>SXGR01121445.1_pt1 | contig 19694 bp, 18 predicted proteins | sample 3174711 | NCBI WGS metagenome assembly SXGR01 (sample SAMN11356860, study PRJNA531348) | freshwater metagenome | isolation source: freshwater sample F1-60 | place: China: Fuxian Lake, Yuxi | collected 2017-12-25
CTCGTTTTATGCGTTGCCACAGTCACCGCAACTTTGGAAACAGTTGTTGATGGTCGCTGGCATTGACCGTTATTACCAAATCGCAAAGTGCCTGCGCGACGAAGATTTGCGCGCCGACCGACAGTACGAGTTCATGCAACTTGACGCCGAAATGAGTTTCGTCAACAAAGACGACGTTATGGCGATGATTTCGACCGCCGTGATTGCCGCGGCCAAAGCCGCCACCGGCTCAGAACCACCGCCGATCGAGCGCATGACCTGGCACGAGGCGATGAACAGTTATGGCGTCGACAAACCCGACCTGCGTTTCGCCATGAAACTCATCGAGTTGACCAAGGTGTTTGAGTCGACCGAGTTCAAGGCTTTTGCATCTGCTGAGTCGATCAAGGCGATCTGCGTGCGCAGCGCCGATTATCCGCTTCAGGCAGCAAGTGGGCGCAACAAACTTGATGCGTTGACCGAGCGTGCGAAGAAACTTGGAGCAAAGGGTCTCGTTTGGATCAAAGTTGCCGATGGTTCGGTGCTTGAATCGCCCGTAGCCAAGTTTTTATCGGCCCAAGAGCAGGCTGACTTGATTGCCCAAACCAAAGCCACGACTGGAGATTTGATATTGATTGTTGCCGATCAATGGGCGACGACGTGTTCGGTGCTCGGGCAGTTGCGCAACGACCTCGGTCGTCCACCGGTGCACGAGGGCCCCTATAGGTATGTATGGATCGTCGACTTTCCGATGTTCGTCGGTATCAACCCGACGACCAAGAAGCCTCAGCCAGGGCATCATCCGTTTTGTCACCCGCACCCAGAAGATGTTGATCGTCTAGAAACCGAACCACTCATGGTGCGTGCCTTGGCTTACGACTTGGTATTGAACGGCTGGGAACTTGGCTCAGGTTCGATTCGAATTCACGAACCAGAGTTGCAGCGCCGAGTCTTCCGACAATTGGGCATATCCGACGAGGATGCCGACGCGCGCTTTGGTTTCTTCCTGCAACCATTTAAATATGGTGCGCCACCACATGGTGGGTTCGCATTTGGTATCGATCGTCTTGTGGCGATTTTGGCGGGCGAAGACAACATCCGCGAAGTGATTGCGTTTCCAAAAACTCAGTCGGGTTCCGATCCGATGACGAACGCCCCGACGACGGTCGTTACGGCGCAACTCAATGAATTGGGCATCAGGCTGTTGCCACCAGCTATCAAATGAAAAACGATTTGTTCAGTGCCGCGGCGGCTGAACGACTCAAAGCGCAAGCACCGCTCGCAGCACGTTTGCGACCGAGGTCGCTCGATGAAGTAGTCGGTCAACTACATCTCGTCGCCGAGCAATCGCCGTTGCGGCTTTTGATCGAACAAGATCGACTTTCTTCGGTAATTTTTTGGGGACCACCAGGTACCGGTAAGACGACTCTTGCTGAAGTCGTGGCGCTGACCACCAATCGCCACTTTGAGCGACTCTCGGCAGTAAGCGCGGGTGTGAAAGATGTTCGTGAAGCCATCGAATTAGCCGCCGAAAGACTCGGGCAGTTCGGTCGGGGCACGATCGTGTTCATTGACGAGATACATCGATTCTCGACTTCACAACAAGACGCCCTGTTGCCGTCGGTCGAGTCTGGAGTGATCACATTAATTGGGGCGACAACGGAGAATCCATATTTCGAATTGAATGCACCATTGCGTAGTCGTTCGACTTTGTTTCGATTAGAACCGCTGTTGGTAAGCGATGTCAGAGAATTATTGCAGCGAGGTGTGGTCGCCGAATCAGTCACGGCTGACGTCGAAGCGTTGGATGCGCTTGCTCAACGCTGTGGTGGTGACGCGCGACAGGCGCTGACGGCACTAGAAGTTTCTTGCGTGCTTGCATATGAAAACAACAGACACGTGACGATGGCGCAAGTAGACGCGGCGCTCGGTGTGAGCGCGTTGCGCTACGGCAGAGATGACCACTACGACGTCGTATCTGCATTCATCAAGAGCATTCGCGGATCAAATGCGCAAGCGGGTTTGTTCTGGCTCGCACGAATGCTTGAGTCGGGTGATGACGCCAGGTTCATCGCTCGACGATTAATGATCTTGGCAAGCGAGGACATTGGCATGGCCGACCCGAATGCTTTGGTCGTCGCCGTGGCTGCGGCGAGTGCACTCGAGCATGTTGGCTTGCCTGAGGCACAACTTAACTTGGCCCAGGCTGTGGTTTATCTGGCGACTGCGCCAAAAAGCAATCGTGTGGCGCTCGGCATTTGGTCAGCGCGCGAGGATATCCAAAGCGGCGTGAACAGTGAAGTTCCCGCGCATCTTCGAGATGGGCACTATCCAGGCGCCGCAGAGTTCGGGCACGGGGTTGGTTATCAATATCCGCACGACGACCCGCGCGGTTGGGTCGAACAACAATATTTACCCGATCCGAGCCCTGGCTCGCCTGAACCGAAAGGCGTCTATTACCAACCATCGAATCACGGCACCGAGCAAAAAGTCGTCCAAAGAGTCAATAGCGTTGATGTGGACAAAGAAACAAAAAAATAAAGCAAGGATGACAACATGACGAAACGCATATTTTGGCTGGTCATAGGTGGAATTGCCGCGACACTAGGTTTGAGTTACTTGAAGAAAAAGAGCGAAGAAAATCCGGACCAGTTTTCGACGGACGCCTTGGTTGGAAAGTTGATCGGGATACTCGCCGTGGCCAAAGGATATGTGCGAGGTTTTTGGCAGGGTTATTCGGGCGATGAAACGCTTGACGAAATCAAACTTGAAAAGATCATCGACACCCAGACAGAGTTTGCACCCGAATTCGACTCAGCAATCAAGCCGACCGATGTCTCGTTAAATTAAATCTGGCTCATTGAGCCAGAGGGTGAATAGTAGGCTTGTCATTTATGGTGGCTGAAATTCGCTCGGCGAACGAACTCAGAAGGTCGTTCACTGGCTTCTTTGAGCAGCGCGGGCATACAAAAGTTGAATCTGCGAGCCTGATCCCGCACGACCCGTCGATTTTGTTCACGGTCGCCGGAATGGTGCCGTTCAAGCCCTATTTTGTCGGCGATGAAGTGGCGCCATATAAACGAGCGGTGAGCGTCCAGAAGTGCGCGCGAGCGGGTGGAAAACACAACGACCTCGATGACGTCGGTCGCACAAAGCGTCATTGCGTTTTTTTCGAGATGCTCGGCAATTTCAGTTTCGGGGATTATTTCAAGACTGACGCCATTCCGTGGAGTTGGGAGTTGGTCACCGAGGTTTTTGGATTTGACGGCGATCAACTCTGGATAACCGTTCACGAGAGCGATGATCAAGCCGAACAGATTTGGCACGATCAAGTTGGGGTGCCGATGAATCGCATTCAACGGCTCGGTGACGCAGACAATTTCTGGCAAATGGGAGAAACTGGCCCATGCGGACCGTGTTCGGAAATTCACATCGACCGGGGAGCGGCATTTGGTCCAGATGGCGGGCCAAAAAATGATCCGAAAGGGGATCGCTTTCTGGAGTTTTGGAATCTCGTCTTCATGCAGTTCAATCAGGACAAGGACGGCACTCGGGTGCCATTGCCAAAACCATCCATCGATACGGGGGCCGGTCTCGAACGAATCTTGGCCTTGAAGCAGGGCAAAGACTCAATTTGGGAAACCGATGTGTTGTATCCACTGATCGAGCAAGCCCAATCAGCAACTTCTAAAAAGTACATAGTGGGTGACTACGAAGATAGGTCAAGTTTTTCACTACGAGTTTTAGCCGAGCATGCCAGGTCATCGACGATGCTCGTAAATGACGGCGTGTTTCCGAGCAACGAAGGTCGGGGTTATGTTTTACGCCGAATTTTTCGCAGGGCCGTGCGCCACGCTTATCTGCTCGGTACAGACAAGTTGGTCATGCCGAAACTTGTTGAAACTGCGATAGAGGTCATGCGCGAGGCGCACCCGTCACTTTTGGATAACAAAGATTTTATCCTCGGCGTGTTGACCAAGGAAGAAGAGAGTTTTCGTCAGACACTCAAGAATGGTCTTTCAATTCTTGAAGATGAATTCTCGTCGATGAAAAAATCAAAAAAGAAGTCGACTTTGAGCGGTCGAAGCGCATTCGTGCTGCATGATACTTATGGGTTCCCATTGGAGTTGACCCAAGAAATTGCCGGCGAGCGAAGTATCGAAGTCGATGTTGCCGCGTTCGAAACAGAAATGAACGAGCAACGCACGCGTGCCAAGGCGGCGCGCAAGGGTTCATCAAGCGCCGAAGAAATGGTTGTGCAATATCGCCAGGTGCTCGAACAGCACGGGCAAACAAAATTCGTCGGCTATGAATCCGTCAGGTGCGAGGCAAAAGTATTGGCGATCAACCCGATTGACGACTCGCAAGTCGAGGTGTTCTTAGACGCGACACCTTTCTACGCAGAAAGCGGTGGACAAGTCGGCGATCACGGCGTGATTCGTGGTTCGTCGGGCGAGATAAGAGTCAGTGACGTCGTCTTCGCCCTGCCTGGTTTACGCAGACACATTGGTGTTTTGTCGGGAGAGATCCCGCTCGGAGCGAAGGTGACAGCGACAATCGATTCGGGGCTGCGCGATGCGACGCGCAAGAATCACACTGCGACGCATATCTTGCATTATGCGTTGCGCGAGGTGCTTGGCGAACATGTCAAGCAGGCTGGCTCGCTGGTTTCTGCCGAGCGCCTGCGCTTCGACTTCAGTCACTATGCGCAACTGACGCCGGTTGAAATAGAACAGATCGAACGAATTGCCAATGCGCAGGTGCTGAGTAATACTGCCGTGAAAAATTATGAAACATCCAAGGACAAAGCCACCGAAGCCGGTGCGATCGCATTTTTTGGCGACAAGTATGGCGAAGTCGTGCGGGTGCTTGAAGCCGGCGACTCAATCGAGTTGTGTGGTGGCACACATGTCGCGGCGACGGGGGATATCGGTTTGATCAAAGTTGTCGAAGAAAGTTCAATCGGTTCGAACTTGCGCCGCATCGAGGCCGTAACCGGGCAAAACGCTGTTGACCATGTGCTTGAGTCGGCAAGAACAATGCGAAAACTAAGCGAACTATTGGACACCAGTTCGACCTTGCTGGTTGATGCCGCGACGCGCAAGCTGGCTGAAATCAAGCAACTAAACGATGAACTCAAAGCGATTCGATCTGCTGCGGCTCGCGGGCGTGCCGCAGAGTTTGTCGGTCAAGCCGTTGACGGAGTCGTCGTTCAGCGGGTCGACGATATGTCGCCGAGTGATTTGCGTGAATTGGCGATCGCAATTCGGGCTGACGGCAAAATCAAGGCTGTCGTGTTGGGTGGAGTTACACCGACCGGGGGCGTCGCCTTGGTTGCGGCAACTGGCAGCAAAGTCAAAACTTCGGCAGGTGAGTTGATCAACGAGGCCGCAAAAATGGTGGGAGGCGGCGGTGGCGGCAAGGGGGACATCGCCACGGCAGGCGGGAAAAATGCCGAGGCTCTAGATCAGGCGTTGCAGTTGGCGGTGCAGGCATCCAAAAAAATTGTGTAGGCCAAAGATGCGCAGCCTAGGTATCGATCTTGGTTCGAAAAGAATCGGTGTGGCGATGAGCGACAGCAGTGGCGTGATCGCGTCTCCGTTGATGGTGATTGATCGCGGGTCGAGTCACGCACTAGATCATAAAAAGATCCAAGAATTAATCGATGAGCACCTTGTTGAGTGCGTGGTGGTTGGTATGCCCCTGAGCATGTCCGGCAAGGTCGGACCTGCGGCAAAGAGTGCTCAGGAAGAAATCATTGAAATGAAAAGCGCGTTGAGTGTGGCGGTTCATTCATACGATGAGCGATTAACTTCAAAAACTGCCAATGACTCGATGATCAAAGCCAACATGAAAGCGCAGGCGCGTCGGCGAATTGTCGACAAGATTGCCGCCGCGGTGATGTTGCAAGGCTGGCTCGACCATGTGGATCGGGGAAAGCCTTGACACAAAATGATGACGAACAAAGTTGGCAGGACGACCCTTGGGATGGTCCAGATGCATGGGGCTCAGGTGAGTTCGAGGAGGTGCGCGAGGAATGGCGACCAGATTCACGCACGGTATTCGTCGCTATCAGCGTCATGATGATCACTGTCGCCGCACTCGGTCTGGGAGGTCTGTGGTATCTGCGCCAGGTCAACCCTCCGGACAGCAACGTGAGTGCCGTGCAGGTGGCGACGAACTTCACCGTAAATCAAAACGACTCCGTGGCCACGGTCAGTGAGCGACTCGAAGACGAAGGCTTCATCGTCAATGCCGGAGTTTTTCGTTGGTATGTCGCGCGCAAGGGGGGCATTGACCTGCAACCGGGCTACTACCAGTTGACGCCTCGCAGTCATATTGGCTACATCATGAAAATTCTCAACACCAGTCCATCGGTGACGTTCACCAAAGTGACATTTCCTGAAGGTTTTACGGTCGCCAAGATTGCTTCGCGCATGCAAGAAAAGATTTCACGAATTTCAGAGCAGGATTTTTTGACTACGGCAAACAACCCAGATTTTGTCTCGGCTTACGGACCAAACAATTCAGGGCGGTTGGATGAGGCAGAGTATCGGCTCGAGGGATTGCTGTTTCCCGACACCTATCAAATCTCTGGTGACGAATCTGCGGCATCGGTCATCGATCGAATGTTGCGTCTAATGGAACGCGTGGGGATTCAAGAAGGAATTGACGAATCAAAAGCCAAGGTTGGAAGGTCAGCCTATGAAGTTTTGATTATCGCCTCGCTGATCGAGCGAGAGGCAAAACTTGAAGTGGACCGAGCAAAAATCGCAAGGGTGATCTATAACCGTCTCGAACGTGGCATGCCCCTACAGATTGATGCGACCCTTTTTTACAACGCCGACGAAGGCGCTTCGTTCACAGAATTGAAAGAGCTTGACAGCCCGTACAACAGCTATAAATACGAAGGACTTCCGCCGACTCCGATTGCCAACCCTGGTCGGGCGGCGATTCGTGCCGCGTTGAATCCGGCGCCTAATCCACCGTTGAGCGACCCGATTTGTCAAGGAATCAAAAAGGCCTCCAACTGTGCGTACATTTTTTATGTGCTGAGTGACGCAAAGGGCGGACATAAGTTTGCTGCCACGCTTGAAGATCATCAACTAAATGCCGATGCTGCCCGAGCAGGGGGTTTTTTGCCGTGAGCCAAAAGCCATCGACTATTGGTTCGAACACCAAGTTGGCCGCAATCATCGGAAATCCCGTCGCACAAAGTTTGTCGCCGACAATTCACAATGCGGTGTTTCATGCGCTGGGCGTCGACTGGTTGTATCTTGCATTTTTGGTTGAATCAAATCGATTGCACCCCGCACTTGAGGCGATGCCGGCTCTCGGCATAGTCGGCTTATCGGTCACGATGCCCCACAAAAACGAAGTCGCCAGGATTGTTGGGGAAATCGGCGAGGTGGATGAAGTAGTTCGCAAGACGAAATCAGCGAACACCGTATTCTTGCGCGCTGATCAATCATTGTTCGCTGCGAACACAGACGGACAGGGATGCTGCAACGCGATTGAGACGACGGCGAATGTCAAGATCTTCGGTAGTCAAGTTGTCGTGATCGGTGCGGGTGGCACAGCCAGTGCAGTAGTTTACTCACTGTTGAAGAATGGGGCAAAAGAAGTAGTCGTGTTCAATCGGACTGTTGATCGTGCCCGAGCGCTTGCTCAATTGATCGGTGGCTCGTGCCGGGTGACCGAATTGAAAGAGCTGCCAGATGAGATTGAGCAGGCACAGATCATCGTCAACACCACGCCTGTTGGTTTCAACCCGAGTGGTGTTGCCAGCGTGGATTCAAATTCGATGCCGATTGATTCGCGACTGATTAACTCCAAACATCTCGTTGTTGACGCCGTCTATCGACCGTTGACCACACCATTGCTCGCGGCCGCACAGAAATTTGGCGCAAAAACTGTGGATGGTTTGGAGATGCTCGTGCACCAAGCCGCACTTCAACAACAAGTTTGGTTGGGGCGCAGCGGTGACACAAAGTTGATGCGCGACGTCGCACTGAAATCGTTCTAGATCCGGTGCCGATAGTTGATTAAAAAATAATGACCCGAAAGTGACGGCACCCCAGAGGTAGCCTGATAGGCATGCTTCGTTACTTAACTGCGGGCGAAAGCCATGGCCAAGCACTGGTCGTGATCGTCGAAGGTCTGCCAGCAGGGCTGGAAGTCACCGCGCAAGACATCAACGCCGAACTCGCCAGACGACGATTGGGTTTCGGGCGAGGACCACGACAAAAATTCGAGCAAGACGAGATCGTGCTTGTGGGCGGTATTCGCCATGGTCGCACGCTTGGCTCACCGGTTGCTATCGAAATTAAGAATAGTGAATGGTTTCGCAGCGACGTGTGGCACGAAGAGATGTCTCCCGAGCCGGGCAAAACAAAAAAACCATTGACCCAGCCGCGACCAGGTCATGCTGATTTGACGGGTATGCAGAAATATGGTTTCGACGATGCGCGCGATGTCCTCGAGCGAGCAAGCGCCCGTGAGACTGCTGCCCGCGTCGCGGCTGGTGCTTTGGCCAAATTGTTGCTCAAACAAATTAATGTTTCGGTGTTTTCGCATGTTCTGCAGTTGGGTACCGCACGCAGCGAAAACCTTGTGCGACCACAAATTTATGATCTCGACCAGATCGACGAGTCGCCTGTGCGGTGTTTCAATGCTCAGGCCGAAGCGAGAATGATCACCGAAGTCGAAAATGCGGCCAAAGATGGCGACAGTTTGGGCGGCATCGTTGAGGTGTTGGCCTATGGCATGCCTGTGGGTTTGGGCAGTTATGTGCACTGGGACCGAAAACTAGATGGCTTGTTGGCCCAAGCGATCATGAGTATTCAGGCAGTCAAGGGAGTGGAGATTGGCGATGGCTTTGATGTCGCGGCGCGGCGCGGAAGCAATGCCCATGACGCAATCGTCTGGAACGAAGTCGAAAACAAATATTCTCGCGAAACAAGTTTGGCTGGGGGCACAGAGGGTGGCATGTCAACGGGCGAGATGCTTGTCGTGCGCGCGGCGATGAAACCACTGGCGACACTCAACCGACCGACATTGAAGACCGTTGACACCGTGACCAAGCAGGAAACGGTCAGTTTCAAAGAGCGAACCGACGTTACCGCCGTGCCGGCGATGGGTGTGGTTGCCGAGACGATGGTCGCCCTCGTATTGGCGCAAGAAGCCCAACGCAATTTCGGGGGCGACAGCGTCGATGACTTCGTCAACAATTTCAATAGTTTTGCCCAGAGAATTAGTTGAGTTTGGTTTTGAAAGTGACCTCTAATTCACAGACGCAAACCCACTCTTTAATCGTGTTAATCGGGTTAATGGGATCGGGCAAAACCAGCGTTGGTCGGGCCTTGGCAAAAAAACTGAACTTTAAATTCGCCGACTCGGATGAACTCGTCGAGAAGACCGTCAAACTCTCGGTTCGAGAAATTTTTACGCAGATGGGTGAAATTGAATTTCGTCGGCTCGAATCTTCGGCGCTTGCCGAAGCCTGCAGGTTCACACAGCCAACGGTCTTGGCCGTCGCCGGCGGGGCGATACTTCGCCAAGAAAATCGAACCTTGCTCAAAGATCATGCCAAGTACGTCGTGTGGTTGGACGCGCCCACTTCGACGCTGGTCGGTCGCACTGGTCGAGCCAAGCATCGACCGTTGCTAGACGCAGACCCGGTCGGTCAATTGAACCAGATGCGCATTGACCGTGAGAGTTTGTATCAGCAGATCGCGACATACAAAATTGCAACCGCGCCGTTTAGTGTTGCCGAGGTCGTAAATCTGGTCATCGAGACTTGCGAACTGTCAGCCGCCGAAACCGCGGTGAAGTGATGTCGATGAGACGCATAAATGTAGCGCTGGGTGAGCGTTCCTATCCTGTTGTGGTCGGTCACGGAGCGATCGTTGAAATCAACTCGCTGATTCCCAAAGATGCGAGGCGCGCCGTGGTGATAACTCAAAAAGAAATTGATTTCACTCCCAAACTCGATGTTGACAGTATGGCTGTCAACATCGGCAATGGCGAGCAACACAAAAATTTGCAGACGATCGAGAATCTCATGGATAAATTCGCCGAGTTCGGTTTGACTCGCAACGACGTGGTCATTGGTGTCGGGGGTGGGATGGTCACTGATGTTGCCGGATTCGCCGCCGCGAGTTGGCACCGAGGCACCGCAGTTGTGCATGTTGCGACTTCTTTGGTTGGCATGGTCGATGCCGCGATCGGCGGCAAAACAGGTGTGAACATCAAACAAGGTAAAAATTTGGTGGGTGCTTTCTGGCAGCCCAGTGGCGTTATCTGCGACTTGGACGCGCTAAAGACCTTGCCCGACCGTGAGATGCGCTGTGGTCTCGGTGAGGTTGCGAAGTATCACTTCCTGACGGGGGATGATTTGCTCAGTCTCGAGATGACAGATCGAATTGCTCGCTGTGTGGAAATTAAAGCAGAAATTGTCTCGGCCGACGAGCGTGAGAACGGGCGACGAGCGTTGCTCAATTATGGGCACACGTTGGCACATGCCCTTGAGCGATCCAGCGATTTCTCGCTTGCCCACGGTGAGGCGGTCGCCGTAGGCATCATTTTTGCGGCACACGTGGCTCGTGCAATGGGTCGAATCGACCAAAGTCGAGTCGATTGGCACTACGAAATAATTGGTCGAACTTATGGTTTGAAAACGAAGCCAGACGAAAAATTCAATCGCCAAGACCTTGTTGCCCTGATGCGTAGTGACAAAAAAGCGGTCTCGGGGTTGACGTTCGTATTGGATGGCCCATCGGGCATTGAAGTAGTGAACGGTGTTGATGAAAAGCATCTGGATCAAGCATTTGATGCAATGCAACTGAGCGAGAAGTAATCTGAGAGCCATGGTCAAGACAAACGCGCGAAAGATCTTGGTGCTTAGCGGGCCGAATCTGAATCTGCTCGGCCAACGCCAACCGGAGATTTACGGCGCCGATTCGCTTGAAGACCACATGCGACGAGTGGATGATGCGGCCAAACAGTTCGGTCTGGGGACCCAAAAGGTCAGCGCCCAAAGTGCCGCCGAGTTGGTGGTCGCGATTCATGCGGCGCGAGGCAGTTGCGAGGCGATAATTATCAACCCTGGTGCGTTGACTCATTTTGCTTGGAGCGTGAGCGATGCCTTGGCAACTTTCAGCGGACCAATTATCGAGGTTCACCTTTCCAATCCTGCGACGCGCGAAACTTGGCGTCACGAGAGTGTCATCGCGTCGGTTGCCTCAGGCACCATCGCCGGATTTGGTGCCGACTCATATGTGTTCGCCGTTCATGCCGTGGCAGCCCTATTGGCTAAAAAGAAGTAAGTAATGAGTGCACAAACGGTTTCGGCGCTGATCATTGCGGGTCGCGACGCGGCGGTGCGCCAAGAACTTGATAAGTCGAATAGAGCAACCAAGTCGTTGCTGGTGACCGACCTGAACAACATTCGCTGGTTGACGGGGTTCACGGGTTCTGCCGGCACGCTCATTGTTCGTCCTGATGACATGGTTCTGGTCGTGGACGGACGATATGGAGACCAGGCACGAGAGCAGTTGAAAATGTCCGAAGCGAATTGCAATGTGATTGAAGGACGAAGCGCGGTCGCATTGCGTGAGGCCCTCGCACAATCAACGAAGGGTTTGGCCTCGATCGGGTTCGATGCCGGCGAGATGACGGTCAGCCAATACGAGAGCATGAAAGATCAGTTGTCGGTCGAGTTGCAAAAGGTTGCACCAGTTATTCCTAAATTGCGCCGGAAAAAAACCGAACCAGAGATTCAGCGAATGCAACTCGCGGCACTCGCCACCGACAAAGCCCTCGAAGAAGTCGTGCCGATGCTGTCACATGGGTTGACTGAACGAGATATTCGTGACGAACTTGATTATCGGATGCGTCGCCACGGTGCCGAGTTCACAAGTTACGACACGATCGTGGCCAGCGGACCGAATGCCGCTCGTCCACACCATCGTCCAGTGGCTCGTCAAATCGTGACGGGGGACAGTGTCGTGATCGACGTGGGCGGTTTGGTTGACGGCTATCACTCGGACATGACTCGAACATATTTGATTGGTGAGGTCGATCCAGTCTTGAGTGAGATGCATGAAGTGGTGAGTCAATCCCAGTTGCTTGGTTTGGCCCATGTTCGTGCCGGCGTGTTGGCCCAAGATGTCGATAAAACTTGCCGCGATTTCATTGTCGACGCAGGTTTTGGAAGTGAATTTACCCATAGCACTGGTCACGGCGTCGGTTTGCAAATACATGAAATGCCCTGGGTCAGAACAGGATTTGCAGAACCGCTTGAAGTTGGTGAGGTAGTGACTGTCGAGCCCGGCGTCTATCGTGAAGGGCTCGGTGGCGTACGAATCGAAGACTTAGTCGTCGTTACGCAAAGTGGCTGCCGAATTCTGACCAAAAGCAAAAAGGATCGACAGTGCCTGCAATTACAACCAACGACTTAAAAAACGGCATCACGCTCGAAATTGATAACGGGCTGTACACGGTTGTCGACTTTCAGCATGTCAAGCCAGGCAAGGGCGGGGCGTTCGTTCGCACCAAATTACGCAACTTGCGAACGAGCAACATCTTGGAACGCACGTTCAATGCCGGTGTGCGGGTTGAGCAAGCGATTCTTGATCGAGCAGATATGCAGTTTTTGTACAAAGAGGGCGATGACTTAGTGTTCATGGACACCGAGTCGTACGAGCAGATCAACGTTACGCCAAGGGCGCTAGGTGAATCAGCCGACTACCTCGTCGAGGGTGCGAAGGCAATTATTGCGCAATACAAAGATGAAATCGTCAGCGTTGAAATCGCCGTGACTGTCGAACTAAACATTGCCGTGACCGAACCCGGCATTCAAGGCGACCGAGTTTCAGGGGCACGCAAACCAGCCACGCTTGAGACGGGCAAAGTTATTCAGGTGCCGCTATTCGTGAACATCGGTGATCGAGTCAAAGTCGACACCCGCTCCGGCGAGTACATCACGAGAGTCTGATGTCGACACCCCGTAAACACAAAGTCGGGGACGATGTTCGCAGCACGGCCCGCGAACGAGTGCTCCATTTTTTATATGAAGCCGAGTCGCGCAACGTAAACGTAGCCGAGGTAATTCGGGCGCAGGTCCTGAAAGTTGATGACACGGTGTCGCAGATGGCAAACGCCGTGGAGGCATTGCGGTCGACGACCGATGAAATGATCACCGAGTGCTCTCACACTTGGATGATTGGTCGCATGCCAGCAATAGATCGCAACGTGCTGAGGTTGGCGATCTACGAACTGATTGAGCGACCCGAAGTGCCGATTGCGGTGGTAATCAACGAAGCAGTAGAGCTAGCCAAGCGTTTCTCCACCGATGAGTCTGGAAAGTATGTGAACGGGATACTCTCAGCGATTGCGAAAAAAGTCCGCGTCTAAACTTGCCCGGGGACGAAGGGAGTTGAATTTACGCGTAAGACACTTAGGAACCTCCGTTTCAGAGCCAGCCAAATAACAGTTTGGCAAACCGCCACGGGCGCAGCGATCTGGTTGATGGCGATTTACTTGGGTGCGCTGAGTGTCGAAATGCACCGAGGGCTGAACACATCGGCCTATGACTTCGGACTTTACGATCAAGGCATCTGGTTGCTATCAGAGTTCAAAAACCCGTTTGTGACTTTGATGGGAAGAAACCTTTTCGGTGACCATACAAGTTTTGTCCTGTTGTTTTTGGTGCCGTTTTACTGGTTCATCGGTTCAACTTCGTTTTTATTCGTGGTGCAAGCAATCGCAATCGCCGCCGGGGCGATTCCGATTTTTCTTTACGCACGCAAACAACTTGCAAGCGAGGTGTTCGCCACGGTGTTCGCCGTGGTCTATTTGATCCATCCCGCATCCGTTTGGATTGGTCTTGAAAATTTTCATCCCGATTCATTTTTAGGTCTGTTCATTAGTGTGTCGCTATATGCCGCGTTGGAAAATCGCTGGCGACTTTTCTTCGTCATGGCGATTCTCAGCCTGAGTGTCAAGGAAGATGTGGCACTCGTGTTTATTCCTCTCGGAGTTTGGATAACTTTCCGAAAAAATCGAACAACCGGACTGATAACCGTCGTCGCATCGATGTGGTACATGATTTTGACGATATTCGGCATTCAACAGGGGATCAATGGTGTCGGCTTCCGCAATTCTTGGCGCATTCCTTTTGGCGGATGGGGTGGATTGATCAGCAATTTGTTCAGAAACCCCTTGGATGTCGCAAGTTACCTTGTCAGCGAATCTCGGCCTTATTACTTGTTGCAGTTGGCTTTGCCAACGGCGATGATTTTTTTTGCCTTCCCTGAAGTTGCAGCAATCGCAGTTTTGGTTGTGGGGGCCAACGTAGTCAGCACTTTTTGGTATCAGTTTCACATTGAGTATCACTATTCTTTCGTAGTCGTGCCGATTTTGGTTTTTGGCACCGTGCATGCAATTGGCCGACTTCCGCAGAAGTTTCGCAAGTCTCTGGTCGGAGTTTGTGCGGTGTCGAGTTTGTTTTCGGCATTTATGTGGTCTCCGCTGGTCGGGGGTCGCACCCAGATCGCCTACAACAGATCTGAACTCGAATCAGTTTCAGCTGCCCGAGAGGCATTGAGTAAAGTTCCGTCGAGTGCGGTGGTCAGTGCCTATCATCCACTGACCGCGCATTTGGCTCGCAGAGAGCGAATTTATGCTTTCCCGGTTCCGTTTCGCAGGGCACTTTATGGTCTTGATGCCTTTGCGGTTGGCGATGTATTGCCGTTTGTAGACGAGATCGAATATGTGGTTTTGCCCAAGAGCATGGACGACCAGATGGCGCAAATCTGGTCAGAGGTTTCACCGAACTTTGAAATCACCTTCGCAAATTCGTGGTGGGTCGTGTTCAAGAAAATCTGAAACAACAGGGTCGTAGGCGCGAGGTGATATATTAAGGACCGAAAATATTCAACACCGTAAAAAGAGTCCCGTGAGACTCAAACGGAGGAGTGAGCATGAGAAAGTCTGCGAACGAGGTTTCGTCGCGCGAAGCGATGACTGCGGCCGATGTGCGTCGCGCGATTGTGAGAATCGCCCATGAAATAATTGAGCGTAATCATGGCGTTGACGGGCTGGCGATAGTCGGTCTGCAACGTGGCGGCACCTGGATCGCCGAAGAGATAGCGGCGCAAATCAACCAGATTGAAAAATCCGTCGCAGTGCCAGTCGGTGCATTGGATGTCAGCCTGCATCGGGATGACATTGGTTTGCGTCCGGTCTCGCTCGGGGCGATAAGCAACATTCCATTCGACTTGTCGGGGGCGACGGTCGTCGTCGTGGATGACGTTTTATTCACGGGCCGTACTGTCAGGGCGGCGATGGAAGGCTTGAACAACTACGGTCGACCGCGGGCAGTACAGCTTGCGGTGCTGGTCGATCGCGGACATCGCGAATTACCGATTCGCCCAGATTTTGTGGGTAAGAACCTGCCAACACATCGCGGTGACGAAGTGTCCGCGACAAGTCAGGGTGTTTTTATCACTCCGTTCGTGGGTGCAAAGTGATGAAGCACTTACGTTCGATCGACGAACTTGGACTAGATGGACTGAATAAATTGTTGCAGTTGACCGATCACATGGCCGAGATCAATCAACGACCGGTGCCAAAGGTACCCGCGCTACGTGGACGGACCGTCGCCAGTTTGTTCTTCGAAGATTCGACACGCACGCGACTGAGTTTTGAGACGGCGGCCAAGAGGCTCTCTGCCGACACGATGACATTTAACGTCTCGTGTTCAAGCGTCAACAAAGGTGAGTCGTTGCGCGACACCGTGGCGACGATCACCGACATGGGTGTTGATGCATTCGTCGTCAGACACAAGTCGGTGGGCATTCCATGGCAGATCAGCGCTTGGACAACCGCCTCGATAATCAACGCAGGCGACGGCGCGCATCAGCATCCAACGCAGGCACTTGTGGATTGCTTCACGATTCGCGAGGCAACCCATGCACAAAATTTTGCAGGGATGAAAGTGACGATCGTCGGCGACATCAAACACTCGCGGGTAGCACGAAGCAACATTCAAGCGTTCTCGATGCTGGGTGCGAAAGTCACTCTGGTTGCCCCGCCGACCTTGTTGCCGCCTGATATTTCGCACTGGCCTGTGGATGTTTCGCACGATCTCGACGAGGTGCTTGCCGAGAGCGATGTGTTGTATATGTTGCGTTTGCAAAGTGAGCGCATGGCCCAAGGACACGTGCCAACTCTGCGGGAATACAGCGAGCAATATGGTTTGACGCAAAAGCGCGTGTTGGGTCTGCGATCAAACGCGATCGTGATGCACCCCGGACCGATGAATCGTGGCGTCGAAATGCAAATTGATCCTTCGGATGTAAAAAATTCGTTGATTCATCGCCAAGTCGCCAACGGGGTATCCGTGCGCATGGCCGTGCTGTTTGAACTTCTCGGCAGCGGATCAAACCTGGCAGGTCAAGCATGAGCGAATCAATCGTGATCAAGAACGGAACGATCATTAATCGCGCGTCGCAACTCGTGGCCGATGTGCGTATCACCAATGGATTAGTTGCCGAAGTTGGTAAAAATCTTAAAGGTGACACCCAACTAGATGCATCAGGCTGCATCGTCAGCAGCGGTTTCGTTGACCTGCATGCGCACTTGCGCGAACCGGGCAAAGAAGAAGCAGAGACAATTGAGACGGGCAGTCGTGCCGGCGCACTTGGCGGGTACACGGCACTAGTGGCGATGCCGAACACCGACCCGCCACAAGACTCGGTCGCCGTGATCGACTTCGTGCGCGAGCAAGGAAAGCGTGCGGGTCTAGTCGATGTGGTGCCGAGTGGATGCATCACACTTGGACGCAACGGTGAATCGCTTGCGCCGATGGCCGAATTGGCTCAGGCGGGAGTGACTTTTTTTACCGACGACGGAAACGGAGTTCAAGATGCTGCGCTGATGCGTCGTGCACTCGAGTATGCCAAGGGTCTTGGAGTGACACTGGCCCAACATTGCGAAGTCGCCGAACTGACGAAAGGCGCGGTGATGAACGAATGTCAATGTTGTACCGATTTGGGTTTGCCTGGTTGGCCGGCGATCGCCGAAGAGTTGATGGTCTTTCGTGATATTGAACTGGTGCGAATCACGGGTGCGTCGATGCACTTCTTGCATCTTTCGACAAAGCGCAGCGTCGAGTTGGTGCGAGCGGGCAAACGAGATGGTTTGCCGATAACGGCCGAGGTGACGCCGCATCACCTATCGCTGACCGAAGAGCTTCTCAGCTCGTACAATCCGGTTTTCAAAGTGAATCCACCTTTGCGTTCGGCGGGTGACATCAAGGCATTGAAAGCCGGTCTGTTGGACGGCACGATTGATGCAATTGCAACCGATCACGCACCGCACCCGCGTCGAGACAAAGAAATGTCCCTTGATATGGCCCCACCCGGAATGTTGGGTCTTGAGACGGCACTCGGAGTGGTGCTGGCCGAAGGTGCTTGCGAGATCAGAGACATTGTTGCATTGATGAGTTGGAACCCGGCGAAAATTGCACGAATCGACAAAACCCATGGTTGCGATGTGGCCGTGGGCAATAATGCCAACCTCTGCGTATTTGATCCTGAACTAACTTGGAGCATCGACATCAATCGTCTCGCCAGCAAAAGTTTGAACACGCCATATTTAGATCGCACCTTGCGCGGAAGAGTTCGCCACACAATTTTCAACGGTTCGCCAACGGTGATTGATGGTCAAGCACGAAAATGACACGCAATATCAAACCAGCAGCACTCGTCTTGAAAGACGGCACAGTTTTCGAGGGAGAGGCAATCGGCGCCGGTTCTTCCGAACTATCGGCGCCGGTAATCGCCCGGGGTGAAGTCGTGTTTCATACGGGCCTTTCGGGATATCAAGAAATTTTAACCGATCCTTCCTACGCCGGTCAGATAATTACTTTCACCACGCCGCATATCGGAAACTATGGCACGGTGGCGACAGACAACGAGTCGTCAAAAGTTTTCGCCCGTGGGGTGATTGTTCGTGAACTTGCTCGTCGTCGTAGCAATTGGCGAAGCGATGATTCGCTGGATTCATTTTTGAAGCAACACCAAGTTTCAGGGATCGCCGGCATCGACACGCGCAAACTGACGCGGGTGCTACGCGAATCCGGGGCGATGCCGGGAGCATTCGGCACCGCTACTGAGTCTGAGTTGCGCAAGGCTGCTTTGGGCGAAAAGGGCACCACCGGCAAAAATTTGATCGCCCAAGTAACGACCACCAAGAGTTTTATTCATGGTTCGGGCAAGTTCAAGGTCGTCGCGCTCGATTACGGGATCAAAACGACGATGTTGAATTGTTTGGGTGAGTTTGCGACCGTGCATGTCGTGCCGGCGACCACGAGCGCCAGCGATGTGATGGCTTTGTCGCCGAACGGAATATTTCTTTCAAACGGGCCGGGAGATCCTGAAATGGTGCACGGAGCACCCACAACGATTCGCGAACTGCTGGGCACTGGCGTGGCGATGTTCGGCATTTGTCTGGGGCATCAGCTGATGGCCCTGGCGCTTGGCGGCAAAACTTTTAAGTTGCCCTTCGGGCATCATGGGGCGAATCACCCCGTGTGCAATTTGGCGACCAATACGGTCGAGATCACCAGCCAGAACAATAATTTCTGCGTGGATGTCGACTCATTGGCGACAAAAGCAGAGGTCACGCACGTCAACCTCAATGACAACACGAATGAAGGAATGAGGGTGCTTGGGGCAAATGCGTTCAGCGTGCAATATCATCCCGAAGCCGGACCAGGCCCGCATGACAGTCGTTATTTGTTCGCCGAATTCGTCGCCCGCATGAAAGCCAAGTAATGCCAAGACGAAACGACATCAATTCGATTTTGGTTCTCGGATCCGGACCAATAGTCATCGGTCAGGCCTGCGAGTTTGATTACTCGGGTACCCAAGCGTGTCGGGTGTTGCGGGCAGAGGGTTATCGCGTGATTCTTGCCAATTCAAATCCGGCCACAATTATGACCGATCCTGATTTTGCCGACCGAACTTATATCGAGCCACTAACTCCCGACTTCATAGAAAAAATAATCGAGCGCGAGAAGCCTGACGCGGTGTTGCCAACCTTGGGCGGGCAGACTGCGCTCAATTTGGCAATGGACTTGTTCACCCGAGGCAAAGTTGGTGTGCCAGGAACCCCCGAACTGATCGGTGCGAATGCCGAGGCGATCGCAACCGCCGAAGATCGTGGCAAATTCAAACAGGCGATGATCGAAATTGGTTTGAATGTGCCGCGGTCGGGGATCGCCCATACGTTGCCGGAAGCGCAAAAGATTTTGAAAGAAATCGGTCTACCCGTGATTATTCGTCCCGCCTACATTTTGGGTGGTCGGGGTACGGGTATCGCTCACACACCAGAAGAGTTCAAGTCGGTAGTTAAAAATGGTCTCGCCGCAAGCCCTATTTCTGAAGTGTTGATTGAAACTTCAATCGTCGGTTGGAAAGAATACGAACTCGAGGTGATGCGCGATCGAAATGACAATTGCGTGATCATCTGCTCAATTGAAAATGTCGATGCGATGGGCGTGCATACCGGTGATTCAATCACGGTTGCGCCAGCAATGACGCTCTCGGATGTCGAATATCAAAAGATGCGGAATGCCGCTTTTGCCTGCATTCGTCGAGTGGGTGTCGAAACTGGCGGATCAAACGTGCAGTTCGCGGTCAACCCGA
>SXGR01496049.1_pt1 | contig 19690 bp, 16 predicted proteins | sample 3174711 | NCBI WGS metagenome assembly SXGR01 (sample SAMN11356860, study PRJNA531348) | freshwater metagenome | isolation source: freshwater sample F1-60 | place: China: Fuxian Lake, Yuxi | collected 2017-12-25
CCCCCCGGTAGGATTGGAATCTGGCACATGAAGACCCAAGGCGAGACAGACACCAATGAACTACGCGAGGGCGTGGTTCCAGCAAGCGTTCGCCATCTGGAGGCGCTTGCTCGGGAGTTGTCCGCGTGGAATGGACAGCGGGACACTGCCATTGATATTCTTGCCCGGCTGCGTGAAATGCCTGAAGAGCAAGGGAAGCTTCCACTGGAGCTAGCCGCAGTTCGCAAGTTGGCCAAACTCGCCCGGGAATGGCGCGTCGAATCCCCCTCGGATTTGGCTCGCAAGTGGCCGACCGAAGAGCCACTGAAGTCATGGGCGGGAGTCTTGCTGGCAGATGATAAACTGGCCGATTGGAAGTCGGTTTTGGCCTTTGATCGCGTCTCTGAAGACCTGCTTACCGATTCGCGGCAACCGACCTCAGAGGTCGTGGCGGTGTTACGGATTTTGGCGACAGGACCGGTTATCGAAGAGGGGTTGATGTTCATATCGGAGTTCTTCCTGGCTCGTCCGCGAGTGCTCTGGATGGAAGCTTCGCGAGCGCTTGCGCGCCTTGCAGAGCGAGCCGATGACCTACACACGGCGCTTACGGGCGCGTATCTTTGGCTGCGTGGACAACAAGGGAGCGCGAGCGAACTGCGCCCGAAGTCAGCACGATGGGTAGGATCGGATGTTCGTCGTCAAACCCACGCAAAGCGACATTTTCTCCATCTGGAATGGTCGCTCGCCGCGGTTGGACGCCCGCTGGGAGCAGCCAGTCTGGAGGTTTTGCTCCGCCGCCAAGTTGATCTCAACGGACGCGATCCGGCTGACGTCTCAGTCGAAGCCGTGGCGTTGGGGGAAGCGCTCCGAGCAGGGCGTGTTCTGCTTGATCCTATGCTGTGTCGAAGTGCAGTCGAGGCTCACTGCGGTTTTTTGAGTGAAGGCAAAGTGAATCACCAAAACCTCGCCGCTGTGGCCAGTCTGGCGAGCAACTGTGAACGATGGCCTGAACTTCAGGATGATGCGGTCGCAAGTCTGTTTCGCCCCTCTCCCCAGTTATTGCGCCCCAACGAGCATTCGTTCGGTCAGGTGTTGGAAGTCACCTTGGGCTGGCTTGAGGTCGTCGAAGCGCTCCTGCATGCTCAGGAATTCTCGTCATGGCGTCAGCGCCAGCAAGATCCCATCGGCCACCGGATTGTTGGCTTGGTCCCGTTTCTACGACAGCCGCTGCGCCTCGTGTTGGCCGGCCCTGAGCCGACCGAAGCGACGGATGACAGCTTGTCGGCAGATGCTTGTTCACAGCTGGTCGGCCATCTGAACATTCTGGTTCCGGATGTCTTCGTCACGTCATCCGTGGCTATTCGTGTCTCGGCGATCGCCACGATCATCGGGCTGATTCGCCACGAGAATGTGACGCGGCTGGCGTGGGGTGCCGTGCTGCGCCGCGCGGGATTGGCCGATGACTTCGCCTTCGGAGAGCGAGGATGCACAGTTGCCGAGGCGGGCCTCACGGATGTCACCTGCCGCCTCATCCGTTTAGGAGCGGACTGCCCATCCTTCCTGCTCCATCGGCTGCGCGAAACTCCGGAGGCGATTCTTGGCCTTCTGCGAGCTGCTTGCATCCGGGGCGGTTCCAGTTCGAACGAGTTTTTTGAAATCCAAGCGGCAGTTTTGTGCGCCAAGCTGCTGAACCGTCGGATGGGTGAGCCAGCGTCCTTGCCAGGATTCCAACGTGTGGACTTGCTGTGGAATTTGCTTCGCGAGAATCCCGGCGAAAGATTCTGGAGCGAATTGCGCAGCCAAATTCGATCGCCCGAGAATCCGGCGAAGGCGGTCCTGGACGCCATTCAAAGTCTCCGCGCCGAGGTTTCCGATCAAGCTGTCCATGCCAAGCTCTCGCCGTCCGATGTTTTCCGCCCGCTCCGCTTCTTCTCCAATCCCGCAACCGAGATGGCACTGGCGACGCTGAACGACCCCGAACTGCGGGAACTGCTTGTGCGCCATGATGCGGTCGCAGGAATGAGCCTTGGCTCGTGGGAATACGGCGCGAGGTCGGGCAATCACGATGCGCCCCGGGAGTGGCTCCGGGCATTCTCCTTGTTTCTGGCTGGCGCCCCGATCACAGGAGATGCGACGCCAACCACGGGCACTCTTGTCCACTGGCTGGGCCGCGCCAGTCTGACCGAGATGGGGCGACTTTTGGAGGTGACCAGCCAGCTGAGTGAGCTGGTCACTCATTTCGCGGGTGCGGCGGAGATGCATTCGGTTACACGGGATGATTGCAACCAGTTGGCCAAGTCCTTGGAGCACTTGCTCGGCACACTCGATGATGCGGGTCTGCCGTGGCCGGAGCACGCCATGGTCGTGGCGGCTTTGGCCCCATTTCAAGCATGGCTCGAAGCGACGCAGAAGTGCCTGGATGAGGACCAGGAGGTGCGGGAGCTTCTCGACGAGGGGAATCCGGACGTGGTGATTGGCCACCTTTTTTCCGGTTCTGCGATGCTTGGGCTTCAGGTCAGGGCTGAGGTTGCGCGCCGTCTTTCACCCAAGACTATTCGAGCTACGGTGACGTTGTTGCTCCACCAGTTGCGTCTGAGTCATGCGCAGTGGTTAAGCGACTGGTGCCGGGGTGCCCGGCCGGATGTGCCGGAGTTGCCTACCGTTGGTGCCTACTACGGACCACTCTGGGCGGGTGTGCTGGCAGGAGCGTTCTTCACCGTGAGCTTGGGGAAGACGTGGAACGACATTGCCGAGGCGGGCGGAGGGCAATTCGTGGCGACAATTGTGCTGGGCTACGGCGTCACGCTGCTGCTGCTGGCTGCGGAGATGCGCAACCGGCTGTTTGTGCCCCATGGGACTTCCCCTTGGAGAACTGTGGCCCGGCGAGTGGTGCCCTTGTTCGCGGCGGCGATGGGCGTGGCACTGGTTGAATCCTTGCTGCTGTTGTGGCTGTGCGCGGACACAGAGACGGCCCAGATGCCGGTCAGGAAGGCGGGCGAGCGGTATTCTCTCGCCAGTGTGGAAGGCGTGCGGGTGGCGGCCGTTTGGACCGGGGTGTCCCTTTTCGGCGGGGTTTTCCTAGGTTTGGTGGCCCAAGGCCGGCGTGTCTCTGCCGAAATGAGCTAATTCAAATGGGGTGTGGGCACCTTATCGCGCGCAATTTGAAAGCCACCCAAACAGCAGGATTGCACCGCAATCGTCCCCTAGCCCCTGCTCGGGACAGTGGCATTTCGAGTTGCAGGCGCGCAAATACATTCATAATCTTCGTGTGTCGCACGCGTAGCCGGTAAATTGCAACTGATAAAGCACGACATGGCACAAGTCACAGATAAATCTTCAAGTATGGGGTATATGGGAGGCTATACTGTTCGTGCCTCTTCTGCTGCGATTGCTTATTTGTGGTCGAATTGGGAGGTCGTATACCTCGTATGCCCGGGGCTCGTAAAGGCTAGGAGATTGACGGAGACTTCATGGGAAGGTTCTGGTTTTGGAGGATATGGTGAGTGGCATCTCACAAAAAGCCAATTCGCTGCAGAGAGTGGGCATTTTGAGTTTTACACGATGTCGAGCTTTTTCGGTTGCAAGTTTTCAATGCAAGTTAGCAACGATTACAACCGCATCGATGATCAAAGGGTCTCATATTTTGGAAGTGCGAGTGTCCCCATAAAAAACGTGAACATGCTACTTCGTCCAATTATTCGTGTGCTAATGAATCAGGGTGGCACTTATTGTAATCGGATTGGAGCTTCTGCTGCGGAACAAATATCAATCAACCCATCATTGGTGGCAGATAAGGCTGGCTCTGAGGCCTTCAAAACATACCAACAATACATGGACGAGGAAGCGGCGATTCGGCGAGGTGGCACTGGAACATTTCGCTTCATGACGCCTGGCACGAAGTCTATAGTGCCGCAAGTTGGCGAGTTAGAGCTCCTTCGCAAGCGGCTCGAAAATCTGGAAGCTAGTTTCTCAGCTTTAGGTGGCACGTTAGATTTGAAAGAATTTCGCTCCTCATTACTAGTTTTCGCCTCAGATCCGAAAATGGCACTGGTTAAAAATAGGACAATCGTCGAACAAATTGCCAGAATAGTTTTTGAACAAGAATTTAGTCAACCTAGCGGAACGAGGATGCTCGGACAGCTGCTAGACCAAATTGCAAAAGACTCCGAAAATATCCCAGCTAGCATCATGGCACTGATGCGGACAGTTTCCTACCTTGGCAACGTGGGCAGCCACGTAGCAAGCAAGAATTCCGCTCAAAGCTCTGTGGATGCATGTGAGTTCGGGGTCAGCTTTTCCGCTACTTTGCGCATAACGGAGTGGTTCTTCAGTGAGTATTTGCCTTCAGTTGGTGGGCTCAACGGAAAATGAACGTGTGGGATGCAATCATCGTTGGGGCGGGTCCTGCCGGGTGTGCTGTTGCTTACGATCTAGCGACGCATGGTCGAAAGGTCCTTTTGCTCGATCGCTATCAGTTTCCCCGAACTAAGGCATGTGCAGGAGCCCTCACAATGAAGGCTGTAGCTTCACTGCGTTACTCGATTAAGCCAGTCGTGCGCAAAGTATGCACACGTATGGTAATGGGCAAAGGCTATGAAAAATCCATGCTGTTTGATGGTGAATTACCCATCAGCGCGATGACTGTGCGCTCTGAATTCGATGCGTTTTGCTTGCGCCAGACCATAAATGCTGGCGCGGAGTTTCGCGTTGTTTCTGCTTTGCGCGAAGTTGCCCAATCGGACGACCACGTATTGCTGAAAGCAGGAGACGATGAACTTATATGCCGCTACTTGATTGGCGCTGATGGTGCGAACAGCCGAGTGCGCAATCTTTCAAAGGAATTCCAAAATGTCTCGCTAGGTTTCGCATTGGAGGCTTGCATACCAATGCCGAGCAGAACTCCAATCGAAATGGAATTCGATTTTGGGTGCGTTGCGAATGGTTATGGTTGGGTGTTTCCTAAGGACGATCACATCAATGTTGGACTTTACACGAATTCGGCAGAGATCAAGATTCACCGTCACGAGCTTAATGCTTATGCGCAACAGAAATGCGGCACTCGTCTCAGCGGCACTGTTGTGGGCCATCATATCGGGCTGGGAGGCTGGGGCTACAACCCGAAATTAAAACGAGTATTCCTGATCGGCGATGCAGCGGGACTGGTTGATCCACTCTTGGGCGAAGGGATTTATTTCGCCATTAAATCTGGGCAAATTGCTGCCAGCGCGATTGAGCAGGCAATGCTTGGGAAGGAAGATGCCTTGAGGTCGTTTTCAGCGGGACTCAAACCATTGCAGAGGGAGTTGCACTGCTGCCATTCGGCATCTTATAAATTCTACAAGAAGTTGAGCCATGGTTACTTCATTTTGACGCTTCCGATAACTCGATATGCTTTGATGAGGGGGTTCGCAATGGGTATACCATTCAGTGAAATACAGCGTATCTGGTGGACTTTCCCTTTCAGAAAAACTCCAACATTTTCCGGATTGTATGCCTGACCACAGGTGGCGTAACCTCCTCATTACGTCTCTTGATTTAGAATTAGTTTTCCTGTTGTCTTAATTCCGTTCTGTAAAATCAACGTTCCTGATTTTGACTCCGGTGAGCTTGCAGAGCCGGCGCGCTTCGTCGAGCGCCTCGTCACTGGCCTGGGCAATCATTCCACCGGGCACGGAGACTTCCCTCGCGCCGGAATTGATGAGGGAGTTCAGGTGGTTGAGAAAAGCACGGTCATGGTCTTCTTGCGCCATGCACAACACCTTCCCAAGTTGTCAGGGCCGCGTCAACACCTCTGCCGCGAGGCAGTTTTCATTCGACCCGGATCATCCGATCCGGATGTTTACTGAGTTTTTTCGTTTGACGGGGGAGCGGGAGCTTGTGGACAATCCGCCATCGTCCATTGAAAGAATGCGTTTACTGCGTCCATTTATCGCCCCGCTGTGTTTCCGGCAACTGAAAGCCACGAAGCCTGTTCGGCCTGCTGGCTTTTGTTGGGGCGGGCAGCCCCCGACGACACCATGGTAAGCCAGTTCTCCTGAAGAATTCCTTCGGTCTTACAAAACTAATAAGGAATGCACTATGAGCGGCAGCGAAAGATACCCAACACACTTGGAACACCTATCCGACCCGGAATTACTGGCTGAAGTAAAACGTGCGGAGAAGAACGCGGCCATGTTTGTGCGTGACGTCGAGGCAAAAGGGGACCGGAGTCCCGAGATCACAAGGGCTTTTTCAGCTTTAATGAAACGCGTCCCAAAAATAGAGATCGAGAGACGGAAGGAAGCGCGGAGGAAACTTGGACTTCCGGAGGGCTTGGAGATTTAGCTTTCACGAAGAATCCCTTGAACTCTTAATCCCAAACAGGAAGACCGCATGAGCAAAGGCCATTGGACCCAGACTTTTTTGGAACATCTATCCGACGCGAAGTTGGTGGAGTTGGCGAAAACCAACGACAAGAAAGCTGAGGAGACTATTCGCAATGCCGGGAAGGCGGACGGTCTCAGCCCCGAGTCGGCTAAAATTCTAGCGGGTCTTCAGAAAGAACACCCCAGGATGGAGATTCGAAGACGGAAGGAAGCGCGGAGGGAACTTGGGCTTCCGGAGGGCTTGGAGATTTAGGCGGACTGCTCCCATTGCTCGGGAAAGAGGCGTTTTGAAATGCACGCTCTGATTATCAGGTCTAACAGCACTCCGAGGCCAAACGCCAAGGCTGTCGCCCCGGTGAAGATGCGTATGAGCTGGACTCCCTCCTCTGGAAGCGCCGGCTTGGAGAGCAGGGACTCCCAATGCTCGATCATTTGAGACCACCTCGGTGGGAAGAGGTAACCTACAAATCCTCGGCTCCAGCGCTCATCGGTGACATCGCGGAGGCGTGGGTCCAAGCGCTTCGCCTCTGTTTCAAGTTTCCGATCCAGTGGAGCGACTGCCATGCCGAGTCCCTTCACTGCCGTCGTAATCCCCTGCTGATTCCACATGAGTCTCCGAAGCGGCATCTCCGTAATGACCCAAGAGATGAGGCAAAGAAAAATGGCTGTAGACGCAGTCATCCGTAACCAAGCTAGACCTCGCCACCGCACCTCAATCCGACCAAAACAGATTTTCTGATTAAAAACCGAGCCTCGCGAGTCAGCCAAAGCCCAGAATGGGCTGAATGCAAAATTGGGACCCAATATCCAGAGTGGGCCGAAGAAGAGAACAATTTCGAAGGCCCGCTGAACAACGAGGGCAAAGGGAGTTCCGAAAAGATGTATTGCAAGTTGAGCAAAGTAGGTTTGGAAAAAAAACATTACGAACACGAACAGGAAGTAGCAAAGAAGCGTGTTTTTTACCAATTTTTGCATTCGCACCCCTTGCTTGGCGCCGAGTTCCGTATCCCAGTATCGCACTCGCGGGTCACTTAGTGCGTAGGCTGATTGCCATGTCTCTATTCGTCTTCCAACGATTCTAAAGCATTCCGCTAGCAAAAAGAGCGCGAAGATGATTCCCCAACTCGTCCAACGCATTTCACGGCTAAACCGGTCGAAAGCTCTTTCCTGATCGGCTATGAGTTTTTTGAACTCAACGCGCGTGCCGTGTGCTTCATCGGGGGTAATGAGCTTGGCCTTCAGTTGTTCGTCCACGTAGAAGTCAGTCGTCCGACTGGCCTCGACCTGGAATAGCCGGAAATCCCAAGTAACTTTCCTTATCGCGAACTCCAACAACACCAAAAGTGGAATCAGTCCGAATATGGTCAACATCGCGATTCCACTTCGCCGCAGGCCTGCTTCACGTGCCATTCGAACGTAATCAAACACCGAGTCATGGCCCAGGGCGAGGCAGACGACGGGGTTTCCCTCTTGGTCGGAGAGCCGATTGACGACTAGCAGCCCAAACTCGCGCAGCCGGTGCAGCAGCCGGTGGTTGCCTGCGGTCAGGGCGGCGTGCAGCTTGGCGTCCACTTCGCCCAAGCGGTCCAGCCGCACCACCAAATCCTTCTCCTTGCCCAGCACCGCCACCAACTGCTCCAGCGCCCGCCGCAGCTCCGGCTCCTTGTCCAGCCGCCGATTCACGAACTGCTTGGTCAGCCCCCGCTCGCTGATGTGCCGCGCCTCCTCGCCGCTCAACACCCCGTCCGCATACCGGCCAAACAGGTTCGGGTTGGCCAGCGCCCGCTGTTGCTTCTCGGTCAGCATCGTCAGCTTCGCCGGGTCCATCCGGTAGGCGCGCAGGGCCGCCGCCGTCTCGTCCGGCGTGAAGTTGTCCAGTTCCAGCCACGGGCGGTCCTCCGCCTCGTGAAAGACTCCCGGGGCCGCGAAGCCCGGCGGCTGGCGGTGCGGGAAGTAAATCTCGATGGTGTCGTGTTCGGTGCGCGAGGACACCAGCACTTTCAGGCCGGCGCAGTCCGCGTGCTCCTCCACCAGCCCGTTGAGCGCGCGCCACAGGCCCTCCAGGTCGCGGCCCTTGCCCAGGAACTCGTTGAGGCCCTCCACGATGAGGACAAAGCGGCCGCCGGGCTGGGCCGAGGCGTGTCGCAGCACATCGCCAAATTCACCGGCATAGCCGTGGTAGGCCGCGAGCCACTTCCCCAGCCGGGCGCTGGTCACCACCTCTTCCGCCGGCAGTTCCACGCCCCGCAGCAGGCAGACTGGCACGCCCCGCCGCGCCAGTTGCTCCGCCCAGTGCAGCACGGCGCTGGTCTTGCCCGTGCCCGACTGGCCCGCGAGGAAGAGCATCCGTGTCTTCGCGTCGCCGAGGAACGCCTCGCACACCCCGAGCATCGCCTGTCGCGCGACATGCTGCCCCGGCTGGTAGAGGTTATTCTCCTCAAAACGCTCCAGCGACTCACGGGTCTTGTGCAGCGCATGGCCCAGCACCCCGGCCAGCTGGATGTCCTGCCGCGTCTGCCACACCTGCTTCCGGTCGAACAGCGTGCCCACCTCCTCTGCCCAGTCCTGCCGCTCGCTGGTCCCGCCCTTGAGCCCAAGATACGAGGGCACGCAATGGCGTTTCAAATGGGCCAGCAGGTAAAGCTCCGCCGCGCCTTCCAGCAAGGGCAGTTTCGCCGGCTCCTCCGGGGTGGCGGCAAAGGCCATCGGGCGCAAAGGCAGCACTCCTCCGTCGGCCAGCCGGAGGTGGCAGCCGCCCGGTCCCACGCCCGTTGGTGCGGCCACCGTCTGAAAATTATCCAGCCCCTTCAGCAGCACGTAGTCGGTCCGGCCTTGGACGGTCAGCGGGGCGCACAACTCGTGTTGCCAGACCGGGGCCAGCTCGTGCAGCGCCACGCGGAACAGGGTCCGGGCGTGCTGCGAGATGGCGCGGCGTTCTTCCGGCGTGCGTCCGCTCCCATGGGCAAATCCCTTGTTGCGCAGCACCACCAGCGCGCTCAGGACACCCAGCTTCTCGGTCGCCACGCGTGGGCGGTCCAGCTCGACGCGCACTTGAAACCGGCGGTCCTCCTCCAGCCGCAGGAAGGCTTCCGCCAGCCCGGGCAGCTTCCGCGTGGCGGCGGCCCGCGTGGCGCAACTGCGCGCCAGCCGCAGCCACTCACCGTCCGACACCGGCGTCGCCAGTTTCTTCAGCTCGTCGTTCACATCGAAGTCCGGCACGTCGCCTTCCGCCAGATACTCGCTGATCCCGAGGTGGGCGAGATACTTGAGCAGCACGTGCAGGCCATCCTTGAAGAGGAACTCCCAGGCCACCTCCTCCTGCCGGATCCGGTTCAGGGCGAACGCCAGCGGGAAGGGGAGCTGCGCCACGACGGACAGCTCCCAGGCGTCGTCCAGACGCCGCGTCAGCCCGTCCATTTCCCCGCTCGTCGTCAGCCGGACCATGGTGAACGCTCACACCCCCGGCCTGCGATGGCACAACGGGAGCGGCAACCGCCAGCCTGTCAGAACCCCTCACTCATGGAAAGCGAAGGTTTTGCTGTTGCTCGAACTTCAGCGGAGTAGCGTTGAATTGCTCTTGGCTGGCGGCGCTGTGGAGAGCGCCACGTTTGGAACCGACGAATGAGTGTGCGTGGTTGGCGAGAGCGGCCTCAAATGACAAGCTTCGCCACTTGGATGGCGATACCGCTGGCCTTGATTGTTCGCTTGCTGAACCGATAGGTCTTACCGCGCACCGCCTTGCGGGCGCGCTCGGTCAGCAGCACTTCCCCGCGCTCAGCGATGTCTTCGCCCAACTTGGCGGTCAGGTTGACCTCGTCTCCAAACAGGTCATCGCATGCCAGAAGAATCTGGCCGTAACCGATGCCTATTGAAACGTGAATCCGGTCGTTGGCGAGCAGCATCGTGTTGATCGCTGCCAGCTTCGCATTCAGCGTGATCGCCGCCTCGATGGCGTCTCGGACTGAATAAAAGGTTGCAAAGCAGTTGTCCGCCTCAAATTTCACCACAGTCCCAGCCTGTGCCTCAACTTCCACGCGTGCGGCATCATGCATGCGGTAAATCCTCGCCAGGTGGTGGATGATGCCATCTCTTTGAACCGAAACTGAGAAACCCGCCATGTCTAGAACTAGCACGGCCTTGGTGCTTCGGAAACGCTTGAGAATCAGCCGATCGATTTGCCGCCTGCGATCCGGATGGGAGTTACGCTCATTGAGCAGCGCCTCCAGTTTCTTGCAACTTGGTGCCCGACACCGGGAGCCATGGGGTGCTTTCTTCATTTTGCCGCCAAGCGATCTGAAACCGGCCGCACTGAGGCGCGAAGTTCATAACAGTTTCAACACCCGCCGCAAGATTTCTTGGCGGCTGGGCAAACCGGCTTCGTGGGCTGCGGGGGCCGCGAGCTGGGAGCCGAACTTGCACCCATCACGCTACTTCACATGACATCGCGTTACGCGGCCGCCCCTGTCTTTCGGTGTTGCTTGGAAATCCCCATTGAAGCGCGTCTCCCATGCCCTTTGCCCCGTGGAACGGCGCTTGCTTCCGAGCGGCTCAGTTGAACGCGCAGTTGCTTGCCCGGCGCATCCGATGGGCGGGCTACACTTGCTTTAGACGCTGGCGGCCCCTTGAATGGAACGAATGAACGCGCATAAACAATCCGTATCGGTCTGCCGCGTTTTCCCCGCGCCTGTGGAGGCGCTTTGGGCCGCTGCCAGCCACCCTAAGCGCCTCTCGGATGCCGTGGCAATGCTGCGCGATTTCCATGCCCCGGAGCAGCTCGCTGTCGGGTCGCCCTTGGCGGAGACGCACACCATTCTCGCGTGGCCCCAGCGGTATGCCGGCCGCATCACCGAATACGAACGGCATTCCCGTTGGGCGATGACCAGCAGCCCACAAAGCGCGGGGCCTTGCCCGCTGCCCCACGACACCCTGTATCGGTTTGAGCAGGGTGAAAATGGCAGCTCGCTGACGATCACCTGCGATTTCCAGTGCGGCGGCTTGCTGGCCTTCCCGTTCGTCCCGCGAATTGTCGCGTGGTTCATGAAGCGAACGATTGCGAACCTGCTTTCAGTCATCGCAAGCCGTATCAGCACCGTCCAAGCCGTTTGACCCGACGAAAAAGGGAAGATCAGTTTCCATGAAAAAGTCCATCCGCTGCTCTGTGTTGCTCTTGGTGCTGGCATCCACCTTCGTCGCCTGCGATCTGCCCAGTTCCAAAAAGCAGCCAGCGGCCCCTGCCAAAGCGCCGCCAGCCCCGGAGAAAATCCGCGTGGCGTATGCACCCGTAGTGCTGAACATCCCGCTTTACCTTGGGCAGAGCCGCGGCGCGTTCCAGAGCAACAACATCACCCTGGATACGAAGGTTTTCACCAGCGCCAATGAAATGATCAATGCGATCGTCGCTGAGCAGGTTGACGCCGTTACAGGGGTTTCATTGGTGCCGATCCTCAACCTCGAAGTCCAGGCACCCGGCCGCGTGCGGGTGGTCTTGCACAGCCAGATGACCGACGCGCAGCCATACGACGGCCTGGTAGTAAAGTCATCCAGCTCGCTTCAGAATCTGAACGATCTGAAAGGCCATAAAGTTGGCCTTTATCCTGGCACAACCGCGCTCAACCTGCTCAAGGCATTTGTGAAGAAGAAGGGTATCGCCCCGGAGAGCATCGAGTTTGTGCAGCTTCCGCCAGCCAGCCACGTCTCCGCACTCCAGGCAGGCGCGGTGGATGTCCTGTTCGCCTACGACCCCACGCTTACGACCCTGCTCCAGCAGGGGGGATTCCGCCGGCTGCATGGTTCCGTATTTGTTGCGATGTTGAACCCCAGTCCGATCTCCTCGAGCATCATCTCCCGCAAATTTGAGCGCGAACATCCCGAGGCCGCCCGCCGCTTCGTGCAAGCCCTGGACCAGAGCGTGAGCATGATCAGGCAAGACCCGGGAGGGGCGCGCGCTTCCTTGACGAACTACACGAAACTTCCCCCTGAAGTTGTCCCGCATGTGAATTTGGTGGCCGACACCCTTTCCACTGAAACCAGTGAAAGCAGCCTGCAACAGTTCATCGACCTCATGGTGGACATCGGTGAACTACCCAGGAAAGTGAGCGCGAAGGATTTGCTGGCACCCACCCGATGAGCGACCCAGCCCTTGCCGTCACGATTCGTAACCTCGAATTTGCCTACGGCAACGGGCACGATTCTGAGCCAGCTCCGCTCTTCCGCGAATTCACCCTTGGGATTGCGGCGAGCACGGTCGTGGCCGTGATGGGCAGCAGCGGCAGCGGCAAAAGCACTTTGGCAAAGATCATGGTGGGCATCCTGTCGCCTCGCCTTGGCCAGGTCGAATGGGGCGAAAAGTTCCGCCTGCCCCGGGAAGTCATCTACACCGACCAGTCGCCAATCAACTCGGTCTTCCCTTGGCAGCGCGTGCGGCAGAATCTTGAATGGCCGCTGCGCAAGCTCCACTGGGCTGCTGGTGACCGCACGGAGCGCGTGGATTACTTGTTGGGCCTGTTTGGACTGACCCACCGTGCCGACGCCTTTCCCGCCCACATCTCCGGAGGCGAGCTGCAAAGGCTGGCTGTGGCCCGGTGCCTTTCCTGGAAACCGCGCTGCATGATCCTTGACGAAAGCCTCTCCGCCCTGGATCGCAACACCAAGGAAACCATCATCGCCGGGCTGCGCACCCTCGCGGCCAACGAAAGCATGACCGTGGTTCTCATCACCCACAATCTCACCGATGCGCTGGCCCTCGCCGACCGGTGCGTGATCCTGGGCCAGCGGCCGGTTCAGATTCTCGGAGACCACCCCATTTCGCTGCCATTTCCACGCGACGAAAACTCCAGCGCCTATCGGACCGCCCAGGAACCCCTGATTGAAATCCTCCGGCATGGGCACCTCTAAATCCAAACTTGCACCGGTCGTCGCCGTTGCCGTGCTCATCCTGCTGTGGGCGGGCATCACCGGCTCAGGTCTGGTCGATCCGCTAATCCTGCCAACACCGGCCAAGGTGCTTGCCGCCCTGTTTCAGCTCCTCACGCCATCTGAGCTCCTGAAAGACCTCCTTCACACGGTTGGCCGGGTGACCGCAGCGCTAACCGTGGCTACACTAATAGGTGTCCCGGTTGGCTTGTGGCTCGGCTATCAGCAGCGCATCTACGCCTTGATCGAAGGCCCGATTCACGGCCTGCGTTCCATCCCGCCGACGGCCTTGTTCCCGCTCTTCCTGATTCTGGTCGGTGTGCGCGAGAGTTCGCTTGTCGCGATGGCGGCGTATCCGTCCCTGCTGGTGATTTTGATCAACACCATCAGCGGAGCGCGCCTTGCCAATCAACGTCGCCTGCAACAGGCGCGCGTCCTTGGACTTGGTCCATGGGCGATTGCCACTGAGATCCTGTTTTGGGAAAGCCTTCCCCACATCCTGGCTGGCGTGAGAATCGCAGCCAGCTACGGCCTGGCGCTTTGCATAGCGGCGGAAATGTTTATCGGCATCAGTGCGGCCGGGCTTGGGCGGAAGATCTTCGACTACCAGGCCGCCTACCGCATCCCGGAGACCTACGCCGCAATTTGCCTAGCCGGTGCGGTGGGGATCGGGCTTAATGGCGTTGTGACCCTTTTGGAAAAGTCCCTTCTCCGCTGGGTGCCACTTGCGCATGAAGAAGACGCGCAATAATTCGGAGGCGCAGAAATCCAGCCGGCCCGCCCGTGAGTCGCTGCTGTCCCCTCACGTCGAGGAGTTGCTGCTGTCGCCGATTGAGGTGCCGAGCTCGTTTGACGCTGACTTGGAGAGCTTTCACGAGTCGGCAGCGGAGATCATCAACCACACAATTGCAAAGGCGATCACCGACGGCGTATTGCCCAAGTCCATTCAGCTGGCCCAATTCACCAGCGTTAACCAGGCGAACAGCCGCATGGAACTGAAGGCCCCTGCCTTGGTGCGCAAAAGCGCGAAGCCCGGATGGGAATCTCTGGTGCAGCGATTCTGCTACATCGCCGTCCACAACCTGAAAGAGAACCGGTTCTTCTACCAGCGGGTTGCAAGTTTTGTTCACAGCCCGAATGGGACGATCTTTGTGATCCAAGGGAACCTTTCTCCAGAGGAGCAGGAGCTGAATGGGTTGCCGGAGATTCCCCAAATTCATTTGTTGCACCTCAAATATCGCTCAGATCCTGAGGCAGAAGGCTCCTTTGCCTTTCTCGACGACGTCAAGCTGGTGGAGGCGCGCGCTCCCACCCAGAACAAAACCTTTGGGTGGTTCGACCTGAAAGCCATTGCGGAAAGAGCAGGCAATCAAAAGCCGCTGCGCAAACTGCCAGAGAAAGCAGTGTGGCAAAGGCCCGGATTTCCGAAACTGCAGTCCAGCCACGCAAAGGGGCGCGCTTCTCATGAGCTTAAACAGCTTGAGGATTCGATCGGCAACGACAGCGAATATCTGGCGCGGATTTTTCCATCCGCATGTTGCGGCAACATTGTCCTGTGCGCCCCTCGCCCCATCTACTTCGAGCACCGCGCCGCAGTTGGTGCCAGCCGGCGCTCACTTAACGAGCAGCTCTGGACATTTGGATTATCCCTCGTAATTGACAAGTCCGAGCCGCTTACGCCGGACCTTCTTCTCCGCTGCCACCTCATGGCGCAGAAGCTTGGGATGCTGGTGTCGAGTTCCTTCAACTTGGCTGAGAAATCTGCCTGGCATGCGAGCCGGCAGCAGAAGGATTTCACCCTTGCGGCGGCCGCGCATGTGCTTTTGGGGCCAGTTTCGAACTTCGAGCAATGGCTCAAACGGGCCATCAGCAACAACACGCTGGACCAGGAGTCCGTCCAGTGCGCTCTGGCATCCATTTCCCTGGCGAAGCAGAACGCCCATACGATCATTGCGCTGGCACCCTTGGAGCAGCAGAGCGAAAACGCTGTTTCCCTGGCACCAACGGATTTAGGCCAGCTCGTGAAGGGCATCTTCGAGTTCGTGGAACTGGAGTTCAAATTGTTTCAAGAAGGAGGGATCACGGCAGGCTTTACCGCCACGCAAGTGCCGCTGGTTGAAACCAACCCGGCCATTCTGTCCGTCGCGATCACCGAGCTGTTGAGAAACGCCTTTGAGCATGTGACGGACAACCGCGCGGCCGCAGAAACACATCTGGCACATGCGGCCGAGGATGTTGTGGTCTCGGTGGCTTTTGATGGCAGCTCGGTCGTGATCGCCATGGAAAACGGCGGCCCCGTTCCGCCGGAGGATGCAATCAATTCTTTGAACAAGCCGGCCGACATTGACCTCACCACTCTCTTGGCCCGAAGGAATGCCGACCACTACGGGGTTGGCACGCAAACAGCGAAGTGGCTCCTCCGAAACAAACTCAGAGCGCAATGCAAATTCAAATCCCAGAATAGCCGGCTCGTTTGCGAAGTGCGCTTTCCAGTGGCCAAAGACAACCGAACCAGCCCATGAAGGAGACCATACTCATCGTTGAAGACGAAGACTCGACGCGGAAACTCTTGAAGGACGAAGTCAGGCGTGTCGAGGACAGCGCGACCGACATTCGCTTGGCGAGAAGCTCAACTGAGGCGATACAACAGGCGCGCAAGGGCGACATTTCATACTGCGCTCTCGATCTGGGCCTTCCGATGACTGCGGGTGCGCCCCCTGTCGAAGTCGATCAAGACTGTCAATTGGGTTTTGACGTTCTTGAAGAGCTCTTACAACACAACCCTTTCATCGAAGTGCGTGTGCTTTCGAGGTTCACAGATCACGACAGGATTTGCCGGCTGCTGAGCCGACGTTTTGTGGACAACCCGCAGATTCTGGGACCACTCAACAAGAATAAGACCAACAACAGTGATTACCTGACGCAACTCCGCGAGGACGTAATGGGGTTGAACGATCTGAGAGCTGCGCTTGACGAGCTCGGAATCAGAGTGGTTCACCCACTGGAACGAAGGCTCGCACGGAAGCTCTGGAAACTCGCAGGCATTCCATGGGAGTGGCCTACGCCAAGGTGCGTGCTGCGAGGCGAGGCGCAGATGGGGAAAGACCAATGGGCGAAAGCGTTGGTGAAATTCCGAGGTGTTCGGCAGCCCTGCGCGAGTCGCGTTGAGTTTCAATCCTGTGACTTGGGGCAGATTCGTGATGCAGGAGATGGTCCCTTGATCAAATTGTTCGGCGCGGGGAACTACCAAAACATCAAGGGCACACACCCTGGCCTGTTTGAGGAAGCCACGGGCTACGACACGAGCAGGAGCCCTGTTTTCAATCGGAGCAACTTTGCGATTCTATCGGAACTGGGCAACCTTCCGGCGAAGTGCCAGCCTCTCCTGCTCGAAGTGCTGAGAGAGGGGAAGGTCACCCGCGCCGGCCCGAGCAACAAGAGCACGCCCATAGGGTGCGGATTTATCTTCACCACGAACGCGAACTTGGAAGGACGGGTCGTGCGCAGCGACATGGCGGGTGAGAACGACTTACGTATTGATTTGTTCAAACGCTTGAATCTCACCGACAACGGCTGGCTGTTTGTCCCGAGCTTCAAGGAGATGGGCCTGGAGGCGGTGTTCAGCCATCTGCACCTGGCCTTGGAGGCGGAGGTGGGGGCAAAGTTCGAAATCGCTCCGATGGCTAATGCCGTAATCGAGGATGCGTTTCAGGACGGGGATCAGGACTTCACCCATGCTTCGATCAAAACGATTGTGGATTCGTTTCTGGCGAGCGGCAGCGACCGGCTGGATGCCGATCACCTCAAGTCTGTCATTCGACGCACCCCGCGATCCCCCGTCGGGCCAGGCAAGTCGCCAGCTTCTTGCACCGAGCGTATGCCTGTTTCGCAGGCTGATTCGCTACGGGGACAGATCGAAGAATTGCTTGATCTTGCCGCGCTGACAACCGGTTGGACGTGCGATGATTTTGCGCGAGCATGCCGCGCCAAGCGGTTCTCCACCCAGGGGGACTACGCGGCTTTCGTCGATCGGCTCAACAGGCTGGCCGGAACCGACCGGAGCACGGCTGAACAACGAAGTTCATTTGTTGAAGCGATCGGCTATCGCGGGTCGAACTTGCCCGGTTACCTCGGCCGGATTCGGAGTGACATCGTCAAGGCAAGCAATGGAATGCTCAAGGCCGTGGACCGCCTAAAGAGGAGGAATGGGCCGGTAGCCTAGCTGTTGCCGGAGCCATCCCGATTTTCTCGAAGCACTCCGTCCGGGGTGGCCGTGGGGCGCTTCCCTCGCGTGATGGAAAGTGACGTCATGTGTTTCTCTAGTGGGTGTCCCTGGTCCAGGGGCGCCGTTTTCTTGAAAACGCCCCATTTTCAGCCACTTTCCGGTTCCTAGTTGGTTCCCCACGCCTAGCACCATTGCTGCTAATTGAGGTTCATGAGCGCAGCGCGGAACGCCTCCCTGGCTGCACTCCAAGAATACGGAGGCATAAGCGCAACAGCAAACTATGAACCACATCCACCTGAACAGCCTGGGCAGCTTCGACAACGGCCATTCCCATGGCAGCAGCCTCAGCAGCCTGGGCAGCCTGCCGGGACTCGACAGCCACTACCTCGGAAACAGCCCGCTCGCACGCACCCTGCGGGGCACCGACATGCCGGAGGACCGCTACTTCGCCAAGGCGGAGTTGAACGCGGGGCTGAAGCACCTCTCCCAGCCCCACTACGCGGCCGTCAGCAACGTGCTGAAAGGCAGCTGCATGATGGAAGACAAGGTGCTGGCATCGAGCGCGCTCAAGAGCATCTGCCGCGGCTGGTAGCCCGAACGAAAACCAACTAGTTGCCTGATGAGGCTGCAAAGCCGGAAGGGCCTGGGAGAAGGTAAGCGAACCTTCCTTCTTCCAGGCCCAATTGCTTAAAAGCGCAGGTCACCTATGTCCAAACACGCCCACCGCCGCGCCCGCCGCGCAAAACATCTCGAAATGCTCCGCGCCGAACTCAGCGATGAGCGCGCGTTCACCCAGCGCGTGGTCGCCTCGCTCAACAACCGCGGCCTCGATTGGGCCCCGGACGGGCGGCCCATCAAAGCGGACTTCTTCGGAGCCATCCAAGTTTGGGAGAAATCGGACAAGCCGGCCAGCTTGGCGTGCCTCGATTTGGTCGAACGCGCCGTAGCCCAAATCCAAGTCAAGCCAGTTGTGAAGCGCTAAGCGCAATCCGCCCATGAAAGCCGCGAAGATTATTGTGAATCCTGTTTGCCGCCACCCCCGTTGCACCAGCGCCCACATCGAGGGCGAGGAGGATGAACGGCCATGGGTCGCGGCCGGGTTTGCCACCCCTCAGGGAAACTGCGCGCTGGCCATCGACCCGTTCGGGTCTGGCGAGGTTCGGGTTCAAGTGATTCCCAACTACGGCCACGTAGCTGGCTCCATCTCCCGCCTGGCGGCGGACCTGAACCACAAGTTGAGCTGCGGCAATGTGGCTGGCGCATTCAGCCCGGCGGAAGCGAAGCGCGAGCTCCAGTTCGTTCTCGTCCAGCGCTTTCATGTGCTGGAGTTCTTCTGCTCCCAGCTGCTCCACCGTGTGCTCGACGACGCCCTCTTCGCTCACGCGCTCGCACTCTCCGAAATCGAACGCTTGCGGAGCAAGCGCCTGCGCGGCCAGCGTGACTCAGCCCTGTTCGACCTTGTCACTCAACACTCTGACAGCGGGTGCATAGCTTTGAACTAACCTCCAACCACCTCCAACCGTGAGACGCTTTCTTCAAATCACAATCTGCCTCGCCGGCCTGTGGCTCTTGGGTAGTTGGCTGTTGGCGCAACCTCCAATCCGTGACTTAGCCCACCGCGCGAAGGCCAAGCTGAACCCTAGCAGCAACGGTGTGCCATCCCCAAAACAGCCCCGTAACGCCTTGGCTCCAGAATTGCCACCGCAGACCGCACCATCGGCAAGAGGCGTAAGCGGTTTGTCGAGTGATTCCGATGCCGCCGCAGCCCTCGATGGCCTGGTCAACAAGCTTCGTTCGTCCGTGACGGTGTTGAGCCAGGAGCTCTCACCTCCGCGCTTAACGGCTGAACACTCCACGGAGGGATCAGGTCAACCGGCTTCGCCAGTTGCTGGCCAGCTCAAGGAAGGCGGAGAACGTGGAGCCACTGAATCCGAGGACTTCGGCCGGCTATGGCGAAAACTTCAGCAGAATCACCAGATGCTCACTCAGCCATGAACGCGCTGAAATCACTGGGAATTCTGGTTCTCTGGCTGGCCGTGGCTGGCTGTGAAGTTGCGGCGGCAGACTTGCAATCGGACCGAGCAGGCAAGGCCAATGGAAAACAGACCTCTCCATTGCTAGTCGGCAAGCAAGCAACAACGTCGGATCGCTCCAAGTCTGGCCCAATCGTGTTCAGCCCCGCCCAGGCTGAGTCCATCACGCGAAGAGC
>SXGR01093994.1_pt1 | contig 19684 bp, 16 predicted proteins | sample 3174711 | NCBI WGS metagenome assembly SXGR01 (sample SAMN11356860, study PRJNA531348) | freshwater metagenome | isolation source: freshwater sample F1-60 | place: China: Fuxian Lake, Yuxi | collected 2017-12-25
CGGTTATTGTGGCTGATGCACAAGGTTGCTTAGTAACTTTAAATACATCGATTAGTACATCAGGAGCAGGACCTGCATTATCAATTTCATCTCAAACAAATGCTGTATGCGCTTCATCTACAAATGCAGGCGCTTCTATTTCTGCAACTGGAACAGGACCGTTTACATATAGTTGGACACCAGTTGGTGGAAATTCAGCTACGTCTTCTGGGTTATCTGGAGGAACGTATACTGTGTTTGTTGCTGATGCATCTTTATGTGTAAGTACCATTACAATAAACATAACACAACCGCCAGCTATTGTAGTTACGGTAACTAATACAACTGCAAGTTGTGGAAACTATGATGGTAGTGCAACTGTAACAATGAGTGGAGGTACAGGTTCTTTAACACCATTATGGAGCGTAAATAGCAATAGCGCAACTGTTACCGGTTTATCAGCAGGAACTTATAGCGTTTTGGTAACTGATGCTACAGGTTGTACAGCTTCTGCTATTACTAATGTAAATTCAGTAGGCTCATTAACGGTAAATACGTCTGCGGATGTTACAATTAATGATGGAGAAAGCACTCAAATAACCGCATTTGTGCCAAATGGTGCTTCTGTAGTTTGGACACCGTCAACAGGCCTTAGCTGCGCTACATGTTCTGAGACTATTGCTTCACCTACTGTTACTACAGAATATTGTGCCTATACAACCATTGGTTCTTGTGCCGACACATCTTGTGTTTTAATTACAGTAGAAGTAGATTGTGAGAGTAAAACAGATTATTCTACACCAACAGCATTTAGTCCTAATGCCGATGGAATTAACGATGAGTTTTGTTTAAAAGGTTGGAATGAATGTGTTACCACATTTTATATTGGTATTTATAACAGATGGGGAGAGAAAATATATGAATCGGAAGACCCAGGTTTTTGTTGGGACGGAACTTTTAAGGGTAGTCCATTAAACTCAGCAGTATTTGTTTATTATATTAAAGCAACTGTAAAAGATATTGGAGAAGTTGTAAGAAAAGGAAATATTACATTAGTTAAATAGGAGAAATGATGACAAGATTTATTATACTAGTAGTTGGATGTTTACTGTTTCAAACAGCAACATCACAAGATTTCCATTTTTCTCAATACAACGAAAACCCATTATTGGTGAATCCTGCTTTAGCTGGTTCCAATCATGTGATGAGAGGATCGATTGTCTACAGAACACAATGGAGTGCAGTTGCCACACCATACACTTCTTTCGGTCTATCTTTTGAATCAAGATTTAAAGCAAGTAATTGGGAAAAAGCGGATGCCAAAAGAGGAATGATATTCAAAAAAGCGAAAAACAGAATGGCTGGCGGAATTTCGATTTATAATGATAATGCTGGAGATGCCAAAGTTGGAACATTCGCAACTAATTTAACCTATGCCATGTTTTTTCCTCTTAATACAAATAGTAGTATCTCGCTTGGATTACAAGGAGGATTTGTTCAACGTAAAATGAATGGATCTAATTTGATTTATGGAGAACAGTATAACGGTTATACTTATGATGTTAACTTGCCATCAGGCGAAGCTTACACGAGACAAAGTTTTATGTACGGTGATGTTGCCAGTGGAATAGTGTATACTTTTAATCGTGGAGAAAGATCTGTTGCGGCTAATGATCAAATTAATGCACAAGTTGGTTTTGGCGCATTCCATTTAACGCGTCCGCAGCAGAATTTTTTAAATGGTGAAAGCGACCGAATGTATAGAAAGTACGTGTTTCACGGAAACTTATTATTTGGCATTCCTAATACCCTAATGGGAATTGCGCCAACCTGGTTAGTGCAAATGCAAGGACCTTCAAAAGAAATCATGGCAGGTTTAATGATGAAGTATTATATAAAAGACAATTCTAAATATACTGGTAATATAAAACGTTGGTCTATTGGGGTTGGAGCTAATTACAGAACAGGAGATGCTGTTATTACTACATTATTGATAGAATTTGGAAGATTTGCAGTTGGTTACAGTTATGATATTAATGTTTCAAAATTGGCAAATGTGAGTAGTGGAAGAGGTGGTTCGGAAATTACTTTAAGAATGATGACTCCCACAGCTTTCTTGTATCAACGAAGATCAAAAGCAATGTATTAGAATCACTTATATATTTTAGTATATTTATTGCTGAAATATGTTGACTCAAAATTCTTTAATTTTATTACGAGGTTTGCCAGGTGCAGGTAAATCTACTTTAGCACATGTGTTGTCAGAGAACAATACCTATCCTATTTTTTCAGTAGATGATTTTTTTACAGATGAGCTTACTGGCGAATATGTTTTTAATTTTAGTGATAATCATTTAGCCTATAAGCAATGCGAAGAATTGTCTAGAGATGCTATGAAACAAAACATTGTTAAGGTATTTGTACATAATACATTTACAATGGATTGGGAATTAGAGCCCTATTTTAAATTGGCTTCCGAATTTAAGTATGCTTTGTTTGTAGTAACAGTTGAAAATTATCATGATAAACAAAATACTCATGGAGTGAGTAACGAACAATTACATAAAATGGCTGAGAAGTATAAAGTAAAGTTACTTTAAATAATCTTTTTCAACCTCTCCGTAATTTCCAAAACAGCAGGACACACCAGAGTGTTTCTGTAAGTCAGATCTAAAATTTGCTCCATACGTTTTCTATCAGTGTGTGGATATTCACGGCAGGCATTTGGTCTTGCTTCATAAACAGAACAGTAATTATTAGAACCTAAAAAAGGACAAGGTGCTTGACGAAGAACATAATCTTTGTCTTCATCAATACGTAAATATTTGTCAATGAATTCACCTGGCTTTTGTCGTAAGTGTTTTGCTAAACGTTCAATATCCCTATTATAAAAAATAGGAGAAGTAGTTTTGCAGCAATTGGCGCAGGCTAGACAATCTATTTCTTCAAACACTTCGTCGTGTAAAGTATGAAATTGATTATCTAAATTTTTTGGTTTGGTCCGCTTGAGTTTGTCAAAAAAAATCCTGTTCTCTTTCTTAAGAGTAGACGCTTTTTGATTATGTTTTTCAATATCCAAGATACAACGTGTAAATTAGAGGTGTGCGGATTAACGGTTTTAGTAAGGGTTTTCAGTAATAAATTCTTCGGGTGTTTTGGCGTCTTCAATAGAGAAGTGTCCAATTTTTGTGCGACATAAAGTATCTAAATAGGCGCCACTATTTAAAGCTAAGCCAAAATCACGGGCGATGCTTCTAATGTAAGTTCCTTTAGTGCAGGCAATTCTAAAATCAACTAAAGGCAGTTCGCAACGCGTTATTTCAAATTCCAATATTTCAATCGGACGAGCTTTTAATTCTATTTCTTCGCCAATGCGGGCTAATTTGTATAAACGTTTGCCGTCAACTTTCACAGCACTAAACATTGGCGGAACCTGTTCTTGCTTGCCAATAAAGGATTTAGCTGTTTCGTAAATTAATTCTTCAGTAATGTGCTCTGTTGGAAATATTTCATCCACTTCTTTTTCTTTGTCGTAGCAAGGAGTAGTGGCACCAATAAAAAAAGTGCCCGTGTATTCTTTTGGTAAATCTTGAAAAGAAGAAATCTCTTTTGTTTTTTTACCAGTGCAAATAATTAATAAACCTGTTGCTAATGGATCTAAAGTGCCTGCGTGTCCAATTTTTAAATGAACCAATTTATCATCCAATAATAAAGAAGGATGTTTTTTTAAAGCATGTTTTAATTTATTGACAGCCTGAAACGACGACCAAGTGTATGGTTTATTAATGAGGAGTAGTTCGCCGCTGCGATAATCGTGTTCCATCAGTATAGTTTAAAAACTATGACCCATTTTATCTTTCTTGGTCTGCATATACTTTTCGTTATGCGGATTGGATTGAATGATGATAGGAACATTCTCTACTACCTCTAAACCATAACCAATTAAACCAACACGTTTTACAGGATTATTAGAAATTAATTTCATTTTGCTAATTCCTAAATCTCTAATAATTTGGGCACCAACACCGTAATCACGTTCGTCCATTTTAAAACCTAGTTCTAAATTAGCTTCAACGGTATCGCGACCCTGTTCTTGTAGTTTGTACGCTTTTAATTTATTCAATAAACCAATACCTCTGCCTTCTTGGTTCATATAAACAATGGCACCTTTACCTTCTTTTTCAATCAACTCCATGGCTTTGTGTAATTGTGGGCCGCAATCACAACGGCAAGAGCCAAAAATATCTCCGGTAACACAAGATGAATGTACTCGCACTAAAACAGGTTCGTCTTTATTCCATTCGCCTTTTACTAGCGCCATGTGTTCTTCTCCGTTTGTATCAACTTTGTAAGCAATTAATTTAAAATCACCCCACTGAGTTGGCATATCCACTTCAACCTGACGAGTCACAATGCTTTCTTTACTTAAACGGTAAGAAATTAAATCTTTAATAGTCACAATTTTTAAATCGTGTTTTTTAGCAATCTGAACTAAATCTGGTAAACGAGCCATCGTCCCATCTTCGTTCATTATTTCTACTAAAGCACCACAAGGTTCAAAACCTGCTAAACGCGCAAAATCAATCGTTGCTTCGGTATGTCCTGTGCGACGTAAAACCCCGCCAGTTTTAGCAATTAAAGGAAAAATATGCCCTGGTCTTCCAAAATCAGAAGCCTTCATATTTGGGTCAATTAATGCCTGAACGGTTTTTGAACGATCTGAAGCAGAAATACCCGTTGTGCAATCATAACCTAATAAATCAATAGAAACGGTAAAGGCCGTTTCATGTAAAGCCGTGTTTGAAGAAACCATTAATTCTAGTTTCAACTCTTTTGCTTTTTCTTGAGTAACGGCCGCGCAAATTAAACCACGCCCGTGAGTTGCCATAAAGTTGATAATTTCAGGAGTTACGTTTTGTGCGGCTGTTAAAAAATCGCCTTCATTCTCTCTATCTTCATCATCTACAACAATAATAACTTTCCCTGCTTTAATATCAGCAATGGCTTCTTCGATGGTATTTAATTTGATTGTTTCCATGGGGCGCTAATTTACGAATTTAATGGTATTTATAGGAACAGTATTTGGGCTTTTTAGTTTAATAATTAGCTAAAATATAAAAACCGCCGTTACTTATATTTAAAGCAACTGCGGTTATTTTGTACAAATTATGATGATTATTTAATTTCAGTAATGAATTTGTCTTTTGGTGTACGCACTTTTTTCAAATTCATTAACCAATCATTTGATTCATCTCTATATCCCAAAGGTAAAATCACAGCAGTTCTTAACCCTTTTTCTTTTAGACCTAACAATTCATCTAAAGCAGGATAGTTAAAACCTTCCATTGGCGTTGCATCTACTTTTAATTCAGCAGCAGCAGTCATGGCTATACCTAATGAAATGTAAGCTTGTTTAGCAGCATGTTGGTAGTTTTCTTCAGCCGGACGTTTAGGATAAGCGCCAATTAGCATCATTCTGTAAGCGTCAGAAACACTTTCGGGCATATTGCGTTCAGTGCTATGGCGTTTAAATACTTCATTAATGCGGTCTTCCGTATATGTATCCCAAGCAGCAAATACTAACAAGTGAGAACAGTCGCTAATTTGAGTTTGACCATTCGCTACAGGTTTTATTTTTTCTAATAATTCTTTATTTGAAATAACAATAATTTCATAAGGCTGCAAGCCTGATGATGAAGGCGCTAAACGCGCTGCTTCCAAAATTGTGTCTACTTTATCTTGAGGAACTATTGTTCCATTCATTTTTTTGGTGGCATAGCGCCAGTTTAAGTTTTCTAGGATACCCATTTTATATGTTATGTTAATTTACATTCTTATTTTATGGAAGCAATAGTAATTACTTTACTTGATCTATTTTAAACTATAAACACAATAAAATATAAAATTGTCAGGAACGACATTTAACTTGTGTTTGCGGTGAGTTATCTTATCCTTTTTTACGCGCTTAATTTTTTCCTGTAAACAGTTTTTCTACAACCTTTGTTCTATAAGTAAATATTTCTTCTACACGTTTTCTTATAAATAATTTATGTGCGATAGTTCCTAAAATTCCAAAGGGAAGCACATAGTTGACTTCATCGTGCATCTCAACCCCCGTAGATGTTTTTTTAAATGAATGGCGATGATGCCATAATTTATAAGGACCAAAACGTTGTTCATCAATAAAATATTCTCCATCTTTTACGTGTGTAATTTCTGTCATCCATTTTACAGGAATGCCTAGGATGGGTTTAAGAATGTAAGTAATGATTTGCCCAGCATACATTTTTTCGCCATCTTTTTTGTCGGATGTAATCACAAAGTCCATTTCGGGAGGTGTTATTTTTGATAAGTTATTTGGAGATGAAAAAAAGTTCCAAGCTTGTTCTAACGAAATAGGTAAATGTTGCGTACTCTTGATGCTATAGAATTTCATATGTAGATTTTATTGTTTTTTTAGTTGTCAAATGGTTTAGCCAGTTTATCTTCATTAGTTTTGTGTTTTGGCAAACATGGCTATTTCATAATGTTGTATCTTTGTTATAAGACAAATAAAGCAGCGCAATGTTTCAATTATTCATTGATAATTTAAAAACTAATTTACAAAAACCATTACCAGGCGAAGAAGCTCAGTTTGAGATGGCTCATGTAAAGAGGGAAAAACTTGCAGACTTATTTGGCGAATATAAAAATTACCGAGCAAGTGCTGTATTGATTTTACTATATCCTAATGAGCAAAATCAAACTTCTGTTTTATTGATTGAGCGCATGGCTTATAACGGACACCATAGTGGACAAATAGCTTTTCCAGGCGGTAAAGTTGAACCAGGTGATATTGATTTACAAGCAACGGCTTTACGCGAATTTTTTGAAGAAACTGGTTCGGACGCAATACCTACTGTTATTGGTAAATTAACACCTGTGTATATTCCAGTCAGTAAATTTATGGTGCAACCTTTTGTTTCTTATGTTGAGGAAAAACCAAATTTTACGGCAAGTGCTTATGAAGTGAATGAACTCATTGAATGGGAAATCGATCATTTATTAAACCCAGACATCATTAAGGAAAAAACCTTAGAGCCAACACCAGGACTTAAATTAAAAACACCCTACTTTGATGTACAAGGTAAGGTGCTTTGGGGTGCAACAGCAATGATGCTGAATGAATTAAAAAAAATTATTAGTCCTTAGAACTCACAATTATTAGGAGTTCTTGGGAAAGCAATAACGTCGCGGATGTTAGTCATTCCCGTTACAAATAATACCAAACGCTCAAAACCTAATCCAAAACCTGCATGCGGACAAGCACCAAAACGGCGAGTATCTAAATACCAACTCATTTCTTCAGTAGGAATATGCATATCATTCATACGAGCTTCTAATTTCTCTAAACGCTCTTCACGTTGCGATCCGCCAATAATTTCGCCAATACCAGGGAACAAAATATCCATAGCCGCCACTGTTTTTCCATCATCATTCATACGCATATAAAACGATTTGATGTCTTTTGGATAGTCGGTTAAAATCACTGGTTTTTTAAAATGCTTTTCTACTAAGTAACGCTCGTGTTCGCTTTGCAAATCAGCTCCCCAGCCTTCAATGATGTATTGGAATTTCTTTTTCTTGTTGTGGTTTGATTCACGTAAAATATCGATTGCTTCAGTATAAGTTATTTTGGCAAACTCATTTCCTAAACAGAAATTTAATTTCTCTAATAAATTTAATTCGCTGCGTTCTGTTTGAGGTTTATTTTTTTCTTCATCTAACAAACGTTGCGATAAAAACTCAATGTCTTCTTTATTTTTATCTAAAGCATAAGTTATCACATACTTCAGCATTTCTTCTGCTAAAGCCATGTTGTCTTGCAAATTATAAAATGCCATTTCTGGTTCTATCATCCAAAACTCCGCTAAGTGACGTGTTGTGTTTGAATTCTCCGCTCTGAATGTTGGTCCGAAAGTATACACGTCGCTAAACGCCATTGCTGCTAATTCGCCTTCTAATTGCCCCGAAACGGTTAAGTTAGTTGATTTACCGAAGAAATCTTGTTTGTAATCGATTTCACCAGTTTCTGTTAGTGGTGGATTTTTAGGGTCTAAAGTGGATACACGAAACATTTCACCAGCACCTTCTGCATCGCTGCTAGTAATGATTGGCGTATGCATGTAAACAAATCCTTTATCATTAAAAAATTTATGAATAGCGTATGCTAACGTGTGACGTACTCTGAAAATAGCACCAAACGTACCTGTACGAAAACGTAAGTGAGCAATCTCTCTTAAAAATTCTAAAGAATGCGCTTTTGGTTGTAATGGATATGGATTTGGTTTTGAAATATCTGATTCAGCATCACCATATACTTCAATATCAGACACAACGATTTCAACCGTTTGTCCTTTACCTTGCGAAGCGATTAATTTACCAGTAACACCAATACAAGCGCCTGGCGTTAAACGTTTTAAAGTTTCTGCATTAAAGGTTTCAAAATTAACAACCGCCTGAATATTATTAATGCACGAACCATCATTAATGGCAATAAATGAATTATTACGAAATGTACGAACCCAACCTTTTACGTTTACTGTTTGGTCGATTTGTATTCCTTTTAAAACTTCTTTAATTTTTGTGCGAGTTGTCATAATGTGAAATTTGAGGATGTGAAGATAATAAAATCAATGGGCTTTAAAAAGGGAATTTTTAATATTTGGAAGATTAGGGCGTGTCCCTCCTGCCGTCGGGTCGGGCTTTTCGTTGCAAGTCCTCGCCATTCGTCCCTCATGGCTGTGGGCTTTCCACTACAATCCCTCACGCGGGGCTTACACTAAATTGAAGCTTAAACATCGGTTCAGCGCAAGTTTGCGTGAGGAATGCAAGCGAAAATCCTTTTACGCAACGGAGTGAAGTAAAAGATTGCAGCGGCAGCCCGACCAGCCTTTTTCAGGCTGGGCACGCCATAAAACTCTTAAAACCTGAGCTCAAACAGAGCTAATTTATACTAAAATGAAAGCTATCTTTGTACTTACCATAATTGTTACCGACATTTGTGATCATAATTAAATTCTCATGGAAAACGACATCGAAATACCTTATACTATATATATTGAAGCAACGCCAAATCCTGCTTCTATGAAATTTGTTGCTAATAAAGTCTTAATAAAAGAAAAAGGGGCGACAGCTGAATATAAAAATATTTCTGAAACGCAAACAGCTCCAATTGCTAAGCAGTTATTTCAGTTCCCATTTGTGAAAACCATTTTTATTGCTTCTAACTATATTACTGTTACAAAAACAGATGCAGTAGAGTGGGATGATATTAGTTTGGAGCTACGCATTTTCTTAAACGATTATTTAAACAAAGGCAATTTAATTGTTACAGCTTTACCGCAGCAAGAAGTAGCTGTTGATAATACATTTACTGAAAAGAAAATTATCAGTACACAACACGTTGCTGCTAAGGATGAAGTTGAAGCAAAAATTATTGAAATATTGGATCAATATATTCGCCCAGCAGTAGAATCGGATGGGGGTATGATTACTTTCAAAGAATTAAAAGAGGGTGTAGTTACTGTGCAGATGCGTGGTGCTTGCAGCGGCTGTCCAAGTAGTACCATGACTTTAAAAGCTGGCATTGAAGCGTTATTAAAGCGTTTGTTGCCTGATGCAGTTAAGGAAGTTGTGAGCGAGGCGATGTAAGGTTTAACCGCAAAGCTTGCAGAGTTTTTTCGCAAAGAAAAAAGAGGGCGTTGTTTTATTACAAAACACTTTTATCTATGTTCTCTATGTGACTATGTGTTTAAAATTACTTATCCGCGTAAGCAATACTCAACACACTAATTTGTATCCCTTCTATTTGTTGTAATAGCTGACAACAGGCTTCAATAGTTGCGCCCGTAGTAATAACATCATCTACAATGACTACATGTTTATTTTTAAATGTTTCCGGAGCAATTAATTCAAATACGTCTTCTACATTTTCCCAACGTTCATATTTACTTTTTTTGGTTTGTGTTTCGGTAAATTCTTTACGGATTAAAACGTTTGTGTTTAAAGGAATATTTAGGCCTTCCGCCAAACCTCTGGCAAATTCTTCACTTTGATTATAGCCGCGTATTTTAAATTTCTTGCTATGTAATGGAACAGGAATAATAAAGTCAGCTTTACTAATGATCTCATTTGTTTTTAAATCTTCTGCATACCATCTACCAACCAATACTGCTAAATCCTTGTTATGCTTATATTTTATAGAGTGTAGTATTTTTTGAATGCTTCCTTTTTTAGTGAACAAATAAAAACTACTTGCTAGTAATAAAGGAGTTCTCCCATAAAATAGAGTGTCAACAGGGTTACGTTGTTGTTTATGAAAATTGGTTTTTGGTAAATTGGTGTAGCAGTAATTACAAACTTGTTCTTCGTGTTTAAACAGAGAGTTACCGCAACTAACGCAATTGCGAGGGTAGATAAGGGCTAAAAAATCATCAAGCATTTACAATTTACCAGCCAGTGTACAACTTAGTTTATACTTATTGACTTTGCCCGATAAATTAAACAGCTCCACGTACACTACATAAATTCCTATAGGTGCCTTTTCGTTATCATCATTTATACCATTCCAACTTAGTATACCATCCTGTGCCAGTTGTTCATTACGAATTAGATGACGAATTAATCTTCCTTTACTATCATAAATATAAACGTTAACTGCTTTTCCTGGTTCATCCAATTTATAAGAAATGTTTAATACATCATCGTATCCGTCATTATCAGGAGAAAATAATGGATTAGGAATAGTAACTCCACTTCCGCCATCGGCTTGTAAATATTGAGAATTACGATAAGCAGGAGTAGCAAAACCAACAGCTTCAGCTGCACTATTCCAATTAGTTTTGTCGTTGGTTGGCCTATTAAAATCAATGCGTTCTAATGATACGCCTTTAGTTGTCACTAATAATGGAAAATGCATTTTTGCCGTGTATTTAAAATTATCTATTACATTAAAATTTGCATCGCTTAAGGTTACTACGTCATCATCAGTATTCATACTTGGTAAATCCACCACATCTAAAAATCCTTTTGGATTTGGAGTTAAGTATTGTTGTTTTACAGAAGTCCCGCTTTCGCTAATAGCCACATAACTTTCAGGGAATAATAAATAACCTTCTTCAGTAAGTATTTCCGTATCTTTTAAAGTAGAAGTGAGTGTGTCCATTGAACCAAGACGTAAGTCTTTTAAATTAATGGTTTTACTACTTCGGTTATACAACTCTACAAAATCAACACCGCCTGTATTGGGGTCAAATAAAATTTCATTAATCACTACATCGTTTGCAACAGGCGCTTCGGGCAATGCAAATGGTAAAGAGCCATTTATTAATGCATTTCCAACACAATCAGTAATGCCGTTTAAAACACTTACATTATAAATAGTTCCTAATTGAATGGACGAGGATAATTTTAAAATTACTTTTTTAAATTGAGGTGCAATAGCTTTTACATAAGTAGGAGAGGTCAATCCATTATCAAATAAATAATTCAAAGGATTTGACAAGGTGATGCTATCTAAAGGCTCTGTAAATAAAAGGGCAATCGTGTCAGCTGTTATCACTATTACTCTATCTAATGTTGGCGATGAATTATCAGGATTTGTTCCAGCAACAGAATTTGCATAAGCAGGAGTACCGCCGTTAGGATGCGTACTTGCTCGCCAGTTGTTTTGTCCACCACAAGGATTATTGGCATCTATTTGCTCCAAACTCCAACCGCCATCACTTTTATTAGCATCATTGTACCAAGTTGAAGAGTATGAAACTGAACTAATAACAACATTATTTGTATCGCGCAATGTCAGTGTAGTGCCATCGTTTAATAAGGATGGAAAACTTGCAACTTCATAAGAAGGAATTCCATAATTGATAGAAAATGTATTTGCTGTACCTGTTCCAGATAAAACAACATAACCGTTTGGTGCAATGGTTATATCTGGTAGTTTTTTAGAACTTGTAAGCGATGCAAAGCTCCAATTTTTTAAATTGATGCTAAAGTTGGTTCTATTTTTTAGTTCCACATATTCTTCATTTGGTAAATCAATTGCAGGGTCTGGATCAGGCATTAATTCATTGATTACCACATCATAAGGTTTTGCTTTATAATAAGAAAATGCTTTAGTATTTGGAGATAATACATTTCCGCTACAATCGTTAATTCCAGAAACTGTAATGGTATAGTTTGTTGCATTAATCAACTTACTTGAAAGCGATAATGTAACACACATATTTCCCGATGTTGGAATTGCAAGCGTAGGAGAGCCAACACTAGTAATGGTATAGTTTGAAGCAAGAGATAATTGAGAAGAAGCAATTGCATCATCAAAACAAATTGAAACGTGCAACGAATCCAAAACAGTTACTGAATTAATTTTTGGAGCAATAATATCTGGCGCTAAGGAATAAACTGAATTTACAAATCCTGGCGTTCCGCCATCCGCATCACTAGAGGCTATCCAATTATTTATTTGAGAACAACTAGCATTTAAATTTGGATTAATTTGTTCTAAGGTATAACCACCGTCTTTTTTTACAGCATCTTTGTACCAAGTGTCTTTGTAATTGACACTGTCAATAAATACGCCTGCATTTGTTTTCAAATAAATATTATCTCCACTATTGTTTAATGTTGGAAAAGAACTTACTCCTAATTTATTCATGTAACCTAAGGTTGTAAATTGCGCCGTATCTGCAATCGGACAAATGATAACATAGCTATTTGGAGCCATGACATAATTCCCTAAAGTTGCTCCTGTTGCGGTGTAACTGTCGGCTAATCGTAAACCATTTAAATTAAAGGTGTTTGAGCTTCTGTTGTATAATTCAACAAACTCGGCATTGGTTAAATTAATCACTGGCGATGGATCTGCGAATAACTCGTTAATTACAATATCTTTATATCCTACTGTAACAGGCGCCAAATAGGTAAAATTTGTTGTAGCAGAAGTAATCCCATTTAAAGCTAAATCTTGAACATTAGAAACGGTTAATGTATTAAGAGCAGCATTTGTAAAAGTTGTTGTAAACGACAAGTGAACTAAAGAAAAATTTGATGCGTCTCTTGTGGCTGTATTTGGGTTTCCTAAACTGTTATCTGCAGCATAATTTGAAGTATTCTGTGCAGAAGTAATTTCAACAGCTTCATTAAATAAAACATCTAATTGTGTATTAGAGATAACGGTATTGCTTACAATAGTTGGCGCTGTGACATCAGCAACTATCGCAGCAACATTAATATCATCGAAAAGATGTTTGCCAAAAAAGGAAGCAGTACTTTGTTTCACTAAAAACCCAAAAGAATTGGAAGTTGTAAATGTTGCGTCTGTTGCAGTTCCTTCTGTTACATAAGTGCTTCCGGTACCTGTAATGTCACGTTCTAAAGTCCATAAGTTTGACGAATTTCTAGTAACTCTTATTTTTATCGTATTATTGGAAGTATTTAAGACACCTGCTGCACCAATTACCAAACTGTTTGTTGATGCGCCAGTGCGTTTATATAGGCTAATATCATCTGCGGTGCTTCCAATTCGCACAAAATATCCATTGATTGAAGTGGCTGATAAATTTGAAACATCACTCATTAAGTAGGCATCTATATAATTAAGACTAGATGTGTTTAATTGTAAATTGATATAAAATTCCCAAGAACAGTTTGAGGTTAGTGTGCTTGTTGTGCTAATGTAAAAACTGGAATTTGTTGTTGTATTAGCAGACTTTAATTGGCCAGTCCCTACCGAAAAATCTGACGCTGAACTAAGTGCCCAAGTTGGATTAGCCGTAAAGTCTCCATCGCTAAAATTATCAGTTACTTGTGCGTTTAACAAACTCACACAAAAAAGGCACAACATCATAACAAAAACACGCATCGGCTTAAAAAATTTGAAAAACCAAGGTAAGAAATTTTTTTGATAGCAAATAATTTAACAACTTTGAAGCCTAGTATTTAACTTTAATATAATATACCAAAGAAATGAAAATTGCAGTAGTAGGAGCAACCGGCTTAGTAGGCACAAAAATGTTAGAAGTATTAGCAGAAAGAAACTTTCCGTTAACAGATTTAATTCCTGTAGCGTCAGAAAGATCAGTAGGTAAGGAAATAACATTTAAGGGCAAGCAATATAAGGTACACTCTATGACAGATGCTATTGCGGCAAAACCTGAAATTGCTTTATTTTCGGCGGGAGGAAGCACTTCTTTAGAATGGGCCCCGAAATTTGCAGAGGCAGGTATTACTGTGATTGATAACTCTAGTGCTTGGCGTATGGACACTACTAAAAAATTAGTAGTGCCTGAGATTAATGCACACGAATTGAAATCAACCGATAAAATTATTGCGAATCCAAATTGTTCTACTATCCAAATGGTAGTGGTGTTAAATCCATTACACAAAAAATATAAAATCAAACGTGTAGTAGTTTCTACCTACCAATCGGTAACTGGTACTGGTGTGAAGGCAGTTGATCAACTAATGAATGAGCGTGCTGGAAAAGAAGGAGAAATGGCGTATAAATATAAAATCGATTTAAATGTCATCCCTCAAATCGATGTGTTTACAGATAATGGTTATACCAAGGAAGAAATGAAAATGGTAAACGAAACCAAGAAAATTATGGGCGATGATTCGATCCGTTTAACAGCCACTACGGTTCGTATTCCTGTAATGGGCGGACATAGCGAAAGCGTGAACATTGAATTTGATAACGAATTTGAGGTAAAAGATATTTTTGAGATGATGAATAACACAAAAGGCGTTGTTTTACAAGATGATATAGCGAATCAAATTTATCCAATGCCTATGAATGCTCATAATAAAGATGAAGTGTTTGTAGGGCGTATTCGTCGTGACGAAACTCAGCCAAAAACCTTAAACATGTGGATTGTATCGGATAATTTACGTAAGGGCGCTGCTACTAATGCAGTTCAGATAGCAGAATATCTGGTAGAGGCTAAGCTAGTTTAAAAATCCCAAATTTTTGGGCATAAAAAAAGGCTGCTGTGCCCATCCCCGTTTAAAGCACCGCAGCCTGATTTTTTTGGTTTAAACTAAACAAAACCTATGAAAAAGAACGTAGTGTAAAATTAATACCTAAACCCGCCATAAAAAACCACCAACTAATAAGTGGTAGGTTTCATTTGATAAGTGGTAGGTTTTTTGGGATTACTGTTAAATTAAAAAAGCCCTTCCGCTATCAATCAGAAGGGCTTTTTCGTTTCTCGGGTTTGTTTGTCTATAATTAAAAACCGCTCGTTTTTGCAAATTGAACTAAAACCTGAGTAAAAGTAACTCAATAGATGTCTATTTTTATGGCAAATAAATAAGTGCTGGCATCTAACTGATAAGTGTAGCGTTTTTGACAAAAATCGATTTAACTGAAAAGTAAAAAACCCTTCTGCTATCAATCAGAAGGGTTTTGGTTGCTTGAGAAACGGCTTATTGTTGTTTAATCAAAATGCTCGTAATGATTGGTCTTTTAAAATGAAATTAATTTTACACCGATGGTAAAAGGGTATAATTCCGGACCTTTTCCGTTTTCAAACAAGGGGGTTAATGCGTAATCAGCAAATACAGTAACGCCGCGGTATCCAACACTAGCGTGCGCATTTACACGAAATGGATTTAAGTTATAATCATCTTTTTTAATAATTCTTACTTCTTGCCCGTTTTGAGTTCCAATTTGTCGTGTACGAGAACCTAATTTATATCCTCCAATGACACCAAAAGCTAAATGAAATGATTTGTCTGGATCTTTGTTAGTGTTGAATTCTAATAATACGGGTACATTTATAAAAGTACTTTTAAGTCTATTTTTTTTGTAGCTGAAAGTATTTGTAGAATCAATCACGCCGTATGTATAACTACTATCTGGATTTAATTTTGTTTTGTTGCTAAATTCATATTGATTCCATTCAAATCCTAAACCCACAACCAAATTGATGTAATTTTTATAAAGGTGAATATCTTTTTCAAAAGGATTTAATTGAAAGTTTAATGACTTGCCATAGTTCAATTGCATATATTCTTGCCCTTTTGGTAGTGATGTATTGCCATTAGACAGCCATCCATTAACACCGATGCCAAATCCCGACCAATGGTGAAAATCATCATCATTATCTTTTGAAGAAACATTAGTATCAGAATCTTTGTCTTTATTTATAATCACATATTTCTTATTTCTGAAATTTATAGTAGTCGAATCTTTTTTGTCGCCTGCTTTTTTTGCAACATCGTCTCCAACAACTTTGGCAATAGATGAAGAACTAGACGCTTCAGCACTTACTTCTTTAGGCTCACCTTTAAATTTAATAGTACTTGAACCCGTGGCATTGGCATTTATTTTATCGTTAGCAAATACTTTAGCAGACGAAGCACCAGATGCTGTAACGTTGGTTATTGCTGTATTGAGTTTATAAGCTTTTAAGGCGGAAGCACCGCTCACAGTACTATATAAAGTTTGTGTGTTTCCTTCTAAATTAACACCAGACGCGCCACTTAACATCACATCAATCGCTTTTGTGTTAACTTTTAAAATCACATCACTAGCGCCAGACACATCAATGGATAAACTATCAGATGTGATAGGGTTAGTAGAACTAAATTTGGAAGCGCCGCTACTGGTGATTTGATTTAAGCTATTGCCACTTACATATATTTTATATGAATGAGTAAAACTGCCTTTTGCTTTTATCACTAAAGTTTCGTTTTCGAAAGTAGTAAAGATGTTATTGATTTCTTTTTCATCAGCAACCACTTTTAAGTTTAACGTATCACTTTGTGTAAATACAACATTGGCTGCGCCTGATACTTCTATTTTTTTGAAGGGAGATGTTTCTCTTACTTGAGAGGTTTGTGCTTTAATAGTTAACGAACTAATTAAAAACAGGGAGGATAGTAATATGGTTTTCATGTTGAGGGTTTTATTGATTTTTAAATTGTAACATGGTTTATCCATTTTATCATTTTTAAATTTTGTTGTTTTGAAAAATGGATAGTTCATTTTATATGGTGTTTAAGTATAAATAATCTTTTCTGCAGATTTTATACATAGGACGCACCATATCTTTTAAAAGTTACAGTAGAACAACAATTATTTGAAATATAATTGTAACATAATGAAAATCAATAAAATATAATGATTTATTTTGAAGAGGATTTTTCCTTAATCCAAGTGGCAATATCTAAAATCACCTTTTCCTCCACATTGCCTTGCTTTTCATATTCGCTAGGCATCGATTTTCCTGCGCCATTCATAAATAAATGGTTTAAGTTAGGGTAGGAGATAAATTGATTTTTTGGATTGCTACCTAAATGTTGTTTCCATAAATTATAATCAGTCATAGTTACTTGATAATCTCTTTCGCCTTGTAACACTAAAATGTGTTGCTTCATTTTTTTAGCTACTTGCACCTGATTGTATTTAACTAACGATTGCCAGTAATGCGATTCTAAATTTAGGGGTAAATCGTCGGCCTTAGCTGTTTTTAATGCCTTTGGATTTTTTACCGTTTTCATTTTAATAGTGTAGTCAGCAATTTCTTTTTTTTCTTCCGCATCCAAACTATCAAGACCAAAAATGTAGTTATACTGATCTAATACAACATCTTCTAATGGCCTGGCATTTCCGGCTAATAATACAATACCGTTTATTTGTTTTGATTTACTTGCAATTAATGGTGCGCACATAGCGCCAAGGCTATGCCCAACAATATAAACTTTTGAATTTTTAAAATCGGGATTCTTTTTTAGCATCGCAGCCGCACTAATAGCATCTTCAATTACTTCCGAATTCAAATCAACATTTTTCATATCTTTCCCGTAAACCAAGGTGCGTTTATCGTATCTGTAGGTTGCTACGCCGTTTGAAGCTAATCCAATGGCTAAATCCTTTAATGCTTTATTTGGACCAAGAGATTCATCTTTATCATTTGGTCCAGAGCCAGCTAACAAAATTACCACTGGCGGATTTTTAGTGTTGTTTGGAACACATAATGCTCCTGGTAACGACATAGTTCCTGTTTTTACAGCAATTTTAGTTTCGTAATATTTATTTTGCTGAGCATACTCAGGAGTTACATAAGCATTTTTACTTTTTGGCGGCACAAAGTACATGCCCATTATTTTCTGAGCGTCGTTGTATGCAAATTGTAAATCCATTTTTGTTTTTGCAAATTCACATCTAACGGCCACTATATCCATCGAATCTTTTTTACTAGATTCAACCGTAGAATAACCCTTGTATTCGCCCATATACTTTGGTATTTGGCCCCACATGCCTTCTAACATGGCGGCATTAAATTTATTGGCCATACTAGTATCAAACATGGCATAGCAACTATCATATTGCTGACGCTCTAATTTCTTAACAAAAGAAATAGAAAGTTCTTCGTTTGTTTGAGAAAATGAATTTAGACAAAATATAAATATTAAAAGAAGAGTATATGAGAATTTCATAGTTGAATTAATTGGCAACTAATGTAAAATTAATTTGAAGAATATTATACGATTATTTTCTCATGAAATCAGATAAAAAAGGATTTGGCAGAAACTACGTATGACGTAGGAATTACATTTATACTACTTGTTCTAAAATAGCCTTTAAATCATCTATAGAAACTGGTTTAATGCAAAAAGCTAACATATCACTTTGATCGACTCTTTGTTTTGTTAATGGATCTGAATTTCCCGTCAAATAAATAACGTTTGTAACTAAAAATTTCCTGATTTCCACCATAGCTTCAATTCCGTCCATATCACCTTCAATGCGAATGTCCATTAAAATAATATCAGGTTGGTATTTTTTTGCAGCCGCAATGGCGTCTAACCCTGTTCTAACGCACTGCACAACTTTATGACCTAAAATTTCGATGTATTTTTTGTTAACCATCGACAATATCATATCATCTTCAACTATAAGGACTTTTTTTGCCATAGGCGACTATTTATCAAGAGGAAATACTAATTCAAAAATCATTTTGTTTTTCTCGCGTTTGAACTCAAATTTACCATTTAATTGAACACAAAACGATTCAATTAAATTTATTCCCAATGATTTTGTTTTTATGTCGTCATTATATTCAAAACCAGCCCCATCATCTTTATATTCAAGTATATATTGGTTGTCTTTAAGTTGGATGGTAATCCAAATATTGCCTTTTTCAGTTTCATAAAAAGCATACTTATAAGAGTTGGTGATTAGTTCATTTAGCATTAGTCCAAAAGGCATTGCCTTTGACATTTCTAAATTTATTTCCTCAATTTTTATATGTATGTCAACCGTTTTATCTTTGGAGACAGATTGTTTAATAAAGTGAACTAATTCTTTTGTATACAGGGCTACGTTCACTTCTTTTAAAGACTTATTTTCATAAAGTTTTTCATGTAAAAGAGCAATAGATTTGATTCGATTTTGACTTTCTTTTAATATTTGAATTATCTTGCGATCATTTAAATAGAATGTTTGAAGTTCCATTAAGGCTGTTACGACTGCTAAATTGTTTTTTACTCGATGATGAATTTCGGACAGTAAAATTTCTTTTTGCGCTAATGATGAAACCGCTTGCTCTTCGGCTAATTTCCGTATATCGTTTTCTTCCTTTAGTTGTTCTTGTTTTAATATCAGTTGTTGATTTTTTAGAACGATCAATTGATTTACTTTATTGTTGTTGTA
>SXGR01331431.1_pt1 | contig 19678 bp, 16 predicted proteins | sample 3174711 | NCBI WGS metagenome assembly SXGR01 (sample SAMN11356860, study PRJNA531348) | freshwater metagenome | isolation source: freshwater sample F1-60 | place: China: Fuxian Lake, Yuxi | collected 2017-12-25
CGTCCCCGCCCTCGTCTGCGCGACGGAATGGCCGCCGGATTCCGGCCACGTGTGCCTCGTGCCATCACCTGCCGCACGGTCCGAAAAGCCGGGCTGACCGCAGTCCGCCCTACTCCCATTCGCTCAGTCAGTCCGTTTTGAACGCCGCGTAGCCCTGCGAAGCGTGCCGCAGGCCTCCGCCCCTCCCCCGCTCAACGCTCCCTCGCCAAATTGAAGTAAACCGATCGGTTTCCCACCGCTGCCCTCAAAACCCCGTCCCACCCCGCACCTTCGCACTGCCCCCCGACCATAGTCGCAGAAATCTCTCTGACCCATCTTTCTAGCAAAAAACTGCGATCCATTTGTCGGAAAAATGAAGCCAGAAAAATAAGCCAACACTTCACCCGCTATCGACGTTCCACGTCACGCTCACCCTGCCAGCGTCGGCCTCCTCTTCCCCACGGGCGTCGCGTGCGCGCAAGCGTATGCGCAGCGCAACCATTCGAGATCTGCACGCTCTCATCCCCTCCATCTGTTCCATCTTCGCTCCATCGAGAAAACCGACGAGGAGTTTCGAACAAACGGGGCTGTCTTCTCGCCTGCGTCCACCGGTCTGATTGGCGACCATAAAGACGCCTCCGGCGCCAGACTCAAAACGAGGTTGAAGTCGCTTGTCACTTGCCTCCAGCTTAACTGCCACACTGTCACCCACCGCCACCGCCGCCCCCGTGAAGCTATTTCTCTTTGCCTCCCTCTCCGCCGTCTCCTGTGCTTTCGCCGCAAACGCCCATGCCGCCGCCGACGGTCTCACCACGCGCAACCCCAACGCCACCGTCCTCGCCGCGAACTCTCGCGCCAGCACCGCATTCGATCCCGCCAACGAACTTCCGCGCTACCCCGCCGTTGCGCCGAAAGACGCCGTCGCCACATGGAAAATGAAGCCCGGCTTCAAGATCGAATTCGTCACCCACGAACCCCAAATCCGCGATCCCATTGCGATCTCGTTCGACGAAAACGGCCGGATGTTCGTCTGCGAAATGATCGACTACTCTGAAGAACGCGACCGCACACCCCACCTCGGCCGCATCTCGATGCTCGAGGACAAAGATGGCGACGGCTTCTACGAAACCAGCACCGTCTTCGCCGACGATCTCCCTTTGCCCACCGGCCTCGTCTGGGCCAACGGCGGACTCTTCGTCGCTGCCTCGCCCAACATCTGGCGTTTCGAGGACAAAGATGGCGACGGCCGCGCCGACATGCGTCAAATCGCGTTCACCGGCTTCGGCACCGGCCTCAAGGCGCTCAACGTCCAAGCCATGCTCAACAGTCTCCAGTGGAGTCAGGACAACCGTATCCACGTGCAGGGCGGTCCCGGCAACCGCGGCAAAATCTCCAGTCCGAAACGTCCCGACCAGCCCGCCGAGGAAATCGCCGGGCGCGATTTCTGGTTCGACCCGCGCACCTACGAATTCGGTTTTGAGAGCGGCGGCGCACAATACGGCATGAGCTTCGACAACTACGGCCGCAAATTCGCCTGCTCGAATTCCGACCACCTCCAGTTCTTTGTTTACGATGATCGTTACGCGGCGCGCAACCCTTTCTTCACTCTGCCGTCCACTCGCCAGAGCATCGCCGCCGATGGTGGTGCCGCCGAGGTGTATCGCATCAGCCCTGATGAACCTTGGCGCATCGTGCGCACGCGCTGGCGGATCGGTGGCGTCGTCAAGGGCGTCGTCGAGGGCGGTGGTCGCGTCAGCGGCTATTTCACCGGCGCCACGGGCACGACTGTTTTCCGTGGCGATGCCTACGGCGAGGATTTCGTAAATAACACCTTCACCGGCGATGCCGGCGGCCAGCTGATCCATCGCAAAAAAATCTACCCCGACGGCGTGAGCCTTATCGGCCGCCGTCCGGCCGACGAACAAAACCTCGAGTTCGCCGCCAGCACCGACACGTGGGTCCGGGTTGTGAATTTTGCCAACGCCCCCGACGGCACCCTCCATGTTTGCGACATGTATCGCGAAGTCATCGAGCACCCGTGGAGCATTCCTGAGGAGATCAAGCAGCACCTCGACCTCAACAACGGCAACGACCGCGGTCGCATCTATCGTGTCGTCCCCACGACCACCGGCTGGCACCGCCGCGCCCGCGTCGCACTCGGCTCCGCCACGACCGCCGAACTCGTCGCCACCCTCTCACACCCGAACGGCTGGCACCGCGACACCGCTGCGCGTCTCCTCTACGAACGTCAGGACAAATCCGCCGCCCCCCTGCTCGCCACACTCATCCGCGATTCGAAATCGCCCCTCGCAAAACACCACGCGCTTGGCGTCCTCGATGGTCTCGGCGCACTCACCGAAGCGTCCGTTCTCACCGCCCTCGCCGAACCCGACGCCCGTCTCCGTGAGCACGCGATCGTCTACGCTGAAAAACTCATCGCCCGCGGTCCGCTTTCCCCTGCCCTCGCCGCTAAACTCTCCGCCCTCGTCAACGACCCCGACGACCGCGTGCGCTGCCAACTCGCCTTCACCGTCCAATCCTCGCCGGACCTCGGCAACGCCTCTGCACAACTGGCCGCCCGTGATTTCTCCGACCCGTGGATTTCCGCCGCCCTCCTAAGCGCCCCGCCCGCCGTCGTGAACAGCGCGCTCTTCCCCGCGCTCACGCGTGACCTCGCCACTGCGAAAAAAGCTGCAGCGCTCGTCGCGAAGCTCATCGAAATTCGCGCCGCCTCCGCGCCCGCGGCCGACCGTGCCGCGCTCATCGATTTCGTCGCCCAACCCGGCACCAGTCCGCTCTGGTTGCGCGCCCTCGGTGACGGTCTGCTTCGGGCCGGCACCACCATCGCCAAAGCCGACACTGCGCAGAAACTTACCGCCCTCTTCACCCACGCCGCCAAAACCGTCGCCGATTCTGCGTCCCCGACACCCGTCCGCCTCGAAGCCATCAAACTCCTCGATGTCACGACCTACGCTCAATCGCGCGAGCCGCTCATGGCCTGTCTCGCTCCCGGACAACCCGCAGGGATCCAGTCCGCCGCGATTAAGTCCCTCGCGCAACACACCATCCCCGAGGTCACCGCCGCGCTGATCCGCGCGTGGCCCCACTACCCACCCGCCACCAAGGAAACCGCCCTTGCCACTCTCGTCGCCCGCGAAGACCGCGCGACCGCCCTCCTCAACGCCATCAAGGTCGGCACGATTAAGCCCACGGAGTTGCCCGCCACGCAGGTCCAAAGCCTCACGCACCACAAAAGTCCCTCCGTCATCGCGCTCGCGAAGACCGCCCTCGCCTCGGTCATTCCGCCGTCTCGCGCCGAGGTCACGATCACGTTTCAACCTGCCGTCACCGCCGCCGGCGACGCCTCCCGTGGACGTATCCAGTTTCAAACACGCTGCATCGTCTGCCACCAAGCCGGGAGCGTGGCAGGCATCGCGGTCGGCCCCGATCTCATCGCGGTAAAAACACGCGGCCGCGAGGGCCTGCTCACCGCGATCCTCGAACCGCACAAGGAGGTCGCGCCCGACTACATCGCCTACGATGTCACCACGAAAGACGGCAACGCCTACACCGGCATGATTACCCGCGACGACGCGACCGGCCTTTCGCTCAAAATCATGGGTGGTGCCGAAGTCATGCTCGCTCGCGCGAATGTCCGCGGCAGCAGTTCCTCCGGAAAAAGCCTGATGCCCGAAGGCCTCGAAGCCGGTATGTCCGTGCAAGACATGGCCGACCTGCTGACGTTTATCGAAAAATTATAACACCGCCGCTCGTCGCCGTGCCGCCACGCGACCGTGGTCGAAAAGTGCGCCCCGCCACGAACGCGATTTTTCCGACGGCTTGCCGACGTGCGGCAGCCCTCCAAACCTAAAACCGCACCGTCTGCGTTACCTCGCGCTTCGTCCCAATCTCCCTCGCCACCACCGTTGCGGTGCGCGTTCCCGTTTTTCCATCCGCGCCCTCTGGCAACACGTAGAGGTGATACCGATCCGCGAGCCCGTTCCCGTTCGGCCGCTTCCGCTCCACGAGCGTCGGCAGCACGTCTGCACCGTTCACCAGCAACGTCACAAACTCCGCAAGCGGTGTCTGCGGCATGCCCTGCGGCGTATTTTTCCACGCACAGCGCACCCGCAACGCGATTCCCTTCGCCGGCCGCCCCACCTCGAATTCATCCTCGGGTCGCAGCGCCACGAGCGACACTAAGGGCCGGTGCGCTGCGGTGTCCGCATCATCCCACCACCGCCACGCGCGCTCGCGCGCCTCCACGAAATCGCGCACTTCGTCCGAGCCGCTGTGCATCCACGTCTCGCCGCGGCTCATATCATCGTGCCGCACGGTGACGACCCAGTTCCGCTGCAACGCATTCAGCCAGGCTTCCCACGTCGGCTCCGTCGCGAGGAAGAGCGTGCGATAGCCGGTCGTCTGATCGGCAAACCACCACGGCTCGGTGCCGTGTGCATTGTGTAAGCCGATATACGGAATCCGCCCGCGCCACCGCTGCAAAAACAGTTCCGAGTTCATGAAGTCGGGATTGCCGAAATGGAATGTGCTGATCGCCGCAAATCCGCCGCGCTCCACCGAATCGTCGAGGAGCGCCCGCACCAGTTCCTCATTTTCACCAAACTGCCACACCATCCGGCCCTGCCCCCGCTGCAACGGCTCGATCCGCCGCGTGCGAAATTCCGGCCACGATACCGGCGGCGACGCCTCACCCCGCGTATCGAGCGGCGGCCCGAGGTCCGTGTGGGCCGGCGCGATCAAATCGCTCATGTGGCTGTAAGTCCCGAGTCCGGGCACATCGGTGCACGTGCCATATTCTTCGTTCGCCCGGAAAAACTGCACCGGCACTTTCTGCTCCGCCGCCAGCGCCCGCACCCGCGCCAGCCACTCGGGTTTCGCGTTTTTCGCTCGCCACAAATCGATGCGCAACACCGACGCCAGCGCCACCGCCTCGGCCGGACTACCCGTGCCATGTGATTCAATCTGGATCGACCAAACCTTCAGGTTTCCTGTCAGTGCCATCTTCTCCCGTTGCGCGCGCCGGTGCACCGTCGCCACAGTCTTCAGCTCACCCAACGCATCGAGCGCGTAATGCGTAGCCAGCGGGTTACTCAACCAACCCGGCCGGTCGCCAAACCCGCCATCGGCATTCGCCAGCGAGCCCAACCACGCGCGACACGCCGCGCGATTCGCCACTTCGCCCCCGAGCAACGCGAGCGCCTTCAACGCCGCCCGCGTGTAGGCCACGTCGTGCACGCCACCGAAGGCCGGACTCGGCTGATACGTAAACCCACCGCTCGGCAACTGACACGCCCGCAACCACGCAATCGTCTCCGCCTTTTTTTCCTCGGGCATCCCGAGCACGCGCGCCGCCTGCAGGCTCCAGGGCGTGTTCATCACGTGCCCGTCGCCGCCGTCGGCGGTCGGCGTGTTATTAAAATTCCCGTTCGCGCGCCGTCGCGCCACGACGTAGTCCGCAAACGCTGGCTTCTACGGCGCGATTTCCATCCCCAACAAGGCCCGGCACTGCACGAGGCCGAGCTCCGACCGGAAGACCGGATAGCCGTGCTGCTCGTATTGTTTCAAATACGGCAGGGGTGCCGTCCACGTCTTCAGCCGTTCACAAAACTCCGCCGCCGAATCGCCCAGCCACACCGGCGACTGCACCTGTTGAAACTCAAAGATCCGGCGCTCCTGCTCGAATTTCTTGAGTTCCCGCGGATGGTGGGTGCGCACATAGTCCGTTAGCGCGACTCGGTCCGGCGGCATCTGTCCAAGCAACCGATACGCACCGATCACCGCGTAAGTCGGCGTCCGGTGCGAACGCTGCAGATCCACAAAAGCGTAACCCCGTCGGGCCGGGCGTGCGCTGCGAGATAGTTGGTGACCGTTCCGGCCGATTCAGCGGCACGCAAAGGGGGAACCGCCCACGCCGCACTGGCGACTGCGGCCGACTTCAAAAGAGAACGACGAGGAGGGTGTGCATGGTGGCCTCAATAATCCACTGACACCGTTAGCCGAAGCGAGCGCGGTTCACGGGGTAAATACGCCGGGCGCCGCTGAAATCAGCTTTGCTGCACGAGAGGCTCACGAGGTCCGAGTTGAAGATATTACGCCCATTCAGCTGCACGCTCATCGGCAGCTGCCTCCACGGCAGACAAAAACGGTAGCCTACAAACGCGTCCGTCAACAGCGTACCTTCCGCAAAATAATCCTTCCCCGTGCCACCAGCGCTGGCCGCCCGGGTATCGGTCTGGCTGAATACCTTCGACTGGTAACGCACCGCTGCGCTGACAAACATACCTTTCAACCGGTCGCCCAACGGGCTGCTGCCATCAAATTTGGAACGCGTCGTAAGCGTCGCCTTGTGCGGAATGGATCCAAATCCCTGCTCCTGCGCCACCGCGCGCCCGTCAAGTTCATTGGCTTGAATGACCGCAATGTTCGTCTCAACCGTCGCGAGTAAAGCCACGTTGCCGGCGGCCAGCGCGCGCCATTCGGCGAACTTCACCGCGAAGAACGTAAGCCTTCCGCGAAGAAATTCTCCCGGTCGCGTTTCGAGTGCGAGTAATTCGCCCGGATCGTCGAATTCCGCGTCGGGTTCGCAATCAGCTCCAACTCCACGCCCTTGCTTGCCGTGTCGATGATCGCCGCGTTCCGGTTGAATCCCGCCGCATCCGAATGCGCCTGCGTCATCTTGCCAGCAGCCACCAACGCGGCGTTCACCGCGAGCATTTGCGAGCGACCGAGCGCGGCCGCATTGGTGACCGCGCAACTCGGCGAAACCGCTGCGTCGCCGACTTGCTTCGTCTTAAAATACGTTACGCGTGCAAAATACCGGTCATCGCCGAAGAGGTCGATCATCACGCCCAGGTCGCGTCCTTGCCCCTCGGGCGGCTCGGGAATTGCGACCCTCGGCAAAATGCGCCGATCGAACCGCGGCGCCCCGTGGTTCGTCGATTGGTTATAGAAAACCGAAAAACGCTTGTGCAGATGCCACACCCCGCCCGCCGTCAACGTGTCCGCCGTAAAGGTATTCTGGTTGTAGCCCGGCAGCGCGACGACCTCGTTGAGGACGATTTGGCCGGACGTGACGCGCGGATCAGCGGGTCGGTCACGGGGCCCGCGGTCGTGTCGAGATACACAATGTTGTCGCGACGGTAGCCGAGCGTGGTCGTGACGCGGCCGTTCAGCCACGCGCTCTGCGCGGCGAACATCAGACTGTCGATGTCCTTCACGGAGCTAAGCTCGCCAGTGTTGATTTGGCGCGAGCTCACCACGAGTCCGTTGTAGGTGAACGGCGCGAGCGGCGTATAGAGTCCCGTGTGCGCGTAGGAGGAAAAATCATCCTCCTGCACATAGGTCCGGCGATAGAGGAGATTCTGCGCATTCTCCGGCGCGCCGACGTTGGCCAGCGGGCGGTTGAGCGGATCGACGAGAATCTCGCGGCGCGATTGCGTGGGTTTGTGCTGCACCGCGTTCTCACCCATCGCGGCGACGCGGTGGTGGCCGAACCACTTCGCAAGTTTGAGTTCATAGGCGACGGTCACGCGCTTCACCTCGTTTTCTGTTTCGGTGGCGTCACCCAATTGATTCGTCTCTAGGTGAAGCTGACCGGCGCGCGGGTTGGCGATCGTGCCCGTCCCGCTCTGCGCTGGGATCGTAAGATTCGGGTCACCGAGGAAATCCATCGTATTGCCGTTGTAGACAAACGAACGCGCCTTCGCCTTCGTCTCGTTCTTCAAATATATACCTTGCACCGTCAGCGCGTCCGAGAACCGGTGCTCGAGCGCAAACTGGTAATTAGTAAAGTCGCGCGTGAGCTTCGTCTGCGGCCCCGCCCAATTCACGTCGTAGGGAAAGATCGACGGCGCGAGCGAGGTGTCGGCCGTGCCGGGGGCAATGTTCGAGCGCAGCTCGTTGCGCTGATTGCAGCCAAAGCCGTCTTGCGTGAAATACGTGAAACGCTGGTTCGCACCTTGGCTCGAAAATCCGCGCGTCGTGTCGGCCGCCGTGGCGTCGGAAATCGGCCGGCCGGCGGCAATCCAGCGCGAGATCTGATCCGTCGGGTTCCACTTCAATCCGACGCTGCTCTTCGTAATACCGTCTTCGTAATTGGCCGTGAAGGTCGTTCGCTTGAACGGCTTGTAGGTCGGCGAACCACTATAGCGTTTCGCGTCGTTGAACTCATAGCGGCGCCACGCTTTCGCGTCGCTGGAGAGGGCGTTGAGACGCAACGCCAGCGTGTTGGGCACGAGCACTTGGTTCAGATCGGTCGTGTAGCGCTGATAAGCCCAAGAACCAAAGTGCGCGCTCGCGGAGTATTTGTTGCGCGTGACATTCGCCCTCTTGCCCGAGAGCGAAACCGGCCCGCCCGCATCGCCCGATCCGCAGAGAATCGAATTTGGGCCGCTCGCGACCTCGGCGCGCTCAATGTTGTAGAGATCCTGCGGCGCGGAGTTTTCCACGTAGGCAGTCGAAACGCCTCCGGGATTCCGCGAATGCGGAATGGCTCACCGCCGGCGGAGCTGAAATCGCGGGGATTATTGAAGCCCGCGCCCTCGGCATCGCCCGCGTTTAGTTCGGCGTTGGCCGCGTAGGCCAACATTTTGTTCAGATTCGTCGCCGCGATGTCGGAGAGAAACTCGGCGGTAAAAGGTGAGATCGACGCAGCGGTATCCTTCAGGTTCGTGCCCAGTCGGCTACCCGACGTCGTGTTCATCGCCTGGTAGCCGACGTCATCGTCCGAGCGAACCTCAAACGGTGACAACTCAACCGCTTTCTCCTCGGCCGGCTTGAACGACGGCAGGACGGTCTGCGCGGCCAGCGGGAATGATGAAAGCATGACGGCGACGGTCGCCACGCGAGTGAGACCGCGCGATGACCAAGGGAGATAGACGTTGACGGGTAGATGTTGCACAGCGAGGTCCGTCCAGACGGCACAGTGTCCCGGAGGATACCCTGGCCGGTGCAGGTCACGTAATCGCCACCTGGATCGCACGGCCCTATTTCGCCTTCGCTCGTTTTTTCTTCGCCCCAGCTTCGGCCTGGCCACCCTCGACACGCTCCGGCCAGTTTTTCGCCACGAGCACTTTGAGTTCGGCGACGACAGCCGCCTGCGCCGGATTGGCCGCGAGATTTTTCATCTCCTTCGGATCAGCGTCATGGTCGTAAAGTTCCGTGCCCTGCTTGCCACTATCCCACTCCGTGTAACGCCAGCGCGGCGTGCGCACGCTCCGCCCGGGGAAACCACCGCGCTCGACCTGCGTGAAGGCCGGACGATTCCACGCGGCATCGGGTTTTACGAGCAGCGGGCGCAGACTCGCACCCGCGAGATTCGCCGGCGCCTTCAAGCCCGCGAGGTCCGCGAGCGTAGGATAAACATCCACAAACTCCACAATCCGCGGTGACGGCGTGCCGGCTTTGATCCCCGGACCGGCAAAGATCATCGGCACGCGGGCGGCGTCTTCGAACAAATTTTGCTTCATCCAGAGGCCGTGCGTGCCGAGCGAGTAGCCGTGGTCGCTCCAAAAAACGATAATCGTGTTCTCCCGCAGGCCGAGGCGATCCAGCGCGTCGACCACGCGGCCGATCTGCGCATCGACGAAGGAAATCGCCGCGTAATACGCCTGCTTGCTCAGGCGTGCCTGTTCAACGGTCGTGCCAAAATTCGGCCACGGTTTTGTCGCGGATAATGCACCCGCCGGCACCGTCCTCGCGTAGCCCGCCGGAAGCGAAGGGATGTCGATTTTCTCCAAAGGATAGAGGTCAAAATATTTTTTCGGCGCGACGTAGGGCGTGTGCGGTTTGTAGAAACCCACCGCAAGGAAGAAGGGCTCGCCCTGGTGTTTCTCGAGGAGCCGAATCGCTTCGGTCGCGACCTTGCCATCAGTGTGGTCGTCGTCGCGGCCCTTGGCATCGCTCAGAAACGACATCGCCGAGCCGAGCCCGCGCTGCGGCGTGAAGTTCGAGATGTCCGGCTCGAGCGCGGTCTTGTCGACGCCCGCCGGATTGACGACTTCCTGCCACGAAGCAGGGTCGTCGAGGCCGCTCGTGCCGATGTCACCCGGATTGCCGTAATGGTAGATTTTTCCAACCCGCGCGGCGTAATAGCCGTTTTGACGGAAGAGCTGCGGGATCGTGACGACGTCCGGCAATCCTTGGCGAAAGTGATACTGGAGATTGAACACCTTTGTCGTATCGGGCCGCAGTCCGGTCATGATCGACGAGCGACTCGGACTACAGAGCGGAAACTGACAATAGGCGCGGTCGAAGCGGACGCCGCGTGCGGCCAATTTGTCGATGTTCGGCGACTTCACGAGCGGCATGCCGTAGCAGCCGAGGTCGTTGTTCATGTCGTCGACGGCGATGAAAAGAACGTTGGGTTTGGCGACCGCGGCTTGGCTGGACAACGCGAGCAACCCAGCCGCCAGCAGCCGCACCGCTAGACGGCCGAGTTTCGTAATCATCGTCAGAGATCCCCCTGTTTCGCCTGTTTCTTCTTCTTCCCGCCTTCACCGCCCGCGCCCTGATTACCGTAGAACCGCGCCGGAATTTCCGCCGGCACCTTCAACTCCTGCCGCAGTCGCGTGAGTTCTTTTTTTAGTTGGGTAATGGTCGCGGCATACGCGGCATCGCCGTAGACACTCTTCATTTCATTCGGATCTTGCTCGCGGTCGTAGAGTTCCCAGTACGCTTCTCCCATGCCCTCGAAGTGCACGAGTTTGTAGCGGTCGGTGATGACTCCATAGTGGGGACGCACCCGGTGCGGCGCGGGATACTCGAAATACTGATAATAGAAAGCCGTGCGCCAATCGGTCGGCTGCTCCCCGCGCAACAGTGGCTGAAAGCTACGGCCCTGCATGTCGGCCGGCACCGGAACGCCGGCCACGTCGAGAAAAGTCTCGCCGAAATCGAGGTTCGAGACGAGCGCCCTGGTGGCGGTACCGGGCTTCGTCACCCCGGGCCAGCGCACCAGCAAGGGCGTGCGCACGGATTCCTCGAAGATCCAGCGCTTGTCGAACCAACCGTGCTCGCCCAGGTAAAAACCTTGGTCGCTCGCGTAGACGACGACCGTGTTTTCGGCGAGGCCCTCTTTGTCCAGATAGTCCAGCACGCGGCCGACATTTTCATCAACAGCTTTTACCGTCGCGAGGTAGTCGTGCATATAGCGCTGGTAGCGCCAGCTCACGAGCGCTTTGCCCGAGAGATTGGCCGCGCGGAACGTGGCGTTGCGGGGCTCGTAGTAATCATCCCACGCCTTTTGTTGTGCGGGCGAAATTCCCGCCGGCAGCGCCAGCTTCGCGTCGCGGTCGGTAAAGGTCTTCGCGATCGTCATGTCTTGATCGCGCACGGCGATGCCGCGACCGGAGTAATCATCGAACAAAGTCGCGGGCTCAGCGTAAACGCGGTCTTTATCGAAGCCGAGGTGGCGCAGCGGCGGGGCCCATTCGCGGTGCGGAGCCTTGTGCTGGCACATGAGCATAAAGGGTTTCGTTTTGTCGCGATTCTTCAACCATTCGAGCGACACGTCACCGATGATATCCGTCACGTAGCCGGGCATCGCCACCCGTTCGCCCATTTTGATCATCGGCGGATTATAGTAAACGCCCTGGCCCGGGAGAATCTGCCAGAAATCAAAGCCGGTCGGATCGGAGCCGAGGTGCCATTTGCCAATGATGGCCGTCTGGTAGCCGGCCTTTTGCAGGAGCTTGGGGAAGGTCTGCTGCGCGCCGTCGAACGTGGAATTCGAGTTATTGGGAAAGCCGTTGAGGTGACTGTATTTTCCCGTGAGAATCGTCGCACGCGCCGGACCACAAATCGAATTCGTCACGAGGCACCGGTCGAAGCGCACCCCCTGCTTCGCGATGCGATCAATGTTCGGCGTGTCGAGCAGTTTGCGCGCATCACCGTAGGCGCTGATCGCCTGATAGGCGTGATCGTCAGAGAAAATAAAGACGATGTTCGGCGTCTTTGGCGTGCTGGCAGCGCGTGCAATCGCGGCAATAGCAAGGAAGCAAAGCAGGAGTGATTTCATGGAGATAAGCTCGGAGTCTGCCGAATCGCGCACGGGCCCGTCGAGCTTCCAATCGCACCCCCAGCATCGCGGGATCGGTCGGGCGCAGCTGCCGATGATCCGACGGGCCGCAACCCATGCTCCGCTGACCGCGTCATGAATCGGATTTTTGTTTGCCCTCCCTCGTCGCACCGCGTTTCACCTTTTTCGCAACAGGGGCCACTCCGCTCGGCGGATCTGGCTCGGTTGCACTCGCCTCACGCAACCCATGTCACTCATCCCTTTTTCCAGCCAACTGATCGCCGATGTCGGAATCTCCCTCGGTGACGAAGGCAAGGGCCGCCTCATCCCCGAAGTTGCCGACGAACTCCGTGGCACCCGCGCTGCCGTCTCGGTCGTCCTCAAGGTCAACGGCGGTGCCAACTCCGGGCACACCGCAGGTGGCATCAAGCTCAACCTCCTCCCAGCCGGTGTCGTCGTCCGCGACGCCGCGCACCTCTGCATCGGGGCCGGCGTGGTCGCAGATCCCCGCAAGATCTGGTGGGAAACGAAACCCCTCGAACTCAAGGGCCACGCGATCCTCTCCCGCCTCCTGATCGACGAGCGCACGATGGTCTCCGATTTCACCCACCGACTCCTCGACCTTGCCACCGAAGATTACCGCGTCAAGGTCCTCGGCGAAGAGCCGCGTGGCTCCACCGGCCGCGGCATCACCCCCGCCTACCTCGACGAAGTCGGCCAACAACAAATCACGTTTTCCGATTTTCTCGCGGGCCCGAATTTCTTCGCCCGCAAACTCGCCCAACGCGCCGACCGCGCCCTGCGCACCCTCCAACACGTCTACCGCGTCAGTCCGGAAACCTTCGCCGGCTTCTTCGACCAACTCTCCGTCGCCGAAAAACGCGCGAATACCGAGGCCATCGAACTCGGGGTGTTCACCGCTGACGAATTCGACTTCGCCAAATTTCGCGGCACTGCGCCCTTCACGCTTAACCTCGACGCGCTGACCGCGACCTACTGGGCCGCCGGCACTGCCCTCGCCAAAAATATCGGGGAAGTCCGTGAGTTGATTCTCCGCGAATTCCAAGCCGGCCACACCATCATTGGCGAATTCGGTCAAGCCTACTGGCTCGACAAACGCCACGGCTACTCACCCAACGTCACGGCCTCGCACACCTACACGCCTGAGTTCTTCGAGAGCGCCGGCATCCCCGTGCAGCGCATCCACACGTTCGGCGTTGCCAAGGCCTATGACACCAAGGTCGGTACGCACACATTCCTGACGCAGATAGACGACGCCCACCCGCTCGCCATAAAGCTCAAGCAGATCGAATTCGGCACCAGCACAGGTCGCCAACGGATGGTCGGCTGGTTTGACGCTGTCGAAAAAGGCGACGCCCTGCGCTACGGCGGGTTCCAAGACGTGATGATCAACAAGTCCGACGCCCTCACGCACCACGGCGAATGGCACGGCGACCTCCTCATCTGCACGTCCTATCAAGATGCCGCTGGCAAGATTTACCACCACGTCCCCCGCAACGAAGCCGTTCGCAAGACCCTCAGGCCTGTTTACACGCAACATCCCGGCTGGACGGAAGACATCTCCCTCGTCCGCCACTTTGCCGATCTCCCGCAGAACGCTCAACGCTACGTCGCCGCGATGATGAAGGCCACGTTTGACGTTGCCTACGAGGGCACGACGTGGCCATCCGCCGAAAAGCTCCCGAACCTTCGCTACCTCGGCGTCGGCCCGGAGCCGTCACAGATTATCAAGGACGTCCCCGCGACCGCCGATTTGGTAAAACTCGCGTAAGCGCTCAGCGACCGCGCCAATTTTTTTCAGTGCCTCCACGTTCGCAACGAGTTCAGGCGCTTCCTGCAAGTCCGCGAGCGGCTACAAATTTTTGTAGATGTAACGCCTATCGAGATTGCCGCGCGGTCGGATGAGAACGCCCTCCGCTAACGCCATGCCGCCAGCTCAGCCGCCGACAATATCCGTCCACTTCGTTCCCCGCGTCGAGCAGGTCAGCTATGACGAAGCTTAGCGAACCATGTTTGCTGCTCAATCAGGCCGGTTTCCTCCGCAACCTCGAGGCCCAGCCGTTGAAACATTTCTGTCGTCAACAATACCGCCCAGATGCCACTGGCGTCGCTGTTGCGGATTTCGTTGTGCCGCATCGCGTCGATCGCTGGGCCGCGAGTTGCCAGGCGTGCACGCGCTCTTGCGCCCACCAATTCTCGCCGTGGCCCTTACCTTCAAAGCGCGTACCATTTCAAACTTTCCAAGCGCCATCCGTCTAGAAATCCTGCAATCGCCCCTCGCCGGCAGCGCTGCCCGGCCCGATCCGCGCCAGCACTTCGCCCAGCAAGTAGATGGACCCCGTCACCACGACGACATCATCGACTCCACCCGCAGCACAGCGCCCCTCGTCGGGAAACAAACCCGCCACGGTCCCACGCACAATCCGTCCGCCGCGCGCGCGAAAATCCGCCGGCACGAGCGCCGCGAGCTCTTCGTAGCTGCACGCTCGCGCTTGGTTAGGCACGACAAAATAAACCTCCTTCGCGTGCCGGCAGATCGTCTCAATCAGCGGTCGTGCGCGCGCCACGCCTAGCACGCCCGTGATCACCACTGGCGCGCGCCCGGTTTCGGCCACCAAGCCCGTCAAATTCGCCTCGAGCACCCGCGCCCCCTCGGGATTGTGCGACGCGTCGAGCATGGTAATCCGGCCGCCGATTCGCACGCGCTGCCAGCGCCCCGGCCAGTCCACATGCGCCAATCCCTGCGTAATCGCCTGGTCTGAAATCCGCCATTTTTCGGGCAACGCCCGCGCCACCAAGGTCGCCGTCGCCGCGTTCCACCGCTGATAATCACCCTCGAGATTGGTCTGCGGATATCGCTCCAGTTCGTCCCCATATTCTGCCGTGACCGACGTCACTCGCGCCCCGCGCTCGGCCGCGATGCCGCGAATCACCTCTTCCGCCACCGCCGGCATCCGTCCGATCACCACGGGGCGACCAGCCTTGATGATCCCCGCTTTCTCCGCGGCGATTTGTGCCAGAGTGGTGCCCAGAAACTCACAGTGATCGAGTCCGATCGAAGTGATGACGCTCACCTCCGGTGTCACGACATTCGTCGCATCGAGTCGCCCGCCGAGGCCAACTTCGATCACGCTCATTTCGCACTGCTTGCGCGCAAACTGCAAAAATGCCATCGCCGTCATGAACTCAAAGAAACTCGGGTGATCGCCCGGATTCTCCGCAGCGACCCGCTCCGCCGCCGGTCGCAGCTCCCGCGCGTAGGCCAAGATTTCCGCCTCCGTCAACGCCCGACGTTCGACCTGCACCCGTTCGCCCAATTTCACCAGATGCGGAGACGTGTAGAGTCCCGTCCGCCATCCCGCCGCATGCAAGATCGCATCGAGCATCGCCGCCACCGAACCCTTGCCGTTGGTGCCGGCCACATGGATACACGGCACCGTACGCTCGGGATGTCCGAGCTCCGCCACGAGCAGGGCCATGCGGTCGATCCCGAAGCGCACTCCGTGGGCCTTCAGACCAAAGAGATAGTCCGTCACCGCCGCATAATCGGTCGGTTCTCCGGTTGTCATCGTGGACGCGATTGCCGCCGCCGCGCTCAGTTTCGCCCCGCCGCCCGCGCGATGGCCCGCTTGCCCACATACAACGCCAACAGCAAATCGCGCAGGCGATCCCGCATGTCCAGTCGGCTCACGATTTGGTCGACCAAGCCATGCTTCAGCAAAAACTCCGCCGTCTGAAAACCCGCCGGCAGCGTCTGCTTCGTCGTGTCCTTGATCACCCGCGCTCCGGCAAATCCAATCAAAGCTCCAGGCTCGGCCAAAATAACATCGCCCAACGTCGCGAAACTCGCCGTCACCCCACCCATCGTCGGATGCGTCAGCACGGAAATGAAAGGCAATTTCGCCGCCGCCAGCCGCCCGAGCGCCGCGCTGGTCTTGGCCATTTGCATGAGCGAATAAATCCCTTCCTGCATTCGCGCGCCGCCTGATGCGCTAAAAATAATGCAGGGGATTTTCTGCTTCAACGCGACTTCGATGGCGCGCGTGATTTTTTCCCCGGCGGCCGCACCCATCGCACCGCCACAAAAGCGGAAATCCATCACCGCGACCGACACCCCAATCGCGTAAATCTTCCCCGTGCCACACACCACTGCCTCCGGCAGGCCACTGTCTTTCTCGTAACGCTTCAGGCGATCCGGATACGGCTGCGAATCGATGAACTTCAGCGGATCGCTGGACTTCACCGCCGCATCTACTTCGACAAACGTGCCGTCATCAAAAAGCTTCGCGATCCGCGCGCGGGCACTGATGGGAAAATGATGACCGCTCTTCGGGACCACCATCTGGTTGTCCTCAATCTCCTTGTTGAAAATACTCTCCCCGCTCGCGGGATCTTTCGTGTAAACCCCCTTCGGGATGTCTTTCTTGCGGATCTTGCGGACGGTATAGGTCGGTTTGTCGAAATGCATGGGAGAGATTTTCAGCCGTGGCCGAAGGTGATCACGTCGAGGTTGAGACCGCCCGCGCGACGGAGCGCCCGCGCACAGCTGTTAAGCGTGGACCCTGTCGTGAAAACGTCGTCAACGAGAACATAATGAACATCGGGATTAATGGTGGTGCCGCGAACCAGAGCAAAGGCATTTTTCAGGTTCGCCATTCGGGTGCGGCGGTCGAAGGCGGTCTGCGTCGCCGTGTCCTCGGCCCGGCGCAACGCCTGTTCAACGCGCGCCCCGCCGCCCGCCACCCGTGCGAGAATTTCCGCGAGCAACGCCGCCTGATTGTAGCCGCGTTCGCGCAACTTTCGTGCGTGCAGGGGCACCGGCACGACGACCGCTCCCCGCGCCAGTTCGCGCACATGGGTCGCGCGGCGAAAAATCTCCTCCATATCCGCCAACACGTGCAGACCGCGGTGATATTTGAGCTCAAGCACCAAGGCCCGCGCCGGTCCCTTGAACAGCACCGCGGTCCGCCCCTCTCGAAACGCCGGATGCAGCCCTTCGCAATTCGGGCAACCCCGATCCCCCTCAACCTCGCCGTAAAACGGCGACCCACACGTCGTGCAATGCGGCGGCTGCACAAAATCGAGTTGCCCCACACACTTTATACACAGGTGCCGAAACCCGCGTGGGCCCGCGACCCCCACCGCGGACTCATCCCTCGCCCCCACCCGCTCTTGCTCGACGAGCCCGCGACAATGCACACACGTGGGCGGAAACACGACATCACTGACCCCGCGCACCAGTTGACTGAGCGTCGGGTTCATGAATAAAAAACCCGGTCGAGAAACAGTCCCTGCGGCGGCGCCGTTTTCACCAGCGCCGTACGTTCCTTGGCCTCCAAAATTTCCCGCACACGCGCGGGGGTGAGCCGACCTTCGCCCACCGCCAGCAGCGCACCCACCAAACTCCGCACCATTTTATAGAGAAATCCTTCCGCTTCGGCGGTGATCTGCAGCCGCCGCCCGCGCCGCGTAATTTCGAGTCGGCTCACAGTGCGCACGGTATTTTCCCGCTCGGTACCGTTGAGCGCGGTAAACGCTCGAAAATCGTGCTGCCCGCGCAATACCGCCGCTGCTGCTGCCATCCCCGCGAAGTCGAGTGGCCGGAACATCTCCACGCAAAACGGCTTGGTAAATGGGTCGGCTTCCCCGAGCCGCACGTGGTACACGTAGCGTTTGCGAGTGGCCTGAACCCGGGAGTGGAAATCCGCCGCCACCACGCGCGCGCTGCGGATCTGGATAGTGCCCGGCAATCTGCAACGCAGCGCCTTGCGGAGCCGGTCCGCGCCATGGGGCCAGGCCGCATCAAAATGAAATACTTGCCCACGGGCATGCACGCCGGCATCCGTTCGCCCGCTCCCGTAAATCCGCACGACTGACTCCAAAATCTCCGCCAGCTGGGCCTCGATCACATCCTGCACGGCGCGCCCTCCGGCCTGGCTCTGCCAGCCCGTGAAACGCGTGCCGTCATAGGCACAGACACATTTCCAGCGGCGAATTTCGACTGACTTTAGGTCGGACATTACCGGAAGGTTGCGCCGCTCAGGTGCCGCTGTCCAAAGTGTTTTCGTTCTATGCCACTCACGCGCTACCACCATCTAATTTGGGATTGGAACGGCACGCTCCTCGACGATCTCGATCTCTGTATCGACGTGATGAATGCGCTCCTCGACCGCCGCCAACTCCCGCGGCTTCACCGTGCGCGCTATCATGCGCTCTTCGATTTTCCGGTGCGCACCTACTACGAGCGTCTCGGTTTCGATCCCGTGGAAGACAGCTTCGCGCGCCTGAGCGTCGAATTCATTTCCGGCTACGATGCGCGGCGCCTCGAAAGCTCCTTGCATCCGGCGGCCCGCCGGGTCCTCGCCGCTGCTTCGGCCGCCGGGCTTCGCCAGTCGATCCTCTCCGCTTACCGACAGGAAACGCTGCACGAAATCGTCCAACATTTTGGCCTTGCCGCACACTTCGCCCACATCGCCGGACTCGCTAATATCCACGCCCACAGCAAACTCGCCCTCGGCCACGAACTCGTCCGACGCCTCGCGATCGCTCCCTCCCGAATTCTCCTCGTGGGGGACACGCTGCACGACCTCGAAGTCGCCCGCGAACTGGGGGTTGACTGCGCCCTCATCGCCGCCGGGCACCACCCCTTCGAGCGACTGCACGCCAGTGGCGCGCCCGTCTTCGCCGACCTCGCCGCGTTCGCCGCAGCTTATGGGCTTTAGGCCCGATCCCCCTCGGGTGGCGGGAAAATCTGATTCAGGTAGTCCTGCAAAATTAACGTCGCCGCCCGCGAATCGATGATACCACTCGCGCGCACGTCGCGGCGCTTGTGCTTCGCGATGCTCGCTTCCGCCTCGTAGCTCGTGAGCCGCTCATCGACCAGATGAACCGGCTTCCCCAGCTCTGCGCTGAGCTGTGCCGCAAACCCCTCCGCCTCCTTCGCCTTCGGTCCCTCACTATCGTCCATATTGAGGGGGTGTCCGATCACGATCTCGTCCGCTCGCCGATCGCCGATCACCTTGAGCAGCGCCACCCGACGCTCCGCCGCATCCGCCGAAGTCAATGCCGGCAATGGCGTCGCCACGCCCAACTCATCGCCAAACGCGAGTCCGATGCGGCGAGTGCCCAGATCAATGCCAATATAACGCATCCCATGATTTCCACCGCGGTGCGCTTCCGGCGCAAATTCATTTGCGACGACCACGCTTCACGCTCTCTTTCCCGACGATGCCAACTGCGTTGCCCCATTTCTCGCCCGCCGAACTTGCGCGCTACAGCCGGCATATCCTCCTCGGCGAAATCGGCGTCGATGGTCAGCGTAAACTCGCCGTCGCCCGCGTGCTCGTCATTGGTGCCGGCGGACTCGGCAGTCCCGCCGCCCTCTACCTCGCGGCCGCCGGAGTCGGGACGCTCGGCATCGCCGACTTTGATCGGGTCGCCGATCACAACCTCCAACGCCAGCTCCTCCACGACACCGCTTCGATCGGCGAAACCAAAGTCACCTCCGCCGCGCGGCGACTGCGCGCGACGAATCCCTTCATCCAGATCGTCGAACACAGCGACGGCGTGACCGTCGGCAACGCCCTCGCCCTGTTCGCCGACTACGATGTGATCCTCGACGGCACAGATAATTTCTCCTCC
>SXGR01261343.1_pt1 | contig 19669 bp, 13 predicted proteins | sample 3174711 | NCBI WGS metagenome assembly SXGR01 (sample SAMN11356860, study PRJNA531348) | freshwater metagenome | isolation source: freshwater sample F1-60 | place: China: Fuxian Lake, Yuxi | collected 2017-12-25
CATCGGTCTGGTGGAAGTAGGTTCGGATCAGGCCGGCCAGCTGCTGCAGGCTCGCGTCATCCACCGCGGCCGGCACATGCGGCAGATTCTTGCGCTTGCGCCAGTAGGGCAGCGTGTCCGCGTGATAGAAAAGGCTCGCCCCCTTCCAGAAGATGTTGTGGTCGAGAAAGGTCAGCATCGCCCGCTCGAAATGATTGGATAGCGCCGCGAGCTTTTCGACGAAGGCCGTGTACGCCGCCGGATCTTTCTGCTGGTCGATGTAGTGCCAACGCGCCTCGTCGCGGATCGCCGCAAAACCCTTTTCGCAGCTCAATTCGAAGATGACCCGAAATTCGGTATCCATCTCGTTCCGCTTGCTGTCGGGAACAAGAAGCCACGCGGCCAACAGCTCGTCTGGCTGGATTTCTTTCAGGGCGGCGAAATCCAGTTCGCCGAACAAACCCCGGGCCTGGAAATAGCGGGCGAGCAAGGCATTCGGCATCTGCCGGAAGAAGTCCCTGGTTGAGTAATGCCGGGCCATGCTTTGCCTCCCTGGCGGGATGCGCGATCACCGCCATTGGACGTTGCCGGATGTTGATGTACAGTGCAGTATATCCGCACTACATCCGCCGCACGAGGGGGTTCCATGCCCGCGGGCAAGACCAGCACGTTGACGTTTCGTATCGCACCCGCCCTGAAGGAAGCGCTGCGCACCGCCGCCGAGCGCGAGCACCGGTCAATTGCCAACATGGTCTAAGTCTTGATTCGGGACTACTGCGATCGGAACGACATCACCATTTCCGGATTTGGCGCGGCGCTTACGGATAAGCGGCGCGCCATCAAGAATCGCAAATGAAACAGGGTGCGACATCAGATTAGGGGAAAGCGCAGATAGCGATGTGTGGCAGCTGCCGGGCCAACGCGGCACTAAAGACTTGCGGGACATTCAATGCAATCAATTCCAGAAATCGGCCAACTGGCCATCGTCCGCAAGCGGCCTTTCGTAGTCGCTGAAATCATCCCATCGGCACCCGGCCTGGGCGGCGAGGCGACCCGGCCAAGCCATTTGATCAAACTCTCGTCGGTCGAGGACGATGGCCTTGGCGAGGAACTTCAGGTCATCTGGGAACTGGAGCCGGGCACTTCAGTACACGAAAAATCAACGCTCCCCGGCCCCGATTCCTTCGATCATCCCAAGCGTCTTCAAGCCTTTCTCGATGCTGTCCGCTGGGGCGCCGTCTCGCAGGCGGACGACAAGGCCCTGCAGTCACCTTTCCGCAGTGGCATCGAGGTTGATGAATACCAGTTGGACCCCGTCGTCCGCGCTCTGTCCATGCCGCGGGTCAATCTGCTCGTTGCCGACGATGTGGGACTCGGCAAGACCATTGAGGCCGGCCTGGTGGTGCAGGAAATGATCCTGCGGCACCGCGTCCGATCCGTGCTCATCGTTTGCCCCTCTTCACTTCAAGTGCAATGGAAGGAGGAAATGCGTGACAAGTTCGGGCTGAAATTCCGCATCATCGACAGCGAGTCCATCAGCCAACTGCGCCGCAAGCGCGGCATTCACGTCAACCCATGGTCGCATTTTCCGCGACTCATCACCTCCATCGATTTTTTGAAGCGCGAACGTCCGCTGCGCACCTTTCGCGAGACACTGCCCGCCGGCGATCAGCCGGCTTTCCCGCGGGCTTACGATCTGATGATTGTCGATGAGGCGCACAACGTCGCGCCGTCCGGGCGGGGCAAATACGCCACCGATTCCATGCGCACGCTAACCATACGTGGACTGGCGCCGCATTTCGAACACAAGCTGTTCCTCTCCGCCACGCCACACAACGGCTACCGGGAGAGCTTCGCCGCATTGCTGGAACTGCTCGACAATCAACGATTTGCCCGCGCGGTTACGCCCGATCGCAATCAGCTGGATGCCGTAATGATCCGGCGGATGAAATCGGAACTGAAGCTGCGTTGGGACGGCAGCCGGCGATTCGCGGAACGGGTCGTCAAGCATCTGGAAGTGCCCTACACAGAGGAAGAACGCCAGGCTCACCGCGCGCTGCAACAGTATTCTGAATTGCGCCTCAAGCAGGCGACGGCCAGCGGCGAGCGCATGGCCGCCGAATTTGTGCTCAAGCTGCTCAAGAAGCGCCTGTTCTCCTCACCGGCAGCCTTCGGCATCACCCTTGAAAAGCACCTCGCCACGGTCGGTGGAAAGAAGCACAGGGTCGCCGCAGCGCGCGAAATCGAGGATTTCTCGGATGACTACGCAGACGATGAAGAATACGAATTCGAGACCAATGAAATCGTCAGTTCCGTGAGCGAGGGGCTGTCGCCTGTCTCTACCGATGAGAAGAAACTGCTGCGGCAACTGAGCGAATATGCGGCCAAGAGCAGCCAGCGCCCCGACTGCAAGGCTCAAACCCTTATTGATTGGTTGAAGAAAACCCTGCGCCCTGGCGGCAAGTGGAACGAAGAGCGGGTGATTGTTTTCACGGAATACCGCGCCACTCAGAAATGGCTGTTCGATCTGCTGGCCCGCGAGGGCTTCGCCGCCGAAGGCCGCCTTGAAATGATCTACGGCGGAATGCCCAGCGACCAACGCGAACCGATCAAGGCCGCCTTCCAGACTCACCCCAAAGAATCCGCCGTGCGCATCCTGCTGGCCACCGATGCCGCCTCCGAAGGCGTCAACCTGCAAAACCACTGCTCCCGGCTGATCCACTTCGAAATCCCCTGGAACCCGAACCGGATGGAACAGCGCAACGGCCGTGTAGATCGTCACGGCCAGAAGGCTGAGGAGGTCCATATTCACCACTTCGTCGGCCGCGGTTTCGATACCGCCCGCATCTCTAGCAAAGTGGGTGACCTTGAAGCCGATCTGGAATTCCTCATGCGCGCGGCCCTCAAAGTGGAAACCATCCGCGAAGATTTGGGCAAGGTCGGCCCGGTCATCGCCAGTCAGGTCGAAGAGGCCATGCTGGGCCGCCGCACTCAGCTCGACACCACCCGCGCGGAGCAGGAGGCCGAGCCTGTCCGGCGCATGCTCAAGTTCGAGCGCAAGCTGCGCGAGCAGCTCGAAAAGCTGGCGGCCCAGCTTCACGAAACGCAGCACGAGTTGAACCTCAGCCCTGAGCATGTCGAAAACGTTGTCCGCGTCGGTCTGGAATTGGCTGAACAGCCCGCGCTGATCCCGGTCGAGGTGGAGGGTATCTGGCCCGATCCTACTGGGGTGCGCAAGTCCTGCCCGGTGTTTCGCCTGCCGGCGTTATCCAACAGCTGGGCGCAATGCGCCGACGGCCTGGCCCACCCCCACAGCAAGAAAGTCCGTCCGATCGTCTTTGATGCTGCACTCGCCACGGGGCGGGACGACGTAGTACTCGCCCACCTGAATCACCGTCTGGTGCAAATGTGTCTCCGCCTGCTACGCGCTGAAATCTGGTCTTTGGGCACGCAGGCGAAACACCTCTCGCGCGTGTCGTCGTGCGTCGTGTCGGATTCGGCGTTGACGCACCCTGTTGTCATCGCCCATGGGCGGATCGTTGTTCTGGGCGGCGACAACCACCGCCTGCATGAGGAAATCATCACCGCGGGCGGCGCCCTCATCGAGGGCCGATTCAGCCGCCTCAATGTGGGCGACACCAAGGCCGCGCTGGAGGCCGCCACCGATACACCGGCGCCAGCGCCCATCGAGGCTCGCTTTCAGGCCCTCTGGCCCAAGCATCGCGATGCGCTGCTGCTTGCCCTCGAAGCCCGCCGCGTCGAGCGCACCAAGAATCTCGAAAAGAACCTTGAAGAATTGGCTGAAAAGGAAGTGAACAAGCTGAGGAGCGTGATGACCGAGCTGCAGCGCGCCATCAAGGCCGAGCTGGAGCGCAAGGATGGCCCTCAGTTACTGCTCGATCTAGGCGGCGACGAACCCGGCAAGCAGCAGCGTGAGCGCGACCTCGCCGCATTGCGCCGCCGCCTCAACGAAATTCCCGAAGAAATCCGGCGCGAGTCCGACCACATCCGGTCGCGCTTTGCCGATCCGAGTGCACGCCTGTTTCCGGTGGCGGTCACCTGGCTTATCCCGCGCAAGGCCGTGCTCGAAATCACGGGAGTCAAGAAAATATGAGCGTCTCCCGCCACCACGCGGATTGGCTCTCTCTCGTCGAGGTCTCCGGCCCGTTCGTCTCCCTGCCCGTGCTGATGAAGGTCTTCCCGCAGGGGCTGGAACCGAGAGATCCCGCTCAGGCCAAGGCGCTTCGCGCCGCTTATGAAGAATGGCAGGACAACCCCAATGCTCCAGGTAAGCAGCGCGCCTGGGTGCTGCACATCCTCACCGCGGTGCTGGGCTATCCGCAGGACCAGATTGCCGAAGGCCAGGCTGTGCCCGCGGGGCTGGAAGCAAACATGCCCGAAATGGGCGAAACCCTGCGCCCGGACTTCACTCTCGTCGGCCCGACAGGAAGCGATACCGCCGGCCAGGCTCAGCTTTTGATTGCCAGCTACACGGCGGACCAAAAGCTCGACCGACCCGTCATCGGCAAGCACTGGAAGGCCACTCCCGCCACTCGCATGATGGAATTGCTCCACGGCGCGGGCGTATCGCTGGGGCTCGTCACCAACGGCGAGCATTGGATGCTCGTCTATGCACCGCGGGGCGAAACCACCGGTTACGCCTCCTGGTATGGCGCCCTGTGGCTGGACGAACCCATCACCCTGCGCGCGTTCCACTCCCTGCTTGGTGTTCGCCGCTTCTTTGGCGTCGCTGCCGACAACACGCTGCTGGCGCTGCTCAAGGAAAGCGCCAGCGACCAGCAGGAAGTCACCGACCAGCTTGGCTTCCAGGTCCGCGAAGCTGTCGAGGTGCTCGTGCAGTCGTTCGACGCGCTCGACAAGGAAAGCAAGCGCACCCGGCTGAAGGGCGTCGAGCCGGCCACGCTTTACGACTCCGCGCTAACCGTCATGATGCGTCTGGTCTTCCTCTTCTCCGCCGAAGAGCGCGGCCTGCTTCACCTGGGCAAGCCGCTCTACGACGACAACTACGCCGTCTCCACCTTGCAGGAGCAGTTGCAGGAGGTGGCTGACCGCTACGGCGAGGAGGTGCTGGAACGCCGCCACGACGCTTGGGCGCGCCTGCTCGCCACCTTCCGCGCCGTGCATGGCGGCATTCAACACCAGGATCTACTCATGCAAGCCTACGGCGGCTCGCTGTTCGATCCCGACCGCTATCCCTTCCTGGAAAGTCGTGCCGCTGGCAGCGCCTGGCGCAGGACGCCAGCGGAGCCGCTCGCGGTGAACAATCGCGTTGTCCTGCACCTGCTCAATTCGCTACAGCGCCTGCGTACAAAACTCGGGGATACCGCAGAGACCCGGCGCATCTCGTTCCGCGCGCTGGGCGTGGAACAAATTGGCCACGTCTACGAGGGCTTGCTCGACCATACCGCGGTGCGTGTCAGTGAGCCTGTGCTCGGTATCAGGGGCACCCGAAGCAAGGCGCCGGAGATCCCCCTCGCCACGATCGAATTGATGCTGGCGCAGGGGCGGGACAAGCTTGTCGACTTTCTCAAGGAAGAAACTGGGCGTTCTGTACCGGCGCTTCGCAAGGCGCTGGACGAGGGCAGCTTGCTAGACGAGCATAAGCTACTCGTCGCCTGCGACCACGACAATGCCCTGCTGGCCCGCCTGCGACCAGTCGCCGGCCTTATCCGCGAAAACTCCTTCGAGCGCCCACTGGTTGCCCTCCCCGGGAGCATTCTGGTCACCGCGGGTACCGTCCGTCGCAGCACCGGCACCCATTACACCCCGCCTTCTCTCACAGATCCCATCGTTCAGCACACGTTGGAGCCGCTGCTCTATGAAGGACCCGCGGAAGGTTGGCCTCGCGAGCAATGGGAACTCAAATCACCGAAGGAAATCCTCGACCTCAAGGTCTGCGACATGGCCATGGGTTCGGGCGCATTCTTGGTCCAAGCCTGCCGCTACCTCGCCGATCGGTTGGTTGAAGCTTGGGAAAACGAGGAAAACCGGCACCCTGGTCAGGTTCTGATTACCCCGGACGGCAGGTTTTCGGAAGGCTCGCCCAGCGAGCGACTGGTGCCGACTGATGCCAACGAGCGCATTGCGATTGCACGCCGTGTGGTAGCTGACCGATGCCTCTATGGTGTTGACATCAACCCTATGGCGGTGGAGATGGCCAAGCTTTCGCTCTGGCTCATCACAGTGGATGCCAATCGGCCGTTCACCTTCCTTGATCATGCCTTCAAGTGCGGTGATTCGTTGCTCGGTATCACTTCGCTGGAGCAACTGGAGAAATTTAGTCTGCGTTCCGGGGGCAGCAGGCAGCAAGCATTTGCCACGCTCAACCTGCGGCAGCATATCGAAAATTCCAAGAAGAAGCGCGAGCTACTGGAAACCACACCATCAGACACCCCTGAGCAGATTGCCACTAAGCAAGCGCTCTATTCTGAGGCGGAGAAAGCTGTAATTCAGCTGAACATGGCAGCGGACGCGTTGGTCGCGATGGAGCTTAAGGGTTTGAAGGGCCCAGCTTACGACGCGGATCGCGAAGTATGCGCCGATCACGTTCAATCACGATGGGGAAAAGACCTCCAAGAAATCGGCGATGACGAGCAAAGCCATTCAAGTGGGCATCGACGCTACCTCCACTGGGCACTATCGTTCCCGGAGATCATTGGACATGGGGGATTTGACGCATTCTTCGGAAATCCCCCATTTCTTGGGGGCAAGAGAATCTCGACAGTCAACGGAGATGCATATGAGAAATTCCTGAAACGCTCAGTGAATGGTGCTAAGGGCGCAGCCGACTTATGCTGCTATTTCTTCCGTAGGGCCTTCGCCCTTTTAAAGGAGAAAGGATCAACTGGCCTTCTAGGGACAAACAGCATCGCTGAGGGCGATTCGCCTTCTATTGGGATTCGTCCCATTGCCGATTCTGGAGGAACGCTAATTCGAGCGGTCAGATCCTTTCCTTGGCCTGGATCAGCAGGCGTTCACGTCGCCCTCATACACTTCTTTAAAGGGCCGTATAAAGGAGAGAAATTTCTCGATTCAATTCAAGTTCAGCAGATATCGCCAGAACTGGACAGTGGCTCAATGGTTCGCCCGCACAGGTTAAAGAAGGGACATATTCTGTACAGCCAAGGCACAACTTTAAATGGAGAAGGATTTCTAGTTACCCCAGAAGAGCGTGAAACATTACTGCGCGCGTCATCTAATAACGCAACAGTAATTTTTCCTTACTTGAACGGTGAATTGCTTAACTACTCGCCAAAGTTAGCCCCACAACGATACGCGATAAATTTTGGCGTGATGGAACGGCAAGACGCCGAAAAATTCGTTGAACCATTTCAAATTGTCACAGAACGGGTTAAGCCGCATCGGGATCTTTTGACAAAACAAGTGCATGAATCACGCTATTGGCTTTACTGGGACAAGCGTGAAGAATTTTTCGCGCGAATTGCTCGTAGGCCCCGGATTTTGCTCTGCGCGATTGTATCAACTCACATCATGTTTCGATTTGCCACGACCTCGTGGGTGTTCTCGCACAAACTGAAAGTCTTTGACATTGCTGACGGTGGAGCCTTCGCGGTACTTCAGTCTTCAATGCATCAAGCGTGGGCGAGAAAGTTCAGTTCGACCCTTGGCCAAGCAATAAATTACAGCACCTCTGATGCGTTCGATACATTTGTATTTCCAGAGATCACTGAGAAATTGAGATTGTGTGGCGATGCGTTGCATGAGAGGAGGGAGGCGAGTATGGGAAGCCTGAATATCGGTCTTACAGACTTGTATAACTCAATTCATGATGAAACGAAGACCTTCTCGGAGATTAAAGAACTTCGAGAGCGCCAAGTAGAAATGGATCGAGAGGTAATTAGAGCATATGGCTGGCAAGACCTTGATCTCGGCCATAACTTCCATGAGACCAGGCAGGGTATCCGCTACACCATTTCCGAGACTGCTCGCCGCGAAGTCCTCGACCGGTTACTAGCGCTGAACCATCAACGTCACGCCGAGGAGGAGGTCGAACGAGCAGCACTGCCTTCTGGAGCGCTGGTAAAACGTAGCCGCAAGAGAAAAGGCGGAAGCGGCGACCAAATGTTGATCGACCTATGACACTGAGCCGCTCATGAGCACGCCAACAACACCACCGACGGTTTCGGCTGGTGCTCCCGCGCTCATCGTAAAGGCTCCCAGCGACATCCGCGACGAGCTCACCGACATGGTCGTGCGCGACCTGCTCGGCCCCGCGGGCGGCCCTGACGAGGAACTGAACCAACGCGAGGACCATGCCTACCAGCGTTACCTGGTTGGCATGCTGGCCCCCAAGAGCAGTGAGATTCCCGGTGGCGAGCTAGACGAAACGGCGGCGGCTGGTGGTGACGAGGGCGAGGAAGGCGCACCCGAATCCGGCGTGCCCGCGGGCGGCACCTATGTTCCTTCGTCGATCGGTTTGAGCTTTGTTGTCGCAGGCGACGCCAAGGAGATCGTGGTCGAGGCCGAGTGGGGTCAATACCTGCGCATCAAGAGCGCTACCCAGATGAACCGGGACGGCAACCCGGCCAGCGTCTGGAAGCGCAACCCGATCGTCCCGCACCCCCTAACCCTTGCTCTCAAGGACGGCGCCATCCCGACGCGGGTTCTGCACAAGGATCACCCGCTGGTGCTGCTGCAGGGGCGTATGCGTCTGACCGCGGATGGCTGGGTCGTCACGCTCTTCATGGTCAACCAGCAGGTGGAGCGGAAAAACCGCAACGAACCGAAGGACGAGGTGTGGGTGTTTCAGCCCAAGCTGCGCGTTCATGGCACCGGGCAGCAGCCGATGTTCGTTCAGCGCAAGAGCGCCAAGGCGGACCTCTCCAAGATGGACCCGCTGACGCGCGAGGAATCGGAAACGCTGGATATGCTCTATCGCCACCAGCGTGAATTCGCCGTCGGCCATGGCATTTCGGTGCATGCCACTTTGCCGGAGCCCTTGGCCGAGCGCGCCCACCAGGTCGAAACCGAGTGGTTGCCTAGCTTTGAAGTACCGCAGCAAACGCCCCGCTCCGCGGCCGACGACGAGAACCTTGTTGGCACGGTCCTGGACATGAAGGATCTGGCGGAACTGCCCAAGGCCGGCCTGATCGCGAGCCTGCGCCGTATCGAGATGGCCTATGGCGTGTGGATCAAGGCGGAAGAGGCCAAGCTTACTTTGCCATCAGAAAAGTTGGCGGGCCATGAAGACGCTGCAAAGCGCGCGGTGGAACGTTGCACCCGAACGCACCAGCGCATCAAAGCCGGTATCGACCTGATCGAAGCTGACCTGCGGGCCGAGGACGCATTCCGATTCGCCAACCGCGCCATGTGGCAGCAGCGGATCCACTCCACGTTTGCGCGCAAGGTGCGCAAGAAGGAGTTGAAGATCGAAGATGGAGTTGCGACTGTCGATGTAGAGAATAACCGCAGCTGGCGTCTGTTCCAGTTGGCCTTCGTGCTGCTCAACCTACCCAGCCTCACCGACCTGCACCACCCCGACCGCAGCCACGAAACCGATGCCGTGGCCGACCTGCTGTGGTTTGCCACCGGCGGCGGCAAGACCGAAGCCTATCTGGGCCTCACCGCCTATACGCTGGCGCTGCGCCGGTTACAAGGCGAAATCGAAGGCCGCCGCGGTGATAACGGCATTGCGGTATTGATGCGCTACACGCTGCGCCTGCTCACCTTGCAGCAGTTCCAGCGTGCCGCGGCGCTGATGTGCGCCTGCGAGAGCATTCGGCGTGCCGATGTCGAGAAGTGGGGCGAGACACCGTTCCGCCTTGGATTGTGGGTTGGGAATAAGACAACGCCGAATACGCTGGCCGCCGCGGCAAATTCGCTGCGCCAGAAGAACACGGGGGGAAGGCCCTCTTCGACGGGCACGCCGCATCAGATCACGTCTTGCCCCTGGTGCGGCAGCGAGATCAGGGAACAGCACCTGAAGGTATACGAAGCGCCAAGCGACATCGGGCGTTGCGTGACCTACTGCGGCGACAACCTGGGCCGTTGCGATTTCACCGAACGCAATGCACCGAAGGAAGGATTGCCGGTGATGGTGGTGGATGAAGAAATCTACCGCCGGCCGCCGTCGCTGCTGATCGCCACCGTGGACAAGTTCGCCCAGATGCCGTGGAAGGGCGAAACGCAGATGCTGTTCGGCAAGGTGACGGAGATCTGTGACCGTCACGGCTTCCTGTCGCCCGAAGTGGAGGATGGCAAGTCTCACCCCGCGCGTGGCGGCCTGCCTTCGGTGAAGAATCGCGCCCATGGTTTCCTCCGCCCGCCGGATCTGATCATTCAGGACGAGCTGCATTTGATCAGTGGTCCGCTCGGCTCGATGGTCGGGCTGTATGAGTCCGCGGTCGATGAGCTTTGCTCGTGGGAGGTGCATGGCAAGAAGGTGCGCCCCAAGGTGGTAGCGTCAACCGCGACCATCCGGCGCGCCCCGGACCAGGTGCAAAAACTGTTTGTGCGAAAGCTTGAGGTGGTCCCACCGCAAGGCACCAGCATCCGCGACAGCTTTTTCGCGATCCAGCGCCCGACCAGTTCAGCCTTTCCAGGCCGCCGCTATCTGGGAATCTGTGCCTTCGGTCGCCGCTACCCGGTGGCGATGATCCGTAGCTACGTGGCCCACATGGCTGCGGCCCAGGTGCTCTACGACAAATACGACAGGCTGGCCGACCCCTGGATGACGCTGGCGGGTTACTTCAATTCGATTCGCGAGCTGGCCGGGACGCGGCGGCTGGTGGAAGACGACATCCGCGCACGCCTGCGTGATGCCGATCAGCGTGGCCTTGCCAAGCGCATGGTGCGAGCGTTGGAGGAACTGACTTCGCGCAAGTCCGGCACCGATATCCCGAAGATTCTGGAGCGTCTCGAAGCGTCCTTCGACAAGGCGCTGGAGGCGCAACGTGCGGCCGAACGCAAGGAAAAGAAGCAAGTGACCTCGGCAGTGCCCTACGATGTGGTCCTCGCCACGAACATGATCTCGGTGGGCGTTGACATTGAGCGCCTGGGTTTGATGCTGGTCGCCGGCCAGCCGAAGAACACCTCCGAATATATTCAGGCGACCAGCCGCGTAGGTCGCTCCAAAGACGGCCCTGGTCTGGTATGCACCGTCTTCAACTGGGCGCGTCCCCGGGATTTGTCGCACTACGAGCGTTTCGAGCATTACCACGACACGTTCTACAAGCATGTCGAGGCGTTGTCGGTCACACCGTTCTCAGCACGGGCGCTCGACCGCGGCTTATCCGGCGTGATGGTGGGATTGATGCGTCTGTGGGATGCTCACTTGAACGCCAACCTGAAGGCCGGCGAGGTGATAGACGCCGACCCGAAGTGGTCAGCGGTATTTGATGTGCTTACCAGGCGTGGGGAAAACGCCACCCACGATCTGGCGGTGACCGCACGCATCAAGGTCATGCTCACCCACCGCCGCGAAGAATGGCTGGCTCGCGTGCATAACCAGAAAGACCACAAGCTCGGCTACAAATCCGAGGGAGGCGCGACCGTAGGTCTATTGGAGCAGGCCGGCGAAAAAGACCGGGAGATGTTCACCTGCCTCAACTCGCTGCGGGACGTGGAAGGCACTGTGGACTTGGTCCTCGACCAAAGCCCCAGGGGCCTGCAAGCCGACTGAGACACAAACAATGAACGAACTTGGTGAACTACGCCCCAGCCAGCTGATTTTCACCTTCGGCGTCGGCTCGTTGGTTGATCTGCCCAACATGTCGGCGCTGATCATGGGGCTGGACGACTGGGACACGCGCTACTGCAAGGAGGTGGAGGAAGATCGGCTCGTCGCCGCCGTACAACGGCGCCTCGGCGCCCAAGTGCGCACGCTCTATCTGCCACCCATCAAGCTGGACAGCATGGAACGAAACCCTGCCGCGCCAGCGATTGGCGTGCCGGTGGCGCCGTTCCCGCGCTGGATGCGATGTTCGTTATGCGACACCTTGGCCACGGTGGAGTCCGGCGTTTTCAGGCTTATTCAAGACCCTTACCGGCCGGACAGGACGGAATATGTGCACCAGGGTTGTCTCAAAGGTCGGGGCGGAAGGCCGCCTTCGGCACTTTCCGTTCGATTCCTCCTGGCATGTCGCGAGGGGCACCTGACGGACTTCCCGTGGCGCAATTTCGTGCACAAGGGAAATGTTCCCTGCCAAGGATCGCAACTGACCTTGCGTGAGTTCGGCGCCTCGGGTGACGCCTCTGACATTGAAGTGCGGTGCGGATGCGGCGCCAATCGGCGTATGGCGGACGCCTTCGACCCGGATTCTCCTTTCTCCTGCTCCGGCCACCATCCGCATCTTCGGATGAATGACAGGGGCTGCAAGGAAAACGCCAAGACGATATTGCTGGGCGCATCGAACAGCTGGTTTCCGACGGCACTATCGGCGCTATCTATCCCGCGCGCAACAGACAAGCTCGGCAAGCTCGTTGAGGAGCAATGGGCCGAACTCAAGGATACGGAAGACATCGACGAGGTGCGTCTGCTGCGCAAGAAACTGCAGAAATTCCAGTCGCTGATTCCGCTGTTCTCGGAGTTCAAGGATGAAGAAATCTGGACCGCAATCGAGAGCAAGCGTGCTGGCGGACAACAGGGCAAGGCGCCGCCGGAAGACCTCAAGTTGCCCGAGTGGACTGTCTTCTCCAATCCGGGCTCTGCGGCAGAGAACCGCGACTTCAAGCTAAGACAGGTTGCGCCGCCCAAAGGGTTCGAGGCGTTCTTTGAGGATACGGTGCTCGTGGAACGTATCCGCGAGGTCCGCGCGTTGCTTGGATTTACCCGTATTGAATCGAATTCCGATTTTGCTGAAGCCACCACACTCAAGGATGGCCGACTGACCAAGCTATGCCGCGAGAGCCCGAAATGGCTGCCGGCCTCAGAAGTGCGCGGCGAAGGAATCTTCCTGCGCATTCGCGAGGAGGCGTTGGCCGCATGGCTGGACAAGCCCGAGGTGCAACAACTTCAGCAGGAGTTTTTCGACTCGCACAAGGCTTGGCGCAAGCTCAGGAAGCTGGAGCCGGTCCAGGATAACTTCCCTGGTGTTCGCCTTGTGCTGCTGCACTCTCTGGCCCACGCGCTCATGCGTCAGATCGTTCTTGACTGCGGCTACACGGCGGCCAGTGTCCGCGAGCGGCTTTACTCGCGGCAACCGAACGAAGAAGGCGGCCCCATGGCTGGGGTCCTGCTCTACACCGCGGCGCCGGACAGTGAAGGTACTTTGGGGGGGCTGGTCGAGTTGGGCGACCCGCTCACGCTCGGCCGTCACCTGCAACAGGCGTGCGAAAGCATGCGCCTGTGTGCCTCCGATCCGCTGTGTTCTGAGCACCGCCCCGACACGCTTGGCCGCGGCATTCAGGGCGCCTGCTGCCATGCGTGCCAATTTTCACCAGAGACTTCCTGTGAGCGCGGTAACCGGTATCTGGACCGCTCGGTGCTGGTGAATACCTTCTCCGCGCGCGGCACTGCGTTCTTTGATTGAGAGCCATGGCCGAGGAGCTTTCACTTGCTGTCGAGAAGCTGGTCCGCAAAGCGCCCGCCAACTGGATAACGTCAACTTGCGAGGAACTCCGAGGATTTCCGCATGCCACTAGCGCAAGCGTCGTGCTCCAGCGCCTGCCCGCTACCAACAACGCCGACCTATCGTTCCTGATGACCGAGGTGGTGCGACTGGCCGCGGAGAAGATGTCGTGGGAAGCTTTGAGCTGGACAATTCGCACGGTCTTTGCGACTTATCAACGCTGGCATATCGAGCAACACGTCGAACTCCTCTGGGCTGGTCCTGCACCTGCCGACCGAATCCGGGCAAGGCGCATTGACCAGGCCCTTTACGACCTGATCGGCGACGCCAAACGAGAAATCCTGCTTGTCACTTTCGCCGCGGCGAAGATCGAACGGCTGACGGGCGAGCTTTGGAAGGCTGCGCAACGCGGTATCAAGGTCAGGTTGATTCTGGAGTTTGAGGAATCATCCGAGGGACAACTAAGCTACGACGCCATGAAAGCGTTTCCGCAGGCGCTGCTCTCTGCGGCCGAGATTTATCACTGGCCGGTGGAAAAGCGTGAGCGCAATCAGGCTGGCCGCCCTGGAAAGCTGCATGCGAAGCTTGCAATCGTCGATGACTCTGCATTGGTCTCCAGCGCCAACCTTACCGATGACGCTTTCAATCGCAATTTGGAAGTGGGCGTTATGGTGACAAATCCTGAGTTCTTGATGTCGGTGAAGACCTATCTTGAATCCTTGATCACGGACGCAACGCTTTGCCGATTGGTAGCGCATCAAGGACTAAGCTGAAATGCCGTCCCTTGCCCGTTACATTGGAATCGGCTCTTTGGGCAGGGAGATCCGAAGTGCCCGCCTGATTAATAGCCCTGTTACCCGCCGTCCGCTGCGAGACGCGCTGGCGCAGTCCTAGGTCCGTGAAACCGAGGTGGTCGCATGACGATCCTGCTCCGCGACATCTGGCAAATCTCCTCTCCTGAGAGCTACAAGTGCCACTTTGCGAGATGGAATGAAGAGCATCAGCCGTTGGAGGTATGGGCGCGGGATAAGGTTGAATGGCAAGGCTGGCAGGAGTACCGGCCGTCGCGTGATGACTTCAATCGGCCTTTCATATTCTCGCTGATCCGCTTCTATCACGAGACTGACATATGGCTCTTTGGTGGCATCTTCCGCGTATTGAAACGTCATAAAGACCGCTACGAAGTGGAATTGACGGAAGACGGCTCTGGTTTTTCGGGACGCCTCAAGCTCCGATCGTCCTATCGCAACCGGAGCACGCGGGTCAACTTCGAGAATCATTATCCAGACTTCGAGGTTCAGGAAATCCTGCGCGAGCCCTATTCTGGGCGGGCATTCCCCGGATACGAAGACATCGACCTGTCGTTTGAGGAGTTGGAGGCGCTGGTCCGCAACGACCGGCCAGATTGGAAGGGTGCGCTTGAGAGCGTCAAAGGCATCTACCTGATTACGGACATCAGCACGGGCAAGCGCTACGTCGGTTCGGCTTACGGCGACCAGGGTATTTGGTCTAGATGGTGCAGCTACGTTGCGAGCGGACACGGCGGCAATATCGAACTGCGGGCTTTAGCCACCGATCCAAACCTCGACTATTGCCGCAAGTCGTTTCGGTTTGCGCTTCTCGAATACAGACCGAGCCCCACGCCCGACGAAATTATCATTGGACGTGAAGACTTCTGGAAGCGCATCTTGCTGACGCGCGGTGATCATGGGTTAAACCGTAACTGAGGATGGTCACCTTCACCCGCTACATCGGCATCGACTATTCGGGCGCGGAGACGCCGAACTCAAGCCTGAAGGGCCTGCGCGTCTATCAGGCGAATCGTGCGTCGCTACCCGAGGAAGTCTCCCCACCGACCAGCCCGCGCACATACTGGACGCGGCGCGGCATTGCGGATTGGCTGGTGGCGCGCCTTGCCGAAGACGTGCCGACGCTGGTCGGCATCGACCATGGCTTTTCGTTTCCGCTGCTCTATTTCGAGGTTCACCACCTGGCGCCCGATTGGTCGGCGTTCCTCGAAGACTTCCAGCGGCATTGGCCTACCGATGAAAGCAACATGTACGTCGATTTCGTCCGCGACGGTCTGCACGGCAACGGCGGCGATCGCGCCGGCAATGCCCGCTGGCGCCGCTTGACTGAGGAACGGGCCGGTTCCGCCAAGTCGGTGTTTCACTTCGATGTGCCGGGCCAGGTCGCCAAGTCCACGCATGCCGGGATACCGTGGCTGCTGTACCTGCGCCGGCAACTGGGCGGGCGGGTGCATTTCTGGCCGTTTGACGGATGGCAGATCCCGTCAGGCCGCTCGGCGGTGGTGGAGGTCTATCCCGCCCTGTGGAAACACGCTTATGCGGCGAACGGGCGCAGCACCGACCAGCATGACGCCTACTCGGTGGCCGCGTGGCTGCGCCAAGCCGACCTAGACGGGCAGCTCGGAAATTTTCTCAACCCGCAACTCACACCGCCCGAGCGGACCGTTGCGCAAGTCGAAGGCTGGATTCTTGGCGTTGGTTGATGCTGATCGCGTTAAACCATCAAACAGCCCCCTCATTTCACCGCCGCCCTCAGCCCCTCCCCCGCGCTGAACTTGCCGGCGGTGTTGCCGGTCTTCGATGGCTGGAAACGCGGCACTCTGGCGGCGAGGATCAGGATGCTCGCCTCGGTGCGCGGGTCGCACCTGCTGCGCGCGGATCGACGGCCGACGTAGAAGCTGCCAAAGCCGTAGAAGCTGACGATGCCGCCCTTGGCTTCCCATATATAGAGACACTTATGCGCTATCTTCTCGACTGAACGATTGCAGCCCAGGCATTTAGGGAGTACGACATGACTCAACTTGAAAAAGCCATTGAGATCGCGCTAAAAGCGCACGCGGGTCAGACCGATAAGGCGGGAGCCCCTTACGTGCTTCACCCCCTGCGCATGATGCTTCGGATGAACAATGAAGTGGAAATGATGGCTGCGGTACTGCATGACGTGGTGGAAGACGGTCCCGGGTGGACATTTGAGCGTCTTGCTCAGGAAGGGATACCGCCCGCTGTGATCGAAGCCGTTGGCTACCTCACGAAGCAGCCCGCGGAGGAATCAGACTACGAGAGATTCATCAGGCGCGCCGCGACTCACCCCGTGGCAAGGCGGGTCAAGCTGGCCGACTTGGAGGACAACATGGACCTCCGACGGATCGCAAAACCCGCCGATAGAGACTTTGCCCGGATCGATAAGTACCGTAATGCGCACGCCCTGCTCAAGGCGTTGAGCGAAGAGACCTAAGCCCAAGCAACTAGTCATAGACATGAATAGTCTGAAGCGCATGGGACAGAAGGCGAATACAGAGATCCAGCCCGTCCGGGTTTTCTGCGAAGGTGGCGGTTTGGGGGCTGGCTGGGTGACCGAGGTAACCTGGGTCCCGACGGGCGGTGGATATGAGATGTTTATCGATGGCGACCCGGTGACGGACACACCTAACGCACAGCAGAAGCGTACGTCTAAAGGGCTAACCTTCAAGGCGGTGGTCGAGGATTGTCTGCGCTACCCAGAAGCAAGGGTCTACGGGGATTTCTACGATGTAGTGTCCATTGAGGGTCTGCCACCTGCCCAGGCCGACGTGGTGAAACTCGCCATTGTCGAAGACGAAGATCAACCTGTTCCGAGTAGTCTGATCGACTACTTCGTTGCGCAGCCGACCGTCACACTTGAAAGCCTTCGCCGCGCGTTCGGTCCCTTATGGCAGGCCCGCGCCCGGAATATGGCAGGTCAGCTCTGCGCATGGCAGGAACAACTTGGACTTCCAATAGACATATCTGCCGCCGGGAAAAAGGTTGGATGGGAAGAATCGCAGCGGATATCGACCTTGAAACGACTGCTAAGGCTGGCGTGGGGGAGCAATGGCTTCGCAGTAGTCGCAAGAACTATGACGAACAAAGGTGCCTTGGCCAGATTTTGGGCTCTAGAGCCGCGCCCTATGCCAAACACTGCGCACGAATGGGCTGTATTGCTGAAATGCGCTATTGGCGAACAGATCTTCGAGGAGGATCGCGGCGCAACGACAGTTCCTGCGATGGAATTTCTACAATGGCTCGTCGACGCAGTTCCAGTGAAGCACCTGAAGCAACTTAAGTGCGATCACCCGGTGCCGCTTGAACGGTTTTCTGGTGCCGCGCGTTCCTATCTTCAACAGATTCACGATCCCAACGCCCCAGCACCGGGAGGCTTCACCATGGGAAGAGGTCACGTTGTTAAGGCGCAGCGGGACAAGATCTATGCCGCACTTACAACCGGTCTGTGGGCACAAAAGGAACGATAGGAAAATAGATCCTATCCGTTTCGCAGACCGGGGCGATTGCTGCGATTTGCTGCTGCCTCAGCGCTGCCTATTTCGGCGCCCTCTTTATCGCTTCGCACGCACCGGTTTGGCGCGCGGCGAGTCGATTTTCGCCACATGCTTCGCCCACCGATCCAGCCACTTACGCATCTCGTCGGCGTAGGCATAGACGTTGTAGACGCCTCCACACCGGGCAGCCGGTGGCCCAGGATGGATTCGCCGATCTCGAACGGGCAGCCCAGGCGCGCCAGGCCGGTCCGGGTGGTCCAGCGCAGATCGTGCGAGGTCCAGTGGACTATCGGGCAGGCGTCGCCGGCCTGCCGCGAGGCGAACAAGGCTACGCTCAACGCCTTCTGATTAACCGAGTTGCCGCGCACCGGAAAGACGTACTCCTCACCAACGCGGTTTCGCAGAATCTCGCCGGCCGGGCGGGCGTTGCTCAGACCGTCCGTTTGATTGGCATTGCCTTGCCACTGACCTTTGGCAATTCGCAAAACTTTTCCCAATCGAGCATCAACTTGCGGCGCTTCTCGAATAGGTCCCCCCGACGGTAGGCGGCCTCCACCTTGTCGCTGATTGCGTGCGCGAGGGCCATTTCGCAGACCTCGCGCGGGTAGCTGGTGCGCTCCGAGGCCCAATCCCGAAACGTGCTGCGAAAGCCGTGCACCGTCAGGCCGTCGCGGCCCATCCGGCGAAGCACCTCGAGGAGCGCCATGTCCGAGAGGCCCTGCTTCTCCTTGCCACCTGCAAAAAGAAACAGCCCCTCTGGCTGCGCCCGGGCGATCTCCAGCGCGCGCGGAGATAGGGGCACGCGATGTTCGCGCCCAGCCTTCATGCGCGCCGCGGGGACCGTCCACAGAGCCTTCTCCAGGTCGATCTCATCGGACCGGGCGCCGATGACCTCGCCGGTTCGAGCGGCCGTAAGGATGGCGAATTCAAGCGCTCGTGCAGCTATCCCTTCCCGGGCTCGCAGCTTGACCATGAAGGCGCCGATCTCGTCGTAGGGCAATGCCGCGAGGTGCGTCCGGTTCTTCCGGTTGAGGGCTGCGGGCAGGAGTTTGTCCAGGTGGCCGCGCCAGCGCGCCGGGTTCTCCCCGGCTCGATAGCCCATGACCCGTGCCCAATCAAGGATTCGCTCGATACGGCCGCGCAGGCGGGTTGCCGTCTCGGCCTTCTTAGTCCAGATGGGCTCGAGCACGCGAAGAACCAGTGGCGTGTCGACATCCTTGACGGCCAGCTGCCCGATGATGGGGCCGGCGTAGGTTTCAAGCGTGTTCTCCCACTGGCCGATGTGCTTGGGATTGCGCCAGCCCGCCCGGTGCGCAGCGATGTACTTCTCGGCGCACTTGGCAAACGTCAACGTACTGGCCTTCTCCAGCCGCTCGCGCGTCCTGTGCCCCTCGCGCGCGGAGATGGGATCCACTCCCTCCCCCAGCAGCCGGCGCGCGTCTAAAGCCTTGCCGCGGGCCTCGGCAAGCGAGAAGACGCTCCCGGATCCGAGTCCCATCTCGTGCGACCTGCCCTGGCGCGTGTAGCGGAAGATCCAGCTTTTCGTGAGGGCGGGGCTTACCTGCAGGTACAGGTTGCCGCCGTCCGCGTAGTAGCCCGGACGCTTCGCCTTTTCTACGGCCTTGGCCGACAGCCTGTGTACTTCGCGCCCCATGCAGACTCGAACTCCCTACCCTCGTTCCTACCCACACTCTAGATTGGGATGCTGCCGGATGGGTTTGGACGTGTCAAGACGACATCCCCTGTTTCATAGGGGAAATTAGGGTTTGCGTGGACTTCGTTGGCCTTGGTGGGACAGGTGTTGGCGGAGCGGACG
>SXGR01053742.1_pt1 | contig 19661 bp, 43 predicted proteins | sample 3174711 | NCBI WGS metagenome assembly SXGR01 (sample SAMN11356860, study PRJNA531348) | freshwater metagenome | isolation source: freshwater sample F1-60 | place: China: Fuxian Lake, Yuxi | collected 2017-12-25
CTCCAAGTAACTGTTCCTTTTTCTTTCTGGACATCATCCCAAAACTCTTGTACTTTTTCATAATCGCAATCCAACCATTGGCTACTAGTTCCCGTAAGGGCTGGCCTATCTTTCATTGGAAATACATACGAGTATTCATGCTTTACAGGAACAAAATATTCTGTAGGACAGAAGCCAAAAGCGTCATTTGTTTCCCCACACCAATCTTCAAAACCGTTTGTTAGTTTTGCAACCCGAGTTGCTGTATATTCCTTTGAATACAATGCATACCAATCATCCCCAATCTTAAATGGGTGAAATGTAGCTTCAGAAAAACTGCTATAGTTTCGAATGTAACTTCCAACAAGAATACCATCTCTTTTTATTGAAACAAGATTATAGCGCCAATAACCTTTTCCGTTATCAATCTTCTCTACAACAATTGAGAATGGAGTGCCAGGATAAAAAGTTTCCAAAATTTCACCTTGACTCTGTGGATTTTGATTTGACTGGTGCCCAAAGAACTTCGAATATAAGGTTATCCCATTTATCTGCTTCAAAATACCCAAGGTCATATTTTTTAGATATTTCATAATCTCTTGTACCATTTTTAATTTCGGCCTCAACTTTTTGTTTTAAATCTTCAAGAGTTTCTTCATCTTCGGATATTGCCAATATAAAGCTATCTGCCCCGTGGAAAAAGTCTTTTGCAGTTAATGCCAAAACAAACATGTTCATGTTAGCGACAAAGAAATAATGGTGCGTTCATAAAACCAGCAAATTGATTTCTAAGATGATTATACTTACCCAATTCTTCATTGCTATTTAACTTGGAAATAATCGCTTCACTTAATTCTTTAAGCTCTTCTTTGTCAAAATAATACGACAAAAATTCTAAAGCCCAATTTTGTTTTTGTTTTGACTCCACAGTGCTTTCTAGTTTTTTAATTTTTTCGGATTCAATTCCTTTCTGGCGTAAAGCATCAGAAACCGATTTTACGCCCAAAACGTTATCAAAACTCGCTACTGTATCTTCTATTTTTTCAAGATAACATTTGTCAAAGTGGTTTGATTTGATAAAGGATTCAAGAAAAAAATCCCAATTTACTTCTGTTAATTTTTCAATAACAGTATTTGATAATTCTTTTTTCTTCAACAACTCAAGATATAAATCATTTGCCCCTCCATAACAATATTCTCTTACATGCATGTTCTCAAAAACATCTAACATTTGTAAAAGAATATCATCTGGCAGATCATTCGCCCTCAAATGATTCGTTGCAATATTCGTCAAATCAGAATACTCATTCTGATATGATTTATCTTTACCTTCTGATTTTGATAATTCACCCAAAACGAAGAATAATGATTCACTAATAATATTCAATACAAAATCAGGATTGCCTTTAAGACTATCATAGTTTTTACAAACAAAACGTAATTTTGACTTTGCATCACTTATCTCGGAAGCAACTTCAGGAACAAAATCATCTTCAAACCGAATACCATGAGAAAATATTTTTTCTTTTAAATCTGAATTTTTTGAAAAAATATTATAAGCTTCGCGGGGCATAACTCCGTGATAATAATAATTATTTAAAATATGAGTGTTGATATTAGCATCTTCTTGACTCAAAAGTTTTAGAACATAACTATCAATCTTGATTTTATATTTATTATCGTAATAATTGAAACTATGTGCCAAAATTTCTTTTAACTTATAATTATCTGATTCAATAACTTCGTCAATCAAATCTTCAAACCCATAAGTCAAGCACTTATAAACAATATTATAATGATAATGATACTCATACTCCTGTGGAAAACTAAACCATACTTTCCTAATTAGGTTTTTGTATTTATCTTTTTTATTTGCCATATTTTTTTTAGAAACATCGACGAACATTACATCCTTAATCGCCCATCTAATATGATTTGCATAACTTTGAGAAAAATCAAAATCATCAAATTCATCTATTAGGACTTCAAAATAATTGTGCAATAAATTATAACATAGTTTATCATTCGTATTAAATTCACTATGTTTGAACAATTCTTTTACAATCTTTTTTGGCAATTGCTTATTTTCAGCTAAAGATGCTACAACTTCCACTTTGCTATCTTTAGCTAAAATTTCCATATACTTTTTTGGCAAACTTGGATGTCGTGCTGCCCTTACACGCCGACGTTTATCTTTATCCTGCGCAAACGCGACTACTTCTTTCGCTGTCAAATCTTTTGCCATAACAATATCCTAATTCAAAGAATCAAGTGCAAGACAAACTAACATACATGCAACAATGCAAAAACTGAAAGCTTTATAAAAGTGTTCACTCATTTGAATTACTCCAATGAAACATTACAAACACTGTTCCGAAAAATACAAAGCAAACAAAAAGTAATTGAAGCATAAATGAAGTATAGCCTAAAGAAAATTTGTCGCAACAGAAAAATTAAAAACTAACACCACAAATAACCTAACACTCCTGCCAGCATCAGAAGAAAACTAGCATCATCTCTAACCTGGGCCAAAGATCCAGCGAGCCTAGAACTGCGAATGCCAAACCCAGAAGATAACTGTTTGCAAAAGAATCTGGCTACTGGAATGAATTTATAAGCCTCTTGCCTTTCTTCTTCGTATTCGGGTTCATTATAGACAAGGGCTGCGCCCATGATTTGTAGCTTTTGAACCATTTTATCGAAACAAGCTGCTTCATCATTTTGATACTGCTCATCGTTTTCGATTAAAGAATCAAAACCAATACCTAAATACGGAGCCAATTCCATATAATCACCGCCACGAATTCCATCAAAAGTTATCCATTCAATGCAGCCATCTGAATGATTTCCTTCATGATTTAATGGCAGAATACACTTTGTCTTATTTCCAAGATCAAGTGTTTCTGTGGTACAGGTATCCATTAAAATTTCAACTCATGAGCAACATTATGGGCAATAGAAATGCCACCAATCTCAATAATTAATTTATCAATATTTAAAACAATAAATTTCTTATATTTATCATTCAATATATCAGATGGCTCTGGCAAAAAACTTTTTGGACAAAAACCATCATGATTTTTTTGTGCCCACACCTTTAAATCTGCATAATTTACAAGAATGTTTCCAAAATCATTATAAGACGCAGAGACTGCATTAAATTGCGCGCCCAAATGAAAAATAGAATCATTCCCATAAAAATGATATAAAACAATATCATTTTTTTTAAAAAACGTATCAACAGAAGGCTTTTCATAATCATTATTTCTAATAACAGTTCGTCTAGCCCAACCATTATCCGCAAGCTGATCTATTACATATTGTTCAACTTCAAACAAGTGACTCATTTTTTAGCTCCTAACTCAAACAAGTGCATGTATTTTATATACCAATTTTTAAATTCTTTTGTAGGTAGTGTATCGAAATACAAAGCCCTCTGCCTTTCAGAATAAGCGGAAAGCGATTTTCCATAAGAATGTTCGACTTCCACGCCTTCAAACCAAAATACATTTTTTTCAAAAGAAATTCCAGAAATACGCTTACCATCTGCTTTGCTAAGAATCGAAATATAAAACTCCAAATTACCCCTAATGATTTGGTTATGACTGAAATCAATATCTAGCTTAACATCCATATTGTCATAAGAAATTTGTATATTCGGAGTAATGGCCTTTCCCATATTGGACGAATAGGATACATCATTACTACCAAAGCATTGCTTTGCTATTTCGAAATTTCGTTCATAATCAGAGGAAAAATCAAACAAACTGTAATCGTTTTCCATAATAGAACCTTATTGTTTTAATTTTAAAACATGTCAATGTATTTTACAAACCAAGTTTTCATTTCTTTTGTGGGCAGTTTAGCTAAGAAATCTTCATCAGAAAGATAAGTTACTGTGTATTCATCGTGTTTATTTTTCATCATAAAAACATATTTGTTTTCTGAATAATTATAAATAATGTTATAAGTATGCTTTCGCTTTGTGCTTGAATTTATGTCTTCGTACAATAATAACTCAAGGTTTCCCGTATAGCTATCGAAATCCACTTCCATATGAAAGAAAAAATCATGAAAATATAAAACAATATAGCCAGCACCAGATACATAAGAAATATCTTTGTAAGATATATTCTTTTCACCGAAACAAATCTTTAAAATAATAAGATTTGCTTTTGGGTCTTTATGTTTCAAATTTGAAAGCTTAGCGCTCATTGGGTATATCGAAAAAGAATAAATGTTTTAGATACCAATGCTTTATTTCTTGTGTCGGGAGTTGATTTAAAAATTGATTTTTTGGTATTTGAAACCCAAGTTTATTCCTGAACACACCACAATCATTCATCGTATGAAAATAAGACTCATATCCTTGATAGTTATAATAAAAAAATATTTTATAGGTTGAAAGACTGATTAAATCCAAACTAAATTCAATAGTAAGCATCAGCGATATGTCTTTAAACACAATCTTTATATATGGATAATAAGATCCTTGGTCAAGAAACAATTCGCAATCTATATTTTCATTTGAAAAATATTCTTTTAATAAAGATAGATTATTCTCCATATCATCAGTAAGGCTAAGCAATGGTGAGACTAACATTTATCACTTCTAATCTCTGATTACAAAATTTAAAAGTCAAACATCACTTAATAACCAAAGAAAAAAAGTCATTTGGATTAATAGCCATTATGCCTAAAGAGTCTTTATTTATAACACCCATATTCTTAATAATAAACCTCTTTGAAGCATCATCTGCGTCACTAAGTTCGCTAACCAATACATAATCACTATATTCACACACTTCAGGTGAAAGAATATTTATTGATTCAGTTGAGTTAACTTGAAAATAAAGATTGTTGTCAATACTAAACATATTTTCACAAATATAACTTAGTCTTTCTCCAAAGACCTCACCCAACTTATGTTTAAAATCTTTTAAGATTATTGATTCATTATTTTTTTCTTTAATGAATTTTTCTATCAAGGCTTCTCTGGAATGATCTGCCGGCCCAACATACGAAAAATCCATATTAAAAAAATCTTCCATTGAAAACTCAGATGATGACACCATATCGCCATCTTTCAAATATTTTTCATTATATTTTATAAAATCTATATTTGCACTTGAATTTTTAAAGATTATAATATTTTCTAAATCAGATGTAGCTAAAATATTACCTATAGAGAAAGAAACCATATCTAAATGATCAAAAATCATATTGCTATTAAAAAAGAAAGCTTTATCAATAACTAATACGTTCTCATCAAACTTTTCTTTTAGCTTCTGAATGAATTCAGCTTTGTTCATAGTGTGTATCCGTTGTTAAAATTTCAAATCAAAAAAATCATTTGGATAAATAACAAGATTGCCATAATGATTCTTGGTAATAATTCCAATGTTTTTTATAATAAAACTCTTGCTATCACTACTTATTCCTTCAATGCTATCAACGAAGTGATATTCATCATATATGGGGATGTGCGAAAGGATGCTTAAAAATCTAGTGTTATTATACATAAAATAATGTTTATTGTCAATACAAAAGATATTGTCAAGAGCTTTTTTATATAATCTTGAACCAAAAACCTCATATAGTTTTGCAAAGAAATGATCTCTACTTAGAATATGCTTTGACATATATTTTCCAGTTTTCAAAACACCAAAGAAAAGAAATCTTCAGAGCTAATGATAAAGCCATTTGCATAACCTAACTTTATAATATCAATATTTTTAACAATAAACATTTTTGTATTGTAATTTGCATTGCAAATATCTGTGATACAAAGATATACAAACATGTCTTCTCGTGAAAGAATCCTTATATTGTTACTGTTAACATACTGGAAATAAAATCGATTATCAATACAAAATATATCACCGTTCTTGTATTGAATATATAATCGTTTGTCTGAAAATACTTGTCTTAATTTTTTAAAAAAATCAGGTTCTTCTACAAATAAACTAATCCTTGTTATCAATTTCACCCAACCGAACCAAAGCGTCAATATAATTTTGCCAGCGAACCATATCTTTTTCCGTCAACGTTTTTGATTTTAATCGCCATAGCTGAAGATTGTCACGAATGTCTGCGCCCTTAATCTTTCTGGCAACAACCGAGTTTGCAACTCGCTCAATACGCTCTGAATAAGTTTCATTATTTCTTTTTGTCAATGCATCAATGGTCTTTACTTGAGATTGTGTAAAACCAAGATCCTCAAGATCTTTTAGCGAAACCATCGTATCTTCCACAAGATCATGACACACTGCACATACCATTTCATCTTCTGTATCCATCTTTTCCATAACACGCAATGGGTGACGAATATAACTATTCTGTCCTTTATCCTCTTGACCTGCATGCCCAATGATTGCAAGCAGCAATGCTTTGTCCAAAGTCAAAGGACCGTCTAGAATTTCAATGGCTCGTGAAACCAACTTTGTTTTGATTGACAAATGAACCTCTCACTAAAACTATACTGTAATGATTATGATTTGTCAATAACGATTCAACAATCAGAAACTGTTATTGTAACTTTTCTTACCTTAACCTTTATGGTTTGAACTCGATTGCTTAAATCGTAGGCATCCCAAGTTTCTAATGCTTCTGTTTTTGATAAGAACCTATCAGCTTCTTTTAAAAGGTTTGTGGCTTCCCATCCAGGAAACGGCCCCGGTCCACACCCTTCTGATACTGGATTGTGATCATACCAAAGATATTTTCCAACCGGCCAATAATCTGGATTGGTAGACTCAGAAATCATAAGTACATAAAATTCATTCATAAGAACACTAGTGGAGGGAAGTTTTTAAGCATGGCCTCACTACCATAGGTGCAGGACTTCTTACAAAAATGATCATAATTTTTAATTATAAATCTTTTCTCAATCGAGCTACAATCATTAAATTTTATGACATCTAAAATGGATTTGTGATATTCATGAAAATTTAATTTATAAAACTTGTTTTTATCAGAAACTACATTGAGAAAATCGAACACTAAAGAATAATCAAAGCTGGATTTACCAATAGATTCATTAATCACAAATCGAAATATAAATCGCTGATATTTAAAAGCAAGAGCAGTTGACCCACAAACGCCATATTCATAAAGATACAAAAATTTGTCTTTATGATTTATAAATCGATTTTCTAATTGATCATATAAACTATGCTCATTCACAAATGACATTCGTTTCAATCCAAGTAGCAATATCTTCAAACGATTCGCCAGAATCATTCATCATAATAATTTGCGATTGAATGTCCCAAGACAAAACATTTACAGGAAGTCTTTCCATAGACTTAGACTGTCCCCAGTAACTGCAAATAGAAATTGCATTACTTGACGGTGTATGGCTTTTCCATTTTGTATTATCAAGAATATCCGCAAGCACACCAAGACTGCAATTAGAAACTTCTGTACCAGAAATCTGCTGCAAAATACGTTTCACTTGTTTGTAAAGACCGCTTCTAAGTCCTGCTACCCAGCGATCTTTTTGTTCTTGAGAAATCATACCAACCTCGAAACAAGCATATCATAGCCGAATCAAAATGTCAAAACATTAATGGCGGCAAATTATTTTCAAACTGCTCAAAAAGTGTTTGTGCCAACTAAGCCTCTGGAAAGAAGTTGGGATTACTAGCAGCTCGTTCCGAAAGCATCTTGTACAAATCTTCGCGTTGCTCCATCATGCTTAGAATATCAACACGATCCCCAAACTCCCTAACCTCTTCCCAATCCTTTTCGATATGATAAATGTTATTGATTAATTCCAAAGCAAAAGCCATTTTAGACTGAACATTCATTTTCGAATCTTTCCTCGAAAAGCAATATCAATTGTCTCAACCTTTCCTATATCTACAATATAAATCTTATTTGTAGGAGACTTCAATGTAAGCGAATACGTTTCTTTCCCAATGTTTTTCTTGCTAAGCTCTTCCAAAGCAATTCGTTCTGCAACAATATTGATAAAGGTATCATGAATGTCGCTAAGAAAACAATTGTATTTTGTTGCAGATGCCTCTGTTTCTCCAAGACTCTCTTGCCAGAAAAACCAAGTATAAGAATTACGTTTCCAATTCGGTTCTTCAGGCTTTTTGGGTTTCAAGAATCTTTTCCAACAAACACTTGTGGCTGCTTCTCAATGTCTTGTTCTGCCATCCACTTTTCTGCATACTTGCTAGCTTCTTCTTGCGTATCAAAGCCAGTCTTCTTTTCATAGGAAGTTAATGTAATGAGTTCTGCATAATAAGTCATATCAAACTCCAAGTTTTTTATATGTTAAATTTACAAATTCTTCAAAACTTTTTATACTATGGTATTTTATGTAAGCCTAATTCTAAAAATCTTTTTAAGTCATATTCTGCTAATTTCTTTGCCGCTTTTATAGTTAAATCCTTATATTCAGAATTTTCATGAAGCTTACAATCAAAATAATCATTAGGATTATTTTCAGGATTATTATTTTCAGCCAAACTTTCTGCTGCCTTTCTCGCTAAATCCTTATATTCAGAATTTTCATGAAGCTTACAATCAAAATAAGAAGAAGGATAATCTTCAGCCAAACACTCTGCTGCCTTTCTCGTTATATCTTTGTATTCCGGATTTTCGTGAAGCTTATGATGAAAATGAGCATAAGGATATTTTTTAGCTAACCGCTTCGCTGCTTTTCTCGCCAAATCATTAAACTCAGGATTTTTGTGAAGCTTAAATTTAAAATAAAGAGAGGGATACGTTTTAGCCAAATATTCTGCTTCTGCTCGATCATATTCTTTCATATTTATTTACCACAACTTAAATATTATAGCCAACTGACATTAAACATCTTTTAAATTCTTTATTAAAGCATCAAGATCATTCCTTACTTCTTCAGCTTCTTTTAAGACAAGCTCTAAAGAAACAGTCTTTGCATCTTTGCCAAGAAAAGTATGCCATTTTTCGAAAGCTAAAAGCTCATCTTCATCCGTTTTATCTCCGCTCATATTCCATTCAACTTCGTGAAGAAGATCGCTTAATGCTTTTAAATGATTTACTAAATCCTTTCGATAACGAACAATACTATTATCTACTCTATAATAATCAAGTTTTGAAGCTAAATCATCAGAAATATCATTAATCTTACAATAAGCATAATCCAAACTTCCACCACTCATGATATCCTCACAATTTTTTTTACTATACGAAATGTTTCAAAAAAATTGTCTGCCCAGAAGGGTTTAGTGCATTAAAAAACTGATCACATGTTACTGGGATTATTGTACTATTTTTATCAATGGTTTTGATGCCATATTCAAATTTAGAATAAAAACCAATATTACTGGAATATGCATGTGCTGAAAAATAAATGTATTCAAAACCAACATGTACCAAATCTGACTTTAACATTGTTTTATCAAAAGAAAAAACACATGCTGAAGACTCTACCTCTTTGTTTGTTTCATGATATGAAAATATGCAGAATCTCATAATTAAACCAGTAATAACTTCATGATCTGAAATTAAAAGTTCTGAATTATGCGACACCATATTGACATTTTCAAAATAAGGTACGAATTCTGGAAATTTTTTATCCATATAATCAAAAAGCATCTCTAATACTGGATATTCTTTAAAATCCCTCCTACTTACAATATCATTAAAAAACAATGAGTTATCACTCATGGTCAATCACCAATCTTCGGACGAGGATTATTTTTCTTATAATCAGAAACAAAATCTTGCTTTGCTTTTTCTAAGCCTTCAGTATATCCATTAAGCCACAACTGATATTGCTCATACCATTGTTCCAAATTTTTATAATGCTCTGGACATCCATGAGATCGACTTAAACCATCACCATTCCACCAGGAATCTTGAAGTTCCCTGTTATCGGCAAAGTCAATGAGGTCAATCGTATTTTCACAACCTGGATAATCACACTTCCAAGCGCTACCTCGACCTGATGGCTTAAACATATTTCAAATACATATGTGGAACAACATAGCAAGAATATGGATACTTCTCACTAAGAGGCTTATCAAAACAAACAATCCAAGAATCCTCCAAACCACTGGAGGCCAGACCCGAAATAGTACCTACATTGTTTTTTGGATAATTATCTTCATTTTTAAAGCTTTTCCAATCTACAGCAACTCGATCACCATTGCTAAATACAGGCTTTTGCCTTCCATCAATACCAATCATCACAACCTCCAAAAACAATGTAAGATAAAATGAACCAAATGTCAACTAATTTATTTGAGACCCAAAGCTTTACGTTCTTCTTTTGTTAATCGCTTCATCAACTTTTTGCGCAAAGCTTCTTCACATGCTTTTCCAAAATCATCATCCCACTCTTCCAATGGTGTAGGCTCTTCACCATAAGAAATTACGTCATAACCATTTGCAACAAAATGATCAATAACATAATCTTTCGTATGCCCAGAGATATGATCCCTAATGTTTTCAAGCAAACACTGCAAAGCTTCTTCTTCTGTTTCTGCTGCGATAAGAATTTTGTTCAAATCAAAATCACAGCCAAGACTGTAAAGATTGCTCATCATACAACTCCATAAATTTAACAATGACATCGGTTCAGCAATGCCTAAAGCATTTTATTTTTATTATAGTCTCTATTGGTATAGATAGCAAGGATTTTTTTTAATTATTATTATTTGATTTTAGACAAGAGAGGGGTGTTTTTATGTCAGAAATTTTCTATCATGGTGGCCCAAAATTTTTTGATAAGCTAACCCCAGGAAGAGGAATTGATGGAAAGGGAATATACCTAACTGACGATTTGCAAAGAGCAATAATGTATGCATCTAAAGGTATAGATGGAGTTGAAAGAACTCCTCATATCATGGAAGTAAACGTAAATACCGATGGTGTTAAGGTTTGGGATGCAAAATCAGAAACTGCAAATATTGATTTAAGAGATTTTATGAATGAGACTAATAAGCATTGGATAAATGAACTGCAAGAAAAATATGGCGAAAAAGGCGTCATTCACACTGGATCTTCTGCGATGCAGTATTTATTTGGAGCAAATGGAGAGCGTAGAAATGAAGGTTTGATTGATACGCAAATGCTTAAAGATTTGGGTTATAAAGCTATTAGGAAATGGCATGATTTTATAGTTTTAGATGATTCAATAATACAATCTATAAAACCACTTGAGCCCCTTCCTACTTCCAAAAAAACAAATGAAAACAAGTACTCCAAAGAATTATTAAATTTAAAATCTAGTTTAAACAAACTAGGTATTCGTAAAAAAGAATTAGATTCTTTGATTGGAAAAATTTAAAGCATCATAAACATTTATGCAGATTTCGAAACTTTATGTGGATTCATTTCAAAAAAACCTTTAATATCATTAGGTATAAAATTCTTCAAAGAGTTAATCTCTAGATACTTTTTGAATCAAATCATCTACTTCCGCATGTGGGTCGAAGAGCCGCTTTCCCTGATACAAAAATGCTTCATGCAATTCGTGTTCGACAATCATTTTGCATGCTGCCCACATGGTCTTTACAACCCCACTGACTGTGGTATCTTTTTCAATAAACCACCACCGGCCGAAACCTGTTCCCATATCTCCAGTATTGGTATCTGGTCTTTTAAAAGAACATCGGATATGCCAACCCACAGTTTCGGATGACCGATAAGATGTTGGAAGAGATTTATCTACCTCGCTAATTTCCCAAGCCCAACCCATGTCCAAGCAAGACGGAGAAAAAGAAACTTGTGATATTACCTGCTCCAATTCTCTCTTTGAAGAAACATGATGCGCTGAAATAAAACTTTTCACTTTGGAGCCCAAGGCGCAAGCCAAGGACAAACTGGGTCCGCTACCAAATAGGCATCTCCAGTTTCAAACAAATACCTAAACACACTGCGGGTAAGACGAACTCCACCGAATGACCAAGCGATTTCATTTTCTGGGGAATTCATCAGATTAGCATATGCATTATACATATGTGCTGGATACATAAACTTATCTAAAAGCTGCCGTTCTGGAAGTACAGAATTCAGAACGCCGATAACATCGGTTTGTTGAAATTGCAAAAACCAAACCTGCCCCGGCCGAAACCCAGGATGTGGAATTGGATTTTGTTTATCAAAGTCTTCCATCTCGGTAATGGATGTAATCTCTGGAACCATTTCTTCTATGGTATTCCAATCTTGACGACAAAAAAGCCCTCCTCCATCACTATACCACCACGGACGATCTGGAACAATTTGGATTCCAGTTCTAGCACTAATACCTCTCATTGGGTTTGTGGGAAGCTGACTTGATTTCGGCCAAGGTTTCATTTTGCATTCCTTAAAAAGTAATTACTCATCCAGTAAAATAAATCGCCTTACAACAACTACATCCGTAAGCAGAATTGTCATCCCACAAATCTTTACTATGACATCGCTTACACCGGCCAGTAAAATGTCCGACAGGTTCATTGTTGGGATTGTTCCTCAACCTGATAGCTTGTTTTTCAGATTCTTCGAGATTATTCTTATCCCAATCTTTAGCCAAAGGCTTGTCATTCATATTCATTACGGATTAACTCCATCATCCCAAGTCCATTGTTTTTCGCCATTATCATCGTGTTCATATTTATTTACAAACTGCAAGTACTCATCTGATTCATCTAGAAAATCTCCAGACTCTTTTTCATTTTGCTTACACCCACACAAAGCTCGAACCATTTGATCAATTGCCCAAGCCTTATGATGATCTCCATCAATCTGAGAATAATTAAAAGCAATCTCTAAAGCTTTGGCAATTCGATCGTTTTTACATAATTGATTTTCTGAAACTCCTGAAATTTCATTTAGAATCTCTTTTGCTTTTTTTAGTTCTAAATCCGCATGAGCTAAACGATGCTCACTTCTATCTTTCGCCGAATGATAAATATCCATATAGATATAAGAAATATTTTTATTACACTTACTAAGTTTTCTGTAATGATCTGCAAGATTCAGATAATCATGTGAGTCAACCATTACCACCTCATTCCCAATGAAATCAATTTTTCATGCTCTTCATTGAAAATTGCAAACATACAACAACGTACATACTCATCAATTTTTTTATCAAACTTTTCCCGCTGCACCCTCTCAAGAGTTGAATTTCGAAGCAGTTGCAATACATGCATTCGAAATTTATTATTTTTAATCTGACGCAATTCCGCCAACTGAATGCGCAAAGAATCGAACTGCTTAGCGATCTTTGCAAGGTTCTTTTGATCTGCATTCATCTTGTCCCGCAAAACATAAAAGCATTTGCTGGAACCAAGAAGTGGTGCTTGCTTAGTCTTTGTTACTACAGTAATCACTTTACAAACCTTTCGTCATAAGGTAAACTAGGAATTTCATATTCACCATATAAGTCTCCTAATGTAAAATTAGAAAGCCACTTCCTACTTCGATAATCGGTAAGCATCATTAACTCAAGCCCATCTTTTGCTGGGTTTGGTATTAAAATATTTTCTGGGCAAGAATCAAATTTGTTAATTGCAGTTTGTGATGTAGTTACCAAAACGAAAATTATATTTAATTGTTCTGCATAAGACTTTAGTAAATTAAGTCGCGTACTGATTTGAAGCGGGCTTAGTGTTAAGCCAAAGCCCTCAAACACAATTAGATTTGGAATGCTTTGTATATTAACATATCCTGTGCCAGGAATTAAATATACTTGTCCATATTTTAATGTAATTGAGTTCAGCACAACAACCTCTATTCAACAATACAACAAGGAATCTTTTATGTCAATACATTTCTTGAAAGTTATTCAGCCACAAAATAATGAATGCTGAGAATTAAAAACAAAAGCACAAATCCCAGAATCTGATACCAATCAAAATCTTTATCTGTCGCCATTCTGAAAACCCACAATGTTCATAAATTCTTCTACTGCATCCATTCCATCCGCAAAGAAGTCACTAGGACCATAACTCGTTTCGATTAAATACTCAAAACATTCTTCATTAGGAACCCTTTTCAGCATAGCCTTATCATGCGTAATTTCCAAACCAGAATTTACAACTTCCAGCAAAGCATTCTTGATAGAGGGCGTATATATCAGCTCTTTCATACTACTATACATTCCCGTTCTCTTCTGCTGCCAAAAGATTTCTTACATGTTCAATTTCGCTGTCTGTATGAACTGTACCCCCTCGATTGAGTCGAAGATATAATTTCAAAACTTCTGGGCGAGAAAGTGAAACATAAACAATATTCATATAAGGACCACTGATACCTAAGATCTGCTTACGTTCATTTGGGTCTGCATCCTTCAACCAGACTTCTCTTCCATCAGAAAGCTCTGCTGGAATTTCATCAATAATAAATCGATAGCAAGCCATAAGCCTTTGCTTCCCATCCACTACTTCATCCACGTTTGGCGGATAATGATTAGGATCCAAATCCCTATTGATAACAATTGTCGGTGCAGCATTTCCCTCTAGCAAATAACCTACAAACAAACTCTGTTGTTTGTTCGTCCAAACATGTGGCCTTTGGTAGTCTGGATCAAGATTAAAGGGTTCCGATGCTCCTTCGAAATTTTTGGTCTGCATCCTACGAAGGATTCCGTTAAACGTTAACGTTTCCTTCGTACCGCGCAATGGTTTGTGAATGTCTTTATAGTTAATGGACATGTTTTATCCTATGAGCTAAATGTCAAAAACATTCATTCGTTCGACATAAACATTTACTCTCAATTCTTTCTTGGGGCTGTCATAAGCCGAAGAGGAATAATCATATGTAACTGAACTGACCCAAGCAGAAATCAATACTGGCTTCCCATTTTCAATATATCTGTAAAATATATTTGAACCTACCAATGGAATGACGGAATCACCAAGATCTACTGTTCCGAGTTTAAAATGAACAAGAACGGTTTTTTTAGTTTCTGGTTTGCTTGCTTGTTCATACTCTCTTTTCTGGCGTTCAATCTCAAGTTGTTCTACACGCTCAAACAATGCATCATTCATGCCAAACCTCTAAGGGTACTATATCCAAAGAAGATTGTTTTGTCAACTAAAGTTTTTCTTTGTGCTTCACTTTTCGGCTTCGACCCTTCTTCACATCAAGGCTTCGCGTATGATGATGGCCAGCCTTCTGCTTTCGCATGGCCATCATTTCTGCATAAACATTTCGATTTATCTTTGGCGCTTTCATAATAATCCCTCATTTAAACAAATGAGTTTATGTATTAGTAGGTTATTCGGAATCGTTTGATAGCGGTAAATCCAAATCGATTGTAACATCTTTTGTGAGGGATTGCAATTCGTCTACAAATTCTTTTGTAATCGGAACAGATTCTTTGATTAATTCCTGTATGGATTTTGTATACAGACGCTTTGGGTGCATAACTTTAATTACCAAATCTCTTGGAGAAATAACTATTGCACCAGCAGCAATTGCCTTTTCTATCGCTCCATCAAACAAATCGAAATGTTCTTTATACTCCCCGCGATTTTGAATCCAAGCTTCTTTTAAACCGATGCTTTTTGCAAAAGCAATAAGCTCTTTAGTGTTCAAGTCAGATGCCATATGAGATGACTGCCTTGCTCTATTTCTAAAAAAAACCTTTCTTGGAGTATCTATGTAGATCATTCTTGTTGAAACAAAGACTGTAAACCAGAAAGTGTTTTTGACAACTCTTTCATTTCTGGAGTCATATTCATTTGACCTATTTTAAATGCATACATTGAAATTCTATGTATTGTATCATCAGACTCATCTTTAAAAAAATAAGTCAACTGTTGAGGCATAGAATCTACAACAATATTATGGCCAAGACTTCTGCGGCTCAAACCCTCCTGGTGCCACGCTTCAAAAGTATCGTATTTGAATTCATTCATAATTAGTTCTCCAGTTATTTTATTAAAAAAACATCTAGCGTTGCGTAAACGAAAGCAACATCAACAAAAACATAATGCATGTAAAAACTGCGAGCAAAGCATTAATCATTTAAGCCCCACCAAGTATTCCAATAAAAAGTTTTTTATTTAAAGCAACTCTCACGCCGTTTGTCCGAATTTGCGACCTTTCTTATTCAGGGCTAATACCTGAATTTCAGATGTAGAAGGATTACTGATCATCACATCGTAGTCTCGTGTGAGGGCTACGATGTCGTCAGGCTTCAAACTCACAAAATAGTACTGCCCTTCTTTGACAGCTTGGGGGAAAGGGTGGTCATCTTGCGAACCTGTCCACATACAGATCATGTACTTGGTACACGAAGCTTCCTGTGCAACTTGAATATCACTAATCATTCTTATTCTCGTCTAATATATCCAATATTGATTCCACTAGTTTAAGAAACTCCGCTTCTTCTTCATCAGTAAATTCATCTTTCTTTGATGATAGTTCTGCTATTCGCGAGTGAAGCTCCTTACTATCAATAATCTTTTGACGAACACCAGTGAGATTCCCAAATAAATTAATCCTCCCCCTCCTACTGTGTAGAGCCTCTTGAATCTCTGAAGGTAATTCATCGAGAGTAGTATTAAGAACCTCCAACGAAATACAATGACGAGTGTTATCAGTTTTGTCGTGAAAAGAAAATTGAAGTTGGAGCGGAAGGTCTTCGGGCATAACTTGGTGGCCTTGTTGAACCCTGACGATCCCCTCCGAATACCATTTCATAACCGAACTATATTGAATATCACTCATTACAACCTCCTAAGATTCATAACGTTTTTCATAATATTTCGTAACCATAACTTGCTTTGGCTCAACTTCTACCGCCTCAAACCAATTTCCCTGAAGATCATTTGTTCCGTCCCAATCCTCATGGTGGTATCCAATAATCACTTGATAATAAGTATCCTCCCAAGGAAAACTCACCGCAATTGCCGTTCCATGACTATTTGTAGTTTCTTCTACTGATACGTTTGGATTTTCCCATTCTGTATAAAATTCCTCTTCCTTTATACCAATACTTCGTAACTCTTCTTTTGTGAACCTACAATGATTTTTTTTATATCTAATTTTGAAATCATGTGGCATTGGGCACTCCTTTATTCAGAAAGCAAAACAATATTATTCATCACAAGATTAATTGCACTATCACCAAGAGCTTCCCTCTCATCTTCTGTTAGAGAACCAATTACATCCTTAAATTTTTCCGCAGCAGACACTCTATTTTTCCTCAAAGACTCTTCCTTCTCAATCGCTTCTTGCTGATATTTTAAAAATAATTCAGGCAAACTCTCACTAAGCATCATTCTTCCAGACTTTGTCAAAACAGATTCGTCCTCCATCCACCATGGACCATCTTTAATCTCATAGGTATCAGAGCAACCATCTTCTTGCTTTAAAACAGAAAGAGAACTTTTCTGCAAATCACTAAAGAAAATTTCTTCTGCTTCAGCCGCATCTTCCGCAACAACAATTCCACTAAACCACATATCTACATGATAAACAGATTTGCTCATGATAACATCCTGTTAAAAAATTTTTACATTTCTATATTTAGAGTTTTTAACATCTACAATAGCGACATGATTTTCGCTAATTCGAAGGTTTAATAATTGCCCGTTAATATCTAAGGTATATACATTGCAATCGCTCCAACCTGTTTCTATTTTGCTTCCATCATACTTAACTCTAGATAAAACAATCCCATCAGCAAAAGACAAATACCCATAACCTTCCATGTCAAGAATCCCATTATAGAATACCTTATCGGGAAGGGTTGGTAATGCGATTGCTAATCTGCCAGCTATAGATTTATGCTCAACATAATTTAAAACCTCATCATCGAGCTTTAAAGCTTTTTCAACAATGGCAACAAAACTATTTGAATAATCTTCCATAAGTACTCCATAATCGTTAGTTACAACAAGCTTTTCTGATAATCAGTCAAACCTTCCTTCCTGGTTTTATCAATAAAACATTCCAAGTCTTTAATCCGACCTTCAAGAGTCGCTACCTCATCCTTGTGCTTCTCTACCATACGAATACTATCAATCAAATACCGATCGACATCATCCAAACCAGCCCACTCCTTCGCACTATTTGAAAGATGTTCGGTTACCTTAGAAATATCAGATCCATACTTTTTATACTTCACAAAAACTTTTACATCTGGACCGCCGTTATCACATAAGAATTCATATGGATCACCGTGCCTATATCTCGAATAGCTTCCCTCAAATTCTTCCAAGATTTCATCAAGCCAATCTGATTTGGTAATTGAAATTTCAATACCAACCATACCATTCTTACCATATTGATTCACCCAAGAAATTGCCCAGCCATGCTTCCTCAGACAATCATCTACTGGAATCATTTCTTTGCATAATCTTTTTAAAATTTTACGAGCGGGCTTCACTTATTCATCATCCATAAAAGACATTTCACAACCAAACTTAGCTGTACCTTCGTAGAAATCTCCATCACTCTCAATGTAATATTGTGTATTACAAACATCACAATGTTGGCGATTCGAATGCCGAAGAAAGTATACTTTACCAGCACAATCCTGTCCATTAGTTTCTTTAATGCAGGGCATCATTACAATAATCTGTTTCTTAAATTCAGTGAGTTCCGCCACCTTCTTTTTTAATTCTTCAATTTCAGTCTGCAGAGCATCGGCAAATTCATCCATTACAAACTCCTATGATTCATAATATCTTATGATTATATTCGGCTCGGTTATGTGCGCAGCTTCGCCAAGATAAGTTGCAATTACTTTATCTTTTGTTGTCCAAGCATCATATTTAAGAAGCTCCAAACCACAAGAACCAACCACACCTTCGCTTTCCGGATGAATACTTTTTGCATCCTCTTCCGTAGCTGCATAAACAATCATTGACGAATAAACGTCTTGACCGCGCTGAGGATTATTCAGAAGCCAAATTTTCATCACAAACTCCTGCCAAAATCTTTTTCCGCACAACCTTATAAATACCAGGATTGATTCTTTCAACCAAAGGCATTAATTCATTTCTAATTAAATTTCTTGTGTATTTCGAATCATTGTTGCTCGGATCAATAAGATATGGAACCTGTTTCTTATCACACCAAGAAACCAAAATCTCTTTGCGATTCAAAAGAAATGGCCGAATAATTCTACCACGAGAATAAGGAATCGTTTTTGACTGACCCCGCATAGATGTAAACACCCAAGTCTCTACCGAGTCATCCAGATGATGGCATGTAACAAGTTTATATTCTGGATTTGAATTAAGCCACTGCTCAAAAAAACGATACCGCTCATTGCGCCAAAACTCTTCTGGTGATTCTTGCTTTTCTTTTTCTCGGCTAATCCTTCCTACTGTTAGATTAAGATTGTTCTTCTTGGCATAATCCGCAACAAAAGCTTCTGCTTCTGCGCCATGAACCGTTCCATGATTAAAATAAAGAAGCTCTACCTTCCTGCCATTGTTCGAAAAAAAGGATGCCGCAGCCATACTGTCCGGTCCACCAGAACATGCGATGGCCAATTTTTCTGGAATCTTTCCTAGCAACTTGATCATGATAGCCTCTGAAGAAAGATATCATATTTAAATTATGTTTGCAAGTATTTTTGGACTAAGTCATTAAAATTTTTTACGCTTACTTCTAACTAACAAGCCCAATAAATCTTATAAATTCTTCAAAGCATTTATGCAAAACTTTTTGTATTCTGGAACGTTATGTAAGCCTAAACCCATCAAACCCAAAGTTTGTTCAGCTAATTTCTC
>SXGR01650714.1_pt1 | contig 19661 bp, 22 predicted proteins | sample 3174711 | NCBI WGS metagenome assembly SXGR01 (sample SAMN11356860, study PRJNA531348) | freshwater metagenome | isolation source: freshwater sample F1-60 | place: China: Fuxian Lake, Yuxi | collected 2017-12-25
AAAGGTATATGCTGAAGTTGTATATGGAACAGCGAAGCGGGTAGCCTGATCTTGTGCTACAACGTTTCCTGATCCATCCATATAAACCAACCCACCTTCATTGTCATTAACGATTGTTTGAAGTTGCGATAGAACGGAACTATCTGAGAACGATGGGGTAAACGTAAGCAATCCTGTACTAACGGACCGCGCAGCGGCAGGCCACGACCCGCTGTTTAGCGCGACTGCTACGTGAGTACTGATCGTCCCGGCGGAGTAGGCTGGCGCGGAACTGGCTAGGTCCAGCCACGTGAATCCGTCAGTCGCTTGGATAGTCGTGCGGTTAACGCCACCTGCTTCCGGGGTCGGAGTTATCGTCTGGATATATCCGAAAAACAACCCGCCGTCGGTCCGCATCGTAGCCAGTTCATCGAAGGTATACGTAGCCACTTCCGCGAAGGTCATACGCGATAGGATGCCCGGCAGAGCAATGACCCGTATCGCGCGCATAAGCGTGACGTTAGGGTATAGCGGACTAAGCGTGTACCCCGGACTGAACCGCCCGTCATTATTCACGAACGTAAACGTAGCGGTACCCGGCTGTACTTGACTTAGTACGTCGTCGCGACCGCGCGATATGGAGATGCTTTGAACGTATGCGGTTACGTCTGTCCACGCGGTCGGAAACGCACCCGCCTCCGTCGCTAGTTCAACAATGTAGGTTGCAGTCGCCACCTACGTCAGCCCTAAAGTCGCGCCTTGTAGGTTCAGACGCTTTAGGTGCTTCCACGTAGTCCGCGCTATCGTCTGCCCATCTAGGTTAATGACTACCGGGCGGTTATCGTCGGTGCTGCCTCCAAGCATCCGGCGGGTATCAGCGTTGTTGTAAACGTTCGACCCGCCCGGCACTTCCAATACTTCCGGTCCGCGTTCTCCGACTAGCCACGAGCCACCTGCCATCGACCGCGCACCCTCCGCCGCACCACCGCGACCGCGACCCTGCTCAATAGTCGTATTCGCGATAGTGCCGTAGGTCGTTCCTAGCGTCCCAAGCAAGGTTTGTACAGCGTTATTAATCCCGCTACTAACGTTATTTGCGGCAGCACTGCTACCACCTCCGCCTCCGACCGTTGCGACCGCTGATGCCGCCGCTACTGCCGCCGCTTGTAGTGCGGCTATACGTCCCTGTACTCCTGCGATGTATTCATCAATCTTGCTTTTGGCTTCAGTTGTAAGTGGTCCTACTTTATCGAAGAACTCTGTTTTGAGTTTAGCGATACGTGCGCCAGAAGTCTTTACAATATTCTCAATCTCTTTTGTTGCATCTTCACCGATTAACCGTTGCTTCTCAGTTAAAGCATTATTGATATTGTCTATACGCGTGGTACGGTCAGTCTCTATGCGCGTGATTTGCCGTTGCAACGCTTCGTTCTCTAGTAGGTCTGTAAAGTCTTGTGCTGCTTGTTGTTGACCTGCTCTATATGCGCGGTCCTCATCATCTGCCGCACGACGGTCGGCAAGTGCTTGTTTATCTTTTGCTTGCTTATCTGCTAATGCCGCCCGTTCAGCAGTCTGTTTATTCGATATATACTCACGGTCCTGCTGTATCTTAATCGCAATCTCCGCATCATCTAAGGCGCGACTACGCTGCTTGTCCTTAGTTTGTAGTGCTGCTCGTGCGACGATATCTTGCAAGTCTGCGCTAGCCTTAGCCTTAACTTTGTCCTGTTCGTCCCTGCTTGTAACTCCAACAAGGTCCCGTGAAAGTTGTGCTTGTCGTGCGGTTATATCTGCCTCCGTCTTGTACTTCGCGTCAGCATCTTCGCGGTCCCGCTTCCGCTTTAGGGTTGCCGTGTCCGTCGCTAGTTTTGCGTTTAGCGTTGCACGATCCTGCGCGGTACGCGCCTCCGACGTAGCAAGTTCGTCACTTAGTTTCTGCTCAATGTCGGCATCTTCCTTCGCGCGTTTCCGAGTATCGCTATCAGCCGTTTGACCGGCAGCAAACTGCTGACGACGACCGCGTATCTCACGTGAAAGGTCTAGGTTTTGCTGTGCGGTATTGATCTGTTCCGTCGCGCGTTGCGTGGTCTCCGCGATAGCCGCAGAAGCATCTGCTATTGCAGCGTTCAGCCGTTCTCCGGTCCGCGCACCGACCTGCTCTAAGGCGGAGGCTACGTCACTTTCAACCTGCGATACCCCATCAGTTAAAGATTGCAGTGCCTTATAGCGTTGTTCTGATTCTGCCTGACTAATCTCCGACATTTTGTCGGCATGGTCACTGTTAATGTCTTGTAACTTCCGGGTATGACTAACTTCCATATCTTCAAGTTTGCGCTGAAACGCTATGTTTTCATCAGTAATCTTCTGTAGTACTGTTTTCTTTTGATCTTGTTTTGCTTTATTAAACTCTATCTGCAAGTCTGCAAGTTTTTGTTCATGATTTTGTGTAGCATCTTCGACTTGTCGTTTGTACGCGGTCGCTGCCTTGTCCTCATTAGCGCGGAACTTCGCTATCTCCGCTTCCTGCCGGGTCAATACGACGGGCATAACCGCACCGATTGCATCGGCAAGTTGCATCCCTGCCTCCGTCGCTACGGCAGTCGTTTCTTCGATACCCGTTGCGAGACCGGCGGTTATGTCAGCACCGATATCGAAGAACTCTTGAGACGGCGACGACGTCCGCAATACCCTGCGTGCCCCATCGATAACTGACCCGGCTAGATTAGTAACAGCATCAACCGCCATCTGACCTAGGTTTGATATACCGTTCACAATACCGTCAACGATAGCCTTGCCTAGTTCCAAGGCACGTGCGCTGAACTCCGGTACGGTACTTGTGAAGAACGTAACAAATCCCTCAATAATCTCTTGTGTTTTGTTTATCGCTACGGTTACCCCGTCCGCTAACATCTTGAATGCTGTGTCTACAATATTCCGGAATGTCTCTGATTCACGGTACGCTAACTCTAATATTGCAATGAACGCCGTCATACCTAATATAACTAACCCAATAGGGTTCATATTAAGTACAAAGTTTAATGCCGTCATAACTCCGGTAAAGGCAATAGCGGCCGCTTGTCCAATTAATGTTGCGCTTGCCCACGCTAACTTTGCCGCAGTACTAATACCAAGCACAACGTTATAACCTTCGACAGCGATTGCCGATAGAATAACCGCAGCCTTCCAAGTAATGAATGCTACAACTAGTCCTTCAACTACCTTGCGCATTAGTTCTCCTTGCGGAGTAGCAGATATGAACGTATCAGTAAGTTCCTTCAATGCGGCTGCGGACTGCTTAACATATACCCCAACATCTGTCATAGTCTGACCGAATGTCTTTGTTGGTCCGGTTGCGCTATTCACATTACCAACAAGTGTGCCAATAATAAACGTAGCAACTTCTGATAACGCAGTCCATAGAATGTTTGCAGTTACTTTAAGGTCGCTGATAAGGTTCATAAACCCATGGAATGCGTCTTGTGCCGATGAACCAAAGACTTCACCAATGCGTAGTTCTAACGCAGTAATCATTGCAGTGAATACATCAACACCATCGGTGTTCGCAATATTCTTCACGGTTACAATAAACGTATTAATCTCTTGACCAATACCGCCGAAGATGTTGCCTAGCGTATTTGACCATTCGTCAAACACTTCACGGTTGTCGTTTATTAACGCACTAACTATCTCTAAACCGTTCTTGAGTTGATCAAATAGCGGAGTTGCTACCTGAACCTTTAGGCTATCAATAGTGTCACTAAACGTAGACCACCGACCGGTTAACGTTGTCGCCATATTGGCAACCAAACTTCCGTCAACACCGAGTTCCGCTAACGCTATGCGAACCGCTTCGACTGCCGGAACACCTTGTTCAGATAGTTCTCTGAGGCGTTGACGTGGCAGGTTGAACCGGTCTACGATTGACCCGAAGTCACCGCTGACCGCTTCGCGGAGTGCCATAGCGGCACCGACTAGTCCCTGTTCTGGGTTAAGCGCACCTAGGACCTCCGCCTGCCTTGTTAGGTCCATTAGGCTAACCCCAGCCATTTTGGATGCCGGGATTAGCGAAGCGGTCGCGCTAGCAAGTTCCTTGAAACTAAACGGCGTAGCATCCGCTTCCTTGCGGATGTCTGCCATTACCCGGGTCGCTTCCTCACCGGACCCGGTAAACGCAATAAGTTGCGCCTTTACCTGCTCCATCTCGGAGACAATACCTAGACCAATCGCATCTCCAGCCGCTTTTGCAATGTTTCCTAGTTCACGTATGCCATTAGCAGCCTCACCAAAGACGGCTAGCGTTTTGCCAATACCGGCAATAGCACCAGAGATACCACCAATAGCATTAATCGGACTAGCAACTAATCCAGTAATACTAGATACAGAGTTGCCAAATGTCTTGAATACTCCGCTGAATGCATCTTCAGCGGCTATCTTTATGCCTAGAGTTGTCTCAGCCATTGTCATTCACCTTGGCTGCGGTTGATAACAACTCCATTGCAATAAGCACGTCCCGCGCTGGGGCATCCTTCAACGATTGAAGTGTGTATGCCGGGAACGTTTTGCAGATGACTGCGCGGTTATATATCGCAATAAGTTCCGGGTCGACTTGACTATTCATTCCGCCAACCCACTTAACGAACTCCGTCAGGTTGTTTTTTTTACCTTAACGACACTCGCAACCCCAGCACACAAATCAGCAAACTCAGACGGTGTAAGTTTACGCAGTCCATTACGATCAACGCCGTTTGGCAAGTCGCCTCCGCTTAACGTTGCGGTTATCGCATCTATCATTACTGACGCAGATGATTGCTGAATATCTTCTAGCAGTCCCATTGTTAACGCTTGCGGATTAACAATAATAGTGTACCCTTCAAGGTCTCCCTGAAGGGCAACGTTTAGACCGTCGGACCGTTTAGTACTACGTGTCATTTAATCCTCAACTAAAGGTGACAGGACCGTTAATCTTGTGAGTTGCCGTACATTTGATCATATCTCCAACGGCAATAGGCATCGCAAGTTTTGTGACAATCGTTTCCATTGACACTGTACGCGTACCGTCCGTGAACGATAGTGTCCCGGAGACATTTAACCGTCCGGTATAGACAGGCCATATGCCGGTTGTTGCAGTATTCTCATAAAGAAACGCATGACTAATCTCATCACCACCTTTAAGACCAGCCGTAAACTCACGCCACGAATCACCTATGGTTGTGGTATCGTGCGTTTCTCCGGAGACCGTAAAGTCTAGCGACATAGTATCCGCCTTAAAGTCTGCTGGAGTACCTGATGCATTATCGATATTAATGCTACTCAAGTCTTTGCCATGAACCCTTGCCATTACCGTTCTCCAATCTACGGTCTAGTACCGTGCGAACCCTACCACAAATGTAAGACTGCTTGTTGAGTTGATTGTACTAATATATCGCAGGTAACGGTTAACCGTACCGGTAACTGTATTAGTTTCCGCGGTCGTCGTTGAAGTAGTCGTAAACGTAATCAGATCAACCCACGTCGAACCGTTTGTACTATGCTGGACCTTGATGATACCGCCGGTCCCGCTAGCCGCAGTTACGTGCAGGTTCGCGCGTCCGCCATACGACGACGCAGCGGACCCATCAAACGTCGTTCCGTTCGTGCTAGTGCTGTCGGTTGCGGACGGATGTAGTAGGACACCGTTAACGCCAAACTGTCCGTTACCCTTTAACGTTCCGCTGACCTTAACTAGGTCCGCGACCGCGATTGGTGATGCCCACTTAGATAGCACCGCTTCCGACGTTAGGTAGCCGGTATCTCCGACCGCGTCCGCATCTCCAAGGTACACCGACATCAACGATTGTCCCGCCGTATTGGAGGCAAGCATAATCTCTATTTGACGTTCGATCGTGGTTGCTGACGCACCAGCATTCGTCTGCCAAAATCCGCTGAACGACCCCTCCCACGAAGTCAGTCCGGGGTCAACCGCACGCCAGTTGTCAGACGCAAACGTCGTAACATCTATTGGTTCCGCCGTCGCCGTGATGTCTACGCTAACAAGGTCCGCAGATGCATCCCGGTATCCAAGATAGACACGGCAATCAGAACCGTGAAACCGCGCCATCATCCGCCTCCGTCTGTGGTGTCGCCGGGACAAGGTCCGCGTTAGTCGCCGGGTCCGGGTCCGCGTCCGGGTCCGGGAACTGTTCCCGACCGGAGGCGGTCGCTACCGACGTAACCCATCCCTGCTCAACTAACCACGGGTTGTCTGCGACTAACGATGCCGGTACCGCTTGTCCGACTTCAAGCCTAACGTCACGACCGTCATCCAGATAGTTAATACCAGTAGATGCAACCCAACCTAGCGACTTCATAGTGGCCATACCTCAACAGCGAGTTTAGCACCAAGATACTCACTGCCACCTAGATTGATTGTACCGTAGTTTTGCCACCCCTTAACACGACATGTATGAACAGTTCCTTGAAGCGACACGTCAGCATTAATCGAAGCACGCACTGATAAGTTACCACTACGGTCTAGGTACGGATCAATAGCATTTTGCGCAACATCAAACGGAGACGCAATCTGTATTGCTAGCAATACTAGGTCGAAGTTCATTGTTTCTCCGCCGTTCGCAAGCGATAGGTCGTAGTCGCCTGTAGTCGGCTGTACGATCACGCAGGGTGCCTGTGGTACCGCCGGGAACGTGCTATACACGTTCAGGCCGGTTATCGTCGCTAGCCGTGATGCTAGCGCGTCACGCACCGCAGATACCCCGGTCACGACCACGCTGCCTCAATCGCACGACGCGCAATCGCAAACTCCGCCTTTACCGCATCGAAGTTGTCCCGGAGTGCTTCGACAAGGAACGGTTTCGCGACTATGCCGCGCGTCTTAATCTTCATTGCTAAGGCAAACAACGCGCGGTCGGTTATCGGCTTGCCGGTCTTGCGTGATATCTTTGGGGTCCGCGCTACCTTGAAACCGTGTCGTCGTGCCCACGTCCGTAACGCCTCCGGTGGCGGCATACTTCCGGGTCGCCGTCCGTCGTGAACGTTTGCCGCATACGTAACATTTGTACCAACCGTAGCAAATAAGGGAACCGGTCGCGCATCAATACGGTATGCAAGAGATGCACGCAGACGACCAGTATCAACCGGGGTTAACCGTTTCGCATCGTTTAACACAAGTATGGCGGACCGCTTTAATGCTTTGTCCATAATAGGTGCAAGCAACTCAAAGAACTGATTTGCCATAAAGACTTGTGTGCCAACTCCGGGTTGTTCGATTGTGCCTTGATTCCAAAGTGGTTTAGGTCCGTACACGTGAACGGAGTATCGAACATTCGTTGGCATTACGCACCCCACGACGCAGTGGGTATCATCAAAATCTTTTTATAGTCTGCGATTAATACTAAGTAGTCCGGGTCTGCTTTGTTAATACGTACCGCTTCTGTTATATCTCCGCCACCGATAATACCTAGTGGTGACTTACTACGTTCATAGTATCTCTGCGCAAGTAGCAAGCACGCTTCCTGTATCTCAAACGGAACACTGTTCAGAGAACAATATCCAAACGTGCCTGTAATCTTCACACCACGTCTGTCACGAGGGAACGCATATCTTCCTGTACCCGCCGCTATTACGCGGGTATACGGTGGTCCGGTCTCTGGTTCTAGGTCATACTCATACGACTGCCATGAATATCCGTATACACGAACTCCACCGCTTGCTGAACTCAGCGTTTCAAGTGTAGTTACCGTTTGTATATCGTCTGAGATAAACAACGACAAAGCATCATCTGCCGTAAAGTATCGCGTTGCCGATGTCAGGAAGAACACACGATCAGTGTCTCCGTCGATAACGCGCGAAGCGGTAGTGATGACCGCCTCCAGTTGCGTGTCGTAGGTCGTCGTCGCTGACGGTATAGCCATGCGTGCCTTTAGCAAGGCAAGCGTCGTATACCCGTTCGTGATAGCCATTCCTACTCCGACGCGTTCCCGATAACCGTTACCGACCCGGAGGTATACGCACTAACGCGTGCCCGGAAGTATAGACAACCCGCGTATTCATCTGCGTTAAACAGTCCGTTTGTTGTGGTTGTACTATGATGCGTCCGGCTTGTACTTCCGATATCAAGAACGGTTGCCGTTACCCAGTTATTACCGTCAAGGGTTGCTTCGAATGTAATCGTTCCGGACCACGTCCCGGTAACTTGAATAGTTGCTTGGGTGTAGCCGGACATAAACAGCGCAGTACCGTTACCGGTCGCTGCGGCTGCGTTTTGCAGGACGACCGGTCCTGACTGTCTTGTCATTACGTTCTCCGTTCGCATAGGACGTACCGCGCGGTGCGCAGGTACCCGCCGCAGGCCGGTTAATGCTACCCGCATCTTAGATGCCGGTCAAGTAAACCAGCACCCAGACGGTTACCGCGACATCCGCCGTCACCGGAGTCCACGAGGCGGTCGTGACTTTCACTCCGACGTAGGAACCAGCCGCACCCATATCGGAGTTGCGCGGTTGTACCCCGTAGTGCGCGGTCGTATTCGTCCCGTCCAACTGTGCCTGCATACCCGTTACTGTTCCGTCGATAGTCGCATCTACCACAAGCGTTCCCGCGGTCCGGGCGGTGGAGGCGCGAATAGAGATGCCAACTACCTCAAAATCAAACGGCAACACATACCCCGGCACTGCCAATACATCGTCAGTACTAGCGGCGGCATCTCTAACTTCAATAATGTTCATAGCAACTGCCGTTTGACTATCGGCAACATCGGCTTGACCGAAGTTCAAAGCGATCAGTTGACCCTTACTAGTAATCCGCTCAATCGGTGGCATCTAAGTTCCTTTCATCAGAGTAGGTGACTGTACTAGTCACCTACCTGAACATTGTTACTTGTTACTAGGCAACGTTAATATTAAACAGAACGTCAGCACATTCGATACCACTAGCCGCGCCAGTAGGTGAATATCTTCCCATACCGACCCTGACGTAGAGTGCGATCACAAACTGATCCGTCTTGATATCTCTAAAGGTCTCAACCCTTACACGCCGCCGGAAGCCAACACGGAACCCATTACGGTTGAATGCCGCTACTTGACCCTTAACATTATTAGCACTAGTTGTAGATACCTTGCCATCAGCCTCAGTCTTTGACATTGCCATAGAACTAATCAACGGTGATTGTCCTATCCGCGCCAACTGTCCCGTCAAGACTGTTGCCGTAGGTCCAAACTTGTCTACCGTAATCACTTCGTCCAATGACGCAGCCTTGTCTGCGGTATCAGGATCGGCAATATATATCAAATCTTGTGGGTTAGTCGGATGACCCCAGTCTTGCAAATAAGTCTCCGACCGCATTCGCTTCTGTTGTTCTTTCAACAAGGACCACGTTAGTGCCCCAGCAACATTCTTACTGTTACCAGTATTATCGGTAATACCTACCTTGCGAATACCGTTAAGTGCAAGATAATGCTTAGTGGCTGCCGGTGTCGCATCATCAAGATTAATATTGCCGGTTGAAGTAGGCGTTGTATCTCCGTTAAGAACTAGACTATCCATGTAGTGAGCAGTAGCGGTAGCAAGTTGTTGACGCAGGAACGGGACAAATGGAATGAGACTATCTTCATCGAGTTCACCACTCCAATATTGCGTAAACCCTAGTTTGCTTGCAGTAATACTTACACGATTGCTACCGGTATTGACAGAAGTATTAGCACTCGCACTTGCAGAAGTCGCTTCACTAAACAGCAACATCTCCGGTAGGTCCGCCTCAACCGGAAGATATACCGTCGGGTCAGTCATCTCAAACGAAGGGATTAGCGCGAATACTCGTGACTCCGTCCGTGCTGCCATCCACAGGTCGCGGACGTATTGCGCACCGACTAACTGACTACCGTACCCGCTTTCAGCGGTATCCATTGCGGTTTTGTATGCGCTAGTTGCCCACCACATACCTTTAGCGGCTAGGTCGCGGTCCGTTCCCGCGAACGATGAGACCGGGATGCGCGGGAACAGGTTGTCGATAGCGCGTTGATCGATACGCTTTACCTCCGCCTCCGGCAGGTAACACGCCTCCGAGATAGCGTTGAATGCACCTTCCAGTTCCGGTGACGGACCGCGACCGCGACCGGCACGCTGTTCGGCTAGCGATAGGTCGTATAGAAACTCAACATCTCCGGTCGTTAGACCGTGTCGCGCAAACTTCGATCCCATCAACCGGGGTTCCGTCCCGCCGCCAAACTTCAACTTCCGCGCAAACTCCGACCCGGGGTCAGTAATCATCTCCTCAACGATTTGACGAGCAATCTGCTTCGCACGCGCCTCAAATGCAGTGTCTGAAGTTACGTGTTCCGGCAACGACTTTAGCCGGGCGGAGATATCACTCAACAGTTCTTCGTTCATTAGCGTTCCTTAACCATGTGCGGAGTTCTTCCCACTCCGCTTCTGTCTTGTACTGCGGCATATCTAACGGTTTGTCGCTTGGTTTGTCTGCAACAACCTCTGGTGCAACTACTGTTGGACCGTCTGCTACCGTCGTGCTTGATAGGATTGTCTCTACAATAACTTTAGCATTTGTCCAAGAGGACATCGCTTCTGTTATATGCATAGACATAGTGTCTAACGCAACGATAACCGCAGTAAGCATCGCTGCGTTCTGAGACGATAACACACGACCCGCCTTGCGGCTGATCGTCGCTTCATCTTCCCAGAACTGCCCATCACGTTCCCGGGTAGACCACCGCCTCAAGGTGTCGACCGGCACGAAGTCAGGTGGTTCCTTGCCTAGGACCCGGTATGCCCGTTCTAGACCGTTGTACAAGCGGCGACGTGCCGTGTCGTAAGTCTCCGTCTCAACCATTACCGCGTGCATCGCGCACGCGATTGGATGCCATAGCCGGTCGGGTATATCGGTCTCCGGTAGGGGTTCCGCCTTAGACTGCGCGTCCTGATTATCGGAGTTGCTGCGTGCCCATGCGGCCGCGCGTTCCGAAGCAGTCCGGGAACCGCCACCCCATAACGCATGCGCGACTACCCCGGGTGAAGGGTATTCGGGATGACCCGGGTCCGCGGACGGCGCATCTAGGTCAACCATATGACGCGCAAACCACGCCGCCATCCGGGTAGCCTTGTCGACTGATACGGACCCGTCTGCCATCGCGCGTGCTTCGCGGACCGTTCCGGCGGTAACTCCATCACCCGCCAAGCCGTCCGCATACCATGCAAGACCGCGCCGTGCGTTAGCGCGTAGCCAGTCCGGTGCAGCAACTTTCGTAACCACTTGCGCCTCCGGTCCGCTTGCGGTTATTGATCGGAGGCGGATTGCATCGGGATTAGCCGGTACGGGCACCACACTAATCTCCAAGAGTTCCTTGCGCATGTGACGGACCGCCGTGCGTTGATCGCGTTCGACGTTTACCGCTAGTTTGTCGACGACGTCTGCCTCCGACGTACCGCGCGACTGTCGCTGCGGGTAGTCGATAACAATAGGTCGGAAACCAACGCTCACCGCGCGTAGGTCTCCGTCGTCAATAAGGGTACGCGCTAAAGTTCCGAACTCCGTTGTGTTAAACCGAAGGTTTGCTACCCAACTATCTCCGTCCCGTTCTATCGCAACACATCTGCCAACGATAGCCTGTATATCACCGTATTCGTGTGAGTTAAGTACAACGGGGTTCTTAAGATAGTTTGTAAACTCCCAGCCATCTGTTTCGACAATCTCACCTTGTCGATCAATGGTAGGACTAGTAATGCGAAACCGATAAAGCGGAATACCATCATCTCCGATTAGCGGAGTTCCTACTAATGTTGCCGCATCATATACGGGGTCCATGTTCATCATGCTAGCACATCCTTGTCATCTTCGTGGTCGTCGTCGTGGTTCTGGCGGTTGTGTACCTGATGACTTTAGGTTAAACGTCATAGTACAGCGACAGTTCACAACTTCCTTCGCGGAACTAAACTGATGTGGTGCGGGTCCCGTGTACTTATTGCCTGCTGCATCTACTAGCGTGAATAGTTCATCTAATAGTACAGTTTGTCCGTGTGCGTTTCTATGGTCTAGCCGTGTGCGACTATCAAGCGCAGCCAACCAAGTCTTTGATTCAACTTCATTAGTTTGTTGTGCCGCGATTAACTGTCCTGCGTTCGACGCGCCAATCACTTCGGTCCGCGCGATAGCCTCCGTGCGATAGGTCTCATAACTCGTAAAGATGGTACGGACCCGGTCCATTAAGGCTGGTACTCCGTCACCTGCCGCTAGTCCGTCTCGCAGGCTAGCACGGAGTTCCTCCCACGTCGCATCGTTAATCTGCCGCGCAAACGTCTGTACCTTAGTTGCTAGCCACTGCTCTGCTTCCGGAGATTGAACGTCAAACGTGACCTGCAATCCAAGTTCATCTAACGCTAGCGCACCGCCATCGCGGAACGTCCCGGCTAGCACCGGGGTAGCGGTCCGTGCTAGTCGCCGGTTCCATTCGGCACGGCTAAACGGTTCCGGGACCGGGTCATCCGCCTTAACCGCATATCGCTTCGCGGTTCCGTTCACACGCGCTAGTACCGCGTGACGTTGTGCGCGGAAGTAGTCCCGCATGACATTAGCCATCGTCGTCTCGTGCCGACCGGTCGCGGCATCGAGTGCCCGGACCCGCGCTATGTGTGCTTCGCTACCCCACTCCGGTCCGGCGGTTCCAACCGCCGTAATCATTTTGGGCGCGGGGTAGTCTCCGTAACCGACCCGGTCGGTGGAGGCAATACCGACGGCGTGTCGACTTCCATCGACGGCAGGATAGGTGGAGGCGGTGCTGCTTGCAATCCCTTCATAGTATCTTCGCTAACAGGACTGAATACCGATGTGTTTAGCCAAGCCGCATCACCCCAAGCATATCCGTCTTTACCCTTCGGCAAGAACCGGGGTGCGAGTTCCTGTAGCACTCTATTAAGCGGAACTCCAACACCAACTAGTTTCGTAATCTGATCAATGATCTCTGTTCTATCTTCCTGTAAGGTCTCAATCTCACTTGTATCAAACTCTATAGTGTCTGCTTCGTTCCCGAACAACGGTACTAACTGTTCGGTTAACTCATCTGCAATGAACGCCGCTTCGGGTATTAGTGTATCTGTCCATAACGCTTTTGCTGCCTGTTCGATATTAGAATATGTCGCGTGTTCATGGTCTCCGATTAACTCCGGTGGTACACCAAACACAGTACAGACTTCACGCATACCCCATTGCATTAGTCCAAGAAACTCCGCATCTTTTGGCGTTAGCGATAGGTTAGTAAAGGCGACTGGCTGTGACAACACCGCAACCCGATGTGCTTTATCAGCACCGCGGAAACGACGTTCAAGCATTTGCCCTAACTGTTCCGCTTGTTCCCGCGTTAACGATTGCGTTTTGTCTGCGGGACCGATAACCCCGGACATTTGCATACCAGCATCGAATATCGCGCGGTTAGACCGCATTGCACCACTAGCGGTATCAATAGCCATACGTGCGGAGGATATCGGAGACAAACCGCTAAACTCATCTTGTGGGTTATCGTACCGCAACCAGATTACATCAGCCTTATCAAGCAATATAGTTGACCCATTATCTTCATAGACATACCCCTTAATGTAATCAGTTGCGTGAGGTATAACTTTCATCTTTGATGGATGTGCCCACCATAGTTCAACCGGAGGCGTTTGTGCAGCCGTTCTTCCAACCTTGCCGGTCTCTAGTATCCAGAATGATTGTCCATACAAAGACAATGAAAGTTCCGTCATTCGTATTAATCGTGAGAATGTCCAGAATGGATTAACTGATCCGAGCAAGTCATATAGCCTGCCGCTTGTAACTTCGACGCGGTCACCGTTAGGCGTTTGCTTATATAGTCGCAACGGTAACTTCGCTAGGTTCTTCGCGCGAAGATTAGTACACGCATAGACCGCAGTATTAGTTGCTGCATAGTCTCCGTAACGTTCGGGACTATATCGCGTATTATCACGACCGCGATCACCGTCACTAGTATCGACGACAAGCGGACCGGGTCGCCAACTCTGTAGAACGCGTTGCCACCAGTTCATATCATTACCCATTCGGTTGATACCAACATTAAGTCTGTTAATGCCCATACTAACGCATCAAGCCGGTCCGGTGAGGTTTGATTATTAGCGACGTATTGCGTCATCTGTTCTTCCAACTGATCGAATACCCCAACGTGATGAATACGTCCTTGTTCATATAATGCGGCAACAGGTTCCGCACGGCTGACCTTGCCACGACTAGCACGTACCGACCTATAGGCTACGTCCGGGTCAACGGTCCGCACGACGACTTCGACTAGGTCGCCGCCGTTATTTGCCTCCGCGATGATACGGTCCGCGGAGTAGGACATATACGCGCTAACCGCCTGACGCGCCCACGTATCCGGAGACGCGCGTAGCGACCGATCTGAGAGGACATAGCCGTGCCCGTTCACGCCAATACCCGCGACGATGATGCCTGTTTCGTCCGACCGTTCCGACGACGTTACCGCCGGGTCGATTGCGACAACGATACGGCGGAGTTCCGGTACCGTTACGACCCGGTTCACGTCGATAACGTCCCGGGTCCATAGCGCACCCGGAGTATCCATCAGGAGTTCCGCGTACAACTCTTGTCGACCTAGGCGCGTACCTTCATACGCTGTTCGTATCGCGGCTAGGTACGTCTCCGGTAGGTGCGCCGTGTTGTCGTAGGTCGTCCCGCGGGTGACCGCGGTCGTCGGAGATGCGAGAATGTCGCGGAGTAGCCGGACCGGTTTTGGGGTCGTCGTCACGACCGTCTGCGGCGCGGTTCCTAGTCGGAGACCTAGCATAAGGTTGTCCCAAGACATCGGGTACCGCCACGCCGCTAGTTCATCGCACCACGCCGCATCGTGCTGCGGACCGCGCAGCCGGTCCGGCTGATCCGCGCTGTACGTGGTGGCTATCGCGCCGTTTGGCCAGACTAAACGCCTCCGCGACGGTTCATATACCGGGCGGTTCGACGGTGGGCATACAGCGAGTAGCCCAGACTCACCCTCAACCATAACGTCCCGGGCATCTGCGGCGGTCGCGCCTATGATCGCTATACGCGACCGCCCGTGCTGCTCTACCTGTGTCCTAACCCACTCCGCGCCAGTCCGTGTTTTCCCGAAACCCCTACCCGCCAGCACAACCCACGTCCGCCAATCCCCTTCGGGTGGCTGCTGGTTCGGTCGACCCCAGAAGGTCCAGTCATACAGGATCGCTTCCGCCGCTTCCGGGGTAGGCGTTAGGGTCCGTATCGCGTCCAGTTTCTCCGCTAGCGGCAGCAATGCGACTAAGTCGCAACGCAAGAACTTCGCGTGCATCTTCGACCTTGTGGTCGACCTTGATTGCGCCTCCGTCCCGCCCGGAAACTTCGACCGCGCTACGTCCGTACTCATGGGGGTACCGCCGTTCTAGTTTCCACGCGGCTGCCTGCCACGCACCTTCGTTTGCTGCCTGCTCAATCTTCGCTAGCCACCCGACCATAGCGGCACCCTCCGCTTCGTTTATAGAGACCGCAAAACTAGCGTATCTACGTTTCCACCGGATCAGCGTGCTATCGTCGATACCCGCGTATGCGGCCGCTGCGCGTTGGGTCGCGCCTACCCGTATGGCCTGTAGTATTTTGGCTACCCGGTCCGGGGTATATCGCGTTGGCCTGCCTCCGGGCATTAGACAACTCCACGCTTGCGTGACTTAGTTACGGAGACCTCAGTTATATCGTCACTGCGGTGCTTGCGATTTGTTTCAGCAATAATCATTGGTACTGCGGTATCCCATTGAATATTATGATGCAATCTACGGTTAATGCGTCCCATTGACCGTATCGTAACGCATGATGGCGCGGTAATAACTGAGTAGAACGACTTCACGTATGTGCCTGAATCAAGGTATAACTCCGTCATTCCGCCGCTGTTAGTTTGTGTCGCCTGCTGGTCTAACTGCAATGACATATGTGTGAAGAATAGTTTACCTTGTCGTCCTAGTCCGACATATGTATTAACGTCTTCATTAATACGACCCGAAAACAAGAACGGCTTGTTGCCATCAAGCACAAAACTGTTCATTGCTTTACGTTTCATCTTAATGGACGTATCACCCTTGTTACCTCCGAAGTGATCACCACCCTGTGACATACAGATTGTATCTGCCGGGGTTGTTTGTACAAACTTTACTAGTGCTTCCCATACGGCATCTAGGCTGTGTATAGACCACCCACGCCATACCGCATTACCTTGTGGTTCACGTTTGCCGGCCACTCTGTACATCATTCCGTGATAATCATCATCTAGTTGTATAAAGTACCGACAACCTACGTCTTGTGCTAGTTGCCAACATGCGTTACGTGCCCAAAGTATTGCTCTACGATCAGTAAAGTTATCGTATTGATCAGTAAACGACGCAACCTGATCCTTAGAGAATGTAAGTACCTGATCACCGTATAGTCTACGGTATTCGTCTCCGGTCGTATCCTCATCATCGATGACAATGTATATCTTGCCGGTATATCCACGTCGTCGTATTAGGTCATACGTGACTACCTTATCAGGTCGACCGTGTGTAAGTATAAACGCACAGAAGTCGCTACGCATCAGGATAGTCTTTAGTAAACACTTGCTGTATGTCTTGGTTTAGTTGTACAAAACCGCGTTCGATTGCCTTATTAAAGTCAATAATCACAAGTGCCGACTGCTCCATAAGTTCTTGTATGTTAGCATCTTGATGCGCATAGTACTCCGCAACCTTGTCGTAGCGGAATATGACGTGACGTTCCGCGGCCGCACGTAGAAACCGTGCGATATCGTCCGGAACTCCGGAAGCGTCGACAGCGCGTATCAGCGCGTCTGCCTTAGACCGGTCATACAGGCTTGATACCGGCGGTCGTTCACCCCGCACTTCGTATATCGGTGACTCTACTACTTCCGTATACGTTTCGTCACGTTGCAATATATTAGCCTCTGAGGCTACATCGTTTAGCAGTTGACCTAACGCTTCATCATTCGTCTTGATGTCGCCTAACAAGGTGGTAAGCAAATCTTTGTCGCTAGTAGCCATTGCACTTATAGGATCAAGGGTTGCGAGAACAAGACGTTCTTCCGCTTCGTTAAGGTCTACATACAGCACGGGCACCTGTGCTTCATTTTGCTTTAGCGCAAGGCTAACTCTTGCGTGACCGTCAACTACATGTCCGGTATTCACATTCACTATTACCCGCTGTACCCATCCTACTTCCGACAAGATACCCTTTAACGCCTTCTGTTGTGCTTTAGGATGAATGCGCCAGTTCATTGGATTAGCAAGTAACTGACTAGGATCAACCATATCTTCACCAACAATGCGGTTCTTCCACTCGCTCATCGTTTAGCAATCCTCAGTTCAACTCTAGGGTTATAAGAGTCATCATAGCGATATGCATGCAGTTCCACGATTTGATCATCATCGACCCATAGCACTCCGTTAAGACTGTCTAGTAACGCCTTTAACACATTGTCAATATCTCCGCGCCGTTGCGGACGATATATAGAGATGTCAACCGCTATTGGACCACGTTCTATATCCAGACAAGCAGATGACGCGATCAACCGAGTTATCACGCGGTATTGTCGCGCCTCCGCTGTTAGGGTAACGTTTCCGTATCGCGTGCGGGTATATACGTGGTTAACGCTTGGTGGATACGGCAACTTAATAAGAATGTCTACTACTCCGTCATAACGTTAATACCTATGGCTTTACCAGCGGTTACGCGTGCGCGATATAGCCTTGCCTTAACCGCACTATGCGTTGTACCTAGTACTTCCGCTATCTCATCATAGGACAGTCCGGCCGCACGTAACTTTAGTACTGTGTACTGTTCGTTTGTTAGAACCTTTGCGCACGCATCTGTTACATAGATTGCGTACTGCTGATCTATGACTTGTTCCTCAGGGTTCGGTTCGGTATCGGTAAACGATGCCCTATACCTACGCTGATCTATGCGTTCATCAAGCGTTCCCGACTGATATCGTTTACTACCGTATGTATTCCGTTCTATGTTTAGCGGTACATACTTTATGAGTACATTGTGACGGTACCAGTCGGTATGCGTATTCGCAGCAATAAGGTACACCCAAGTCACAAGTCTACCGCCCGCACTACCACGATCAGACCGTGTGTAGTCAAATGACGGCAAGTACCTCCAGACCTGTAACCACACACGTTGCGCTAGGTCCTCCGGTTCTAGTCCGTTTATATAGGTCGTCATTCGTTTCCGGCACCAACCTAGTAACGGTTCCGCCATCTCTGCGTACATCAGTTCATAAAGTTCTCGTGTTGACACTTGCTTTTGTAGGACGCTTGTGAGTAACAGTGCCAACGTTGTTCCCGGTCGCGACACAGACGGTCTATCGTTATGTTCAACGCTGCTATAGTGTTCTGCTGATTCGCTGCCTTTAGCCTTAGTACAAAGACCATTTTGCGATACCGCATCATCTGTGACAATGCCCATATCGTTAATGCCGTTATGATTAGAACCGCTACTGCTATTTGTGCTAACCCCAACCACAAGTTCCACACTGATCGTTCCCTTCAGATTACAAAGTCTTCACTCTCTTGTGTGAAGTACTCACTTAGCACGCAACTTAACGCAGCCTCAAGAGGACCCCGTAGTCCCGGTATACCGTTAACGTGCTTGCTAACCGGAATATTCGACATTTGCCGTAGCACATAGTCAATATCCTCCGGTGTTACGTGCGGTTGAAAGTCGCGAAGTGCATACCCCGCGCGTGTCATAGCCATCGCTTTACGTGCCCGGTACGGAAGCGACAGCGGGTATTCCGCGACTAACCGCCGTACTTCCGCCTCATAGAACGCTGTACGCTGCTGATTGGCAGCGATAACGCGTGCAGACGTCCTATCCCATAGTCCGGAGGCTATACACGCGTGTAGCGTGGTGTTTGGTGCTGGCGGACCCGTCACAGCCGCTAGTACGTTGCTTGCATCGTCGCGACCTTCGACCTGTTCGCGCCTGCGGTCCGCCTCCGCGCAAGCCTCCAACATTTGGCGGATCGTCGGCATCCACGTTAGCGAAGAACGGAGCAGTGCGGTAACCGCGTTATTCCAGATACCGTCGTCAATCCATTCTCCGCGTGTGATCTCAGTCCAGACCGTCTCAATAACCACAACCTTGTCGGTTTCATTCGTCATACGGTTCGGGTAGTTCGACCACAGCCGTGCCATTCCGTTCAAGAAGACCTGTTTCGATAACACCGTTGTTCCCTTCTGACAACTCTAGCCACTTGGAGAACGCCTCCACGTTCCCGGAACGTCCGGCAACGGCGTTCGGAGGCGGAACGCTTGCTGCGAGTTTCGTAACGTGCGCGGCAACCGCCGTCTCCGTCATAGTCAGGTGCGGCCACGCACTCCGGTACCGGGTACAGGCTAGGTCGACTATGTCCGCCGTCAACCCCGCTTCGGTTAGGTCGCGTACCGCTGCCGCACGACGTCCGCGTTCCGCGCGGGTCGCAGCCGGACCAAGGTGCCGGTCGAATACGTCCCAGATAACGCGGTTAGGGGTCAGGACTATTGCATTGCTAGCGTCGTCGCTTGACCGGTTGCGCCGCGTGCGCCGTACAGATATGTCCTGTTCTGTACTATTCTCTACTCTACTCCGAACGTTCGGTGAACGTTCACCGAAC
>SXGR01437278.1_pt1 | contig 19659 bp, 14 predicted proteins | sample 3174711 | NCBI WGS metagenome assembly SXGR01 (sample SAMN11356860, study PRJNA531348) | freshwater metagenome | isolation source: freshwater sample F1-60 | place: China: Fuxian Lake, Yuxi | collected 2017-12-25
AAAGCGCAGCACGTAGAACTGCACCGGCGTCTCGACAAAATTCATGGACGCTGAGATCAGCCCCCATGTCGCCATGATGCGGGCAATCCATCGGCGTGGACCAAAACGCACCATGAGCAGATTCGAAGGAATCTCGAAGAGGGAATAACCAACGAAGAAGAGACCTGCGCCTAGCCCATAAACCGTGGCGCTGAAACCGAGGTCCACATTCATCTGCACCGCGGCAAAACTGACATTGGCGCGGTCCATGTAGGCCATGAGGTAAGAGAGGCCAATCAGCGGCAACAGCCGCCAGGACATTTTGCGGACGGCGGATTGGGATGTGTCGACGATTCCGGTCATGGCGCGAAGAACCTCAGCACATGGGGTCGCGTGTTCTGCTCGATCAATCCTGCTACGGACGTCGGTACCGGTGCGCGCCTGAGTGATGTTGCGATGAGCACGCGAGTAAGCAACAGCGTGCCAAAGAACACAAGGTTATGAGCCGGAAGGGCTTCCATCGTTACGCAGTTTCTGGAGGCCGGTAATGAAACCACAAACAACACGATTTCTTCCGGAATGATGTTGTTGCTGCAAAACGTCGCGCAGCTGGAGCGGGTACGTTCAGACCCTCGCCTCATTCCGAATCTGGTAAGAAGAGGTGTTGCGCATGGAGTCACCGGTGCAGAACCATTTCCGTGTAACAACATGTCCAACACAACCCGAGGGCGTTGAGATTCCAGAGGGAATCTCTGATGAGTGTCTATTTCCGCAATAACTTCGTTGATCGTCGCTCCAAAAAATCGCGGAACTACTGCATTTCCGCGATTTTTTCTACGCTCCTCTTGCCTCGTTCTGATGAAAATATCCAATTAATCAGAGTTTCCTGAGGGTGTCGGGGTTGCCTGATGTACGACAGTTGCAATCGCGATGAACAGAAGTTCCCGAACGCAGGGCGGTTTGATGTGGGTCGCGAGAACGTCGCTCGTCACCTCGCATTCGGCCAGGGTATACACTTCTGTCCGGGAGCGCCGCTCGCACGGCTGGAGTTCTGTATCGCTTTCGAGTTACTCCTCACGCGCCTTCCGGGAGTCCGTGTGAACGACATACTGAATCATTACCGGCACCTGCCGAGTTTCACCCACCGCGCGCTCAAGTCTATGCACTTGAGTTTTGATCACACCGCAGGCATGTAGATATGGATGCAGATCTCGACCTGATGTCGCCAGAAGAAATGGCTGATCCCGGTATGTCCGCGCGCAAGCTGCACACAGGTCCCCGCGTGCGTTATTATGAACGCTTCAATCCACCGTTCTTCATTCTTTCGCGATACGAAGATGTCGAGGCGGTGTTGCGTGATCCTGCGACGTTTGTGAGTGGGCAAGGGCAAGGGCCGAACTTCGCATTGCCTTCCGGCGTCGTCTCCGATCCTCCGGATCACACGTTCTTTCGGGAGCTGGTGCAACCGACGTTTGTACCTCGGGTCATCAGTACGTTACAGCCGAATCTCGAAGCTATCGCCGAGGGCTTGTTAGATCAAGTGCGCAATGAGGCCGTATGGGATGTGCATGATCACTTAAGCTTTCCGTTACCGGTCATGATCATCTGCGCCATCCTCGGCATTCCAGCCCGTGATATCGATCAGTACAAGCGGTGGTCGGATTCTTCTGTCGCAGCCTTGTCGACTCAAGACCCGACACCCTATGTCGCGGATCAGTTAGCTATGCGGGAACATGTGCGTGGGTTGCTTCTTCAACGACGCAGCGAACCGGACGACGGTGGTTTGTTGTGGCGAATCGCTGAGGCGAAACGTGATGGTGAGTACTTGTCCGATGACGAGGCCGTAGGGCTTGTGTTGCAGCTTTTTGTGGCTGGCAATGAAACCACCACGTCATTGATCACCAACTTCGTGTGGCGTTTTCTGTCGATCGAAGGGTTGTGGTCAGCGTTTTGCCGAGGGGAGGTTGATCTCGATCGAGCGATCAACGAAAGCCTGCGATTCGATCCGCCACTGATTGGTCTTTTTCGTACCACCTCGAAGGACGTATCAATCGGCGAGGCTCACATTCCAAAGAGCACCAAGGTGATGACACATTATCTCGCTGCGAATCGTGATCCGAACGTGTTTCCAGATCCCCACACGTTTGATCCACATCGACAGGGGCGAAAAATCCTGTCGTTTGGTCTGGGCATCCACGTCTGCCTGGGAATGGAACTTGCGAAACTGGAAGCTCGCATTGCGCTCGATGTGTTGCAGCGGCGTTGTCCGGGTCTCACGCTGGTTAACGACGGTGAGCGTGTTGGTCCTTTCCTGTTTTGGGGGCGAAGGAAGTTGCCCGTTATGAACAGGTGACCATGGGTGTTATCGCATGAGGTGTTCTGCTAACGCCTGATACAACATTGGACCATCGGTATCGTTGCTCTGATTGGTACCACCCACTGCATCGGGGCTCGATGATTGTTTGACGACCACGAGCTTTGCGACAGGATCCATATAGATGTATTGACCGTGAATGCCGATCGCGCTCACCGCCTTATGTTTGTTGTTGAAAACCCACCACTGATCCTTGTAGGAATGGGCCACTTGTTGGTACCAGGGGTCGTCGTTGAAGCGACGAAAGGACGGTGAGTCTCCTGGTGTGAGGATACGCATGGCGACGGCTTCCGGGATAACTTGGGTGCCATTGAACTTCCCGTGGGCGAGGATCATCGCTCCGAATCGTGCCGCGTCGCGTGTGGTGATGTTGAGCCCACCGCCGGCCATTTCGTTGCCTTCTCCGTCGAGCCAAATGTAAGCATCTCGTTCGGCGCCTAGCGGCTGCAGGAAGCGTTCCGAGATGTTCGCGTCCACTGATTTGTGGGTGATACGGCGAATCAACCAGCCGAGCACATCTGTGTTGGGTGTGACGTAGTGAAACCCTTCACCGTGTGTACCCTGTTTCGACAAAGTGGGTAGATAGTCATAGATGTTGAGCGGCCCTTTGTAGTCGTGCCCCGGTTCACCCCAAACGCGAAAGACGTGCCCGTACTTCCAGATGTCGGAGTCCGGGTCGTCATAGATTTCGGTGTAACGAACTGCGGTAGTCATGTGCAGGACCTGTTGCACCGTGGCATCGCCGAAGGCGCTCTTCGCAAGCTCTGGCAGATAGGTTGCGACGGGTTTCTCAAGATCGATCTTGCCTTGATCCGCCAGTAGCAACACCAATGTGCCGACAAACGACTTGGTCGCGGAGAACATCTGATGTTGAGAGTGGGGCTGCTGACCATTGCCGTAGTGCTCAAATATCACCGCGCCGTTGTGCAGGATGACGAAGCCATCGGTGTTGGACTCGGCGAGGAATTGATTGAGGGTGATTTTGCGTCCCTCACGCACAGTCGCCTCGAATCCATCGAGGACCTTTGTTGCCCTTGGTAACTCGCTCACGGGGCCCTTACCACGCCAGATCTCACGCGTGGGTTGCAGCTCGCGGATGTGCTGGAACGCCCAGACGTTGTTGGGGTGTGTCATGAAGTTGGAGAGGAGGATTATTTGTTCCTGGGCCGGAGGGAATCGGGGGGTTGCCGTTGGGCCGTCACCACCGGCTATGGCCTTACAGGTGGGCGTCAGAACGAACAGAGCGAAGAAAAAACGGATCAGGGCAGAGCGGGCTTGCGTGTGGATTGACATGTGTGGGCTCCTCACCTTTCTTGTGCGTAGAGGCGGACGTTGGCTGGGGCGCATAATCATGTCGAAAGCCCCCCGGAGCCGGCAAGGCATGTCAACAACAGAATCGAATCAACAACCGGACCCGGCGTTTGTTCGCGTGGGATTTGCCAATGAGGCCTTTTATCTCGCCTTCGAATCCAAGGATTTTTCCGCCATGAATCACCTGTGGTCCGAGGCCCATGACGTCATCTGCATTCATCCGGGGTGGGCTGCGTTGATCGGTCGCGACGTGGTAATGGAGGGCTGGCGGGCGATTCTCGACAACCCTCGGCAGGGAGCAGTCAGTTTTTATGGCGCGACCTATCGGTCACTCGGACAAGGTTTGTATGCCACCGTTTGTTACGAAGTGGCGGGCAATGCGGTGATGATCGCGACCAACGTTTTTGTTGAGGAGGATGAACGGCTACGGCTCGTCCTCCATCAGGCGGGATATTGTGCGAATCCACCACCGGTGCCAGTTTGAGCAATAGCTGCGCGTCAGGTTTTGGAAACAACAACAAGTGACGGGGAGATGAGGGTGAGCGTAAGACTTGAAGGCAAGGTCGCGGTGATCACCGGTGGCACCAGTGGCATCGGTGAAAGTACGGCTGAGTTGTTTGTGCGAGAGAGTGCACAAGTGGTGATCACGGGTCGGTCAGAAGAGAAAGGTGCCGCGATCGCAAAACGACTTGGATCTCGATGTGCCTATGTACGGGTGGACGTGACGTCCGAAGCCGACATCAAGACCGGCATCGATGCTGCGGTGACGCAATTCGGAGGCGTCGATATCCTCTTCAACAACGCGGGTGGTCCAACAGCCGGCAGCATCACGTCGATCACAGGTGAACAGATCGACTATGGGGTACACCTCCTGTTGGCCAGTGTCATCTTTGGCATCAAACACGTCGTGCCTCACATGGAGGCACGAAGGGGTGGTTCAATCATCAACTGTTCGAGCGTAGCGGGGCTGCGCTATAACCAGGGCAACATCCTCTACTCGGTATTGAAAGCGGCAGTGTCCCACTACACACGCCTGTCAAGTGTGGAACTTGGGCCGAAGAACATCCGAGTCAATGCCATTTCACCGGGTGCAATTGCCACGCCGATTTTCTGGGGTGGTTCAGCGCGCGCCATTCATCTCGCTGCGGAAGACAATGCCCGCAAGCTTGAAAAACTCAAGGCGAATCTCGCCAGGGCGACGCCGCTGCCACGATCCGGGCTCGCCGAAGATATTGCCCATGCAGCGCTGTTCCTGGCGAGCACCGAAGGCAGTTATGTCAACGGACATGACCTGGTCGTCGATGGGGGCCGTACACAACTATTCAGAGAGTGAAGCGGGAAGAGAGCATGGCCGTACCTTTTGAGTTCACGGTTGAAGGAGTGAAAACAGCGTCAAGCGGTACGGTAGATCCCTGGGTGGCGTTCAGGGAATCGGGAGAACCTTACCGATCTCTGCTGAAACATAATCCCTGGATGCGAGTGCCCAGAGCCGAGGAGTCTCTGGAATGGGGTAAAGGTTGGTATTACGACACTACTGTCGCGCGCAAACATCCTTACTGGCACGACAAGGGATTACCCACCACGACCAAGGATCTGCACCGCTTGCGGCATGATCTGTTGACCTGGGGATTCTGCTTGATCGAAGAGGGTCTCTCGAGGGCCCAGTTGGAACGGCTGCGAAGCCGTGTTACTGATCAGGCGGCAGCGGAACGTAAGCTCGGTATTGCTCATCTCAGCCCGGCGCAACAACACGTGTGGGCGCTTGTGAACAAAGGAGATGAATTCCTCGGCTATTTTGAAATGCATCCGGACGCTGTTCAGTCCGGTCCTCTCATTGAGCAGCTGCATGATGAGCTGCTCGGTCAGGGCTGGAACCATCTGTCATTCATCGCCAACATTTCTTTTCCTGGGTGCCATCCACAGGGACTGCACCAGGATCAAGGCTTTCTGGCCCCGATATTGCCCGCTGAAGGTCCGGTTCTCGTCAACACGATCTACGTTCTGCAGGAAGTGAACGAGATCAACGGTGGCACCCTGTTGATTCCTGGCTCGCATCGACGCAATGGCCTAAACGGTGAGTACTACGGACCATTGCCACCGTGTATCAACCTTGAGGCACCCGCTGGCACTGTGCTGCTCATGGATGGTCGTGTCTTTCATGGAGGTGCTGTCAACCGGTCCGACCGGCTGCGGTACATCATCACGAACTCGGTAGTGAAAAACTGGATACGGCAACAGGAGAACTTTGCGCTCACCATCAGTCCTGACGTGCTGGCGAAACTCAGTGAGAAGGCGTTGATGCGCTGCGGTTTACAAGCTACTTCCACGAGGGGCATGGTTGAAGGGTATGGTTATACTGGCAGCGGTCGGGCGGGTGATCCCAATGGTGCCATACGTTTTGTGCGTGAACTTATCGACCGGCGTGAATACCAGTATGTACGTGCGCTTGCACTCAATGATGTGGAGAATCTGCGTGCAGAAGATTTCGGCCTGGGGCGAATCCAGCAACACCACGAAACCCACCGGGGACCCCGTTATCAGGACTTGGTGGCGCGGTGCGAGGATCGGCCAGAACAGGAACAGGGTTAACCAACGAGTATCCGGGGAGCGACAGTTATGAATCACGATCTCATCATCAGTGGCGGCACAGTCATTGACGGCAGTGGACGCGAAGGAATCAAAGCGGATGTTGCCGTCGACAACGGCCGTATTTCGCGGATTGGCGATCTATCCGGAGACACCGCCAAAGACAAGATCGATGCGACCGGCAAGTTGGTCACTCCGGGTTTTGTTGACCTGCATACGCACCTCGATGCACAAGTCGGTTGGGATCCGGAACTGCGTTCTTCCTCATGGCATGGCGTGACCACGGCGCTGATCGGGAACTGTGGCGTGACCTTTGCGCCTGTAGGTGTAAAGAACCGCCGATATCTCGCGGAGTTGATGGAAGCTGTCGAAGACATCGCCGCTGACGCCATCATGGATGGCCTGCCGTGGAATTGGACCAGCTATGGCGGTTACCTCGATGCGGTACAAGCCCTGAAACCTGCGCTCAATATCGTCGGCCTTGCAGGACACTCCGCGATCCGGTTTGAAGTCATGGGCGATCATGGTCTCGACGAAGGTGTGCAGGCGGATGATCGCGAGCTTGCCCACATTGAGCAGCTTGTTCGTGAATCTGTGCGTGAAGGCGCGGTGGGTTTTTCAACGTCACGTTTCCTCGGTCACAAGGTCCCGGACGGGCGCCTGACCCCCGGTACCTGGGCAGATCTGCGCGAGACGTCCGCCATTCAACGTGCGGTGGTGGAAGCGGGTGGGCGAGGTGGCCTGTTCCAGGTTGCGCCTGATATGTCGAGCCGCTATGCCGTAGAACACCAGATGTTTGAACAAGGCGCAGAGATCGGTTGTCAGGTGGTCTATTCCGGAGGTGCAGGGGGTTCTGCGGACGGCGGTTATGGACGCACACTGGATTTCCTGACCCGTAACAACGAAGCGGGACGACGCATCACCACGATCTGTCACACGCGCCCGAGTGGTGCGTTGTTCGGACTACCCCGGTTCAGTCCTTTTGCCACTTCCGCCTGGAAGGACTTGATGAACCTGCCAACGATTGCTGACCGCCTCAGTGTGCTCAAGGATCCGAAACAACGGGCTGTGCTCATTAACGAAGCGAAGCTGTCAGGGTTCCGTGTCAAGCCCGACATGTTGCATCCGCTGGGGCTCGGCGATGTCCCGGAGTTTGACCTCGACCGCAAGGCGAGCCTCGCCCAGATCGCGGAGATGGAAGGCAAAGATCCCGTGGACGTTTTTGTTGAACGGCTCATCGCGTCGGAAGGACGTGAGCTCTGGAACTTCTGGGCATTTGGCGGTCACCTCGAGAATCAGTGGAAGTACATGCAGATGGAACACTGCGTTCCCATGTTGGGTGATGCAGGTGCTCACGTCGGCCTGCTTATCGATGCAGACTCACCGACGTTCCTGCTGAGCGAACTCACCCGCCGGCGCGGCATTTACTCTTTGCCCGAGGCGATTCGTCGTATCACGTCGAAATCTGCGGACATCCTCGGTCTCAAGCAACGTGGGACCATCAAGGAAGGCTGGCATGCGGACCTCAACGTCATCGACTACAAGCAGCTGGGAACGTGTCATCCCGAGTACGTCAACGATTTTCCCCACAACGGCGGGCGGTTGATCGTGCGCAGCCGTGGTTATGACGCGACGATCGTGGGTGGGAAAGTGGTCGTGGCTAATGGCGTACATACGGGGCACCGGCCTGGGCAAGTGATTCGGGAGTTTGTGCGGGGTTAGTCAACCCGACCGAGGGAGTTGCTGTCATGAAGGCACAGCTCCCTGCGTGACCCGTTTCCAGAACGTCCTTCCAATTCGGCAGATTCAATACGCATGAGCATCCTCCCGTTGCCTTCGCACTGCGAAACGCTGCACCTTGAAACGCCCGTACCACACGTTTTGCAGGTCCGGCTTGATCGCCCGGACGCATCCAACGCGCTCAACACGCAAATGGGGGCCGAACTCAAACAGATCTGGGATGCGCTCTATGTGAACCCGGGTGACGTGCGTTGTGTGGTACTGACCGGAACAGGCGAAAAGGCGTTTTGCGCGGGCGGAGACCTCAAACAGCGCAACAACATGACCGACGCCCAGTGGCAGGAACAACATGCGCTCTTTGAGATTGGCATGATTGCGATGATGAATTGTCCGATCCCCATCATCGCGGCGGTGAATGGCGCCGCGTATGGTGGTGGTTGTGAGTTTGTCGCGGCGGCTGATTTTGCCTATGCCGCAGATAACGCCCGATTCGCATTGACCGAAACGTCGCTTGGCATCATGCCGGGTGCGATGGGCACGCAGAATTTGCCACGGGCCGTAGGTGATCGAAGGGCAAAGGAGATCATCCTCACGGCTGCTCCTTTTTCCGCGGCAGAGGCATTGACATGGGGACTGGTGAACACGGTTGTGCCGCTCACAGAGTTGATGGCAATAACGCTCGCGACCGCGACGCGCATCGCCGGCAACGCCCCTGTATCTACTCGTCAGGCAAAGAAGTCGATTTCCATGGCGAGCCAAACCGACATCGCCATGGGCTACAAGTATGAGATCGAAGCCTATAACCGGATGGTGCCGACGCAGGATCGGCTCGAAGGGGTGAGAGCGTTTAACGAGAAGCGAAAACCGGACTTTAAAGGTCTGTAGTCTCAAAGCCCCGGGGATATTCCCTCCACAAGATTTTTTAATGGGGCCACACCTTTTTTATGGGGCCACACCTCGCGAATACAGCAGAACTTTCCATTTCGGGGGAGCCACACCTTGCGAAGACGGCAAATCGAGGCGGCGCCGGCGGAATGCTGTGTTCGCTTCTGTAAGTTTCTGAAAGAACTGGGAGCAGCGGAAGGTCGTAGCGAGTACTTTTGTCCTGAACCGAATGGGTATCCGCTTCGTTACGCTTTGAAGGAGGAGTGCAGACCTAACGTGCGGTGGTCAGACGCTGGGGGCCATCTTCGTGCACAAGAACAGGGGGGGCTTAGGCTGCCAGAGGTCTTCCCAATCGCTTGAAGTGTCGGGCCCGACCCCAGACCCGCAGTTCTTGTTCCGATCCATATGCGCGCTGCTTCCGATGGATGGAAGCGACATCTCTTTGCCACCGTGTTTCCGGCGAGTTCTCGGGGTGTTGCACCTCGCAATCGATGACGATCTGCAAGAGGTCAAGATAAGTCCGAAGGGAGACTTGGCACGCCTGGCTACTCTCCTGGATTCCTGACACGAGAGGTTCGAGGGGCGAATCGACGGTCAATGCCCGCTGTTCAAGGCGCTTGAGCCGTTCCGTAACCCCTGAGTTTTGGATCTCTTGAATCGATCACGCGATCAACGCGCGCACTGGGTTCAGATCGATATAGAGCATAACCGTTAGAAGTGCGTGCTCTGACAGAATCGCTGCGCACCAAAACCGCTGTTCAAAGAAGTGTCCGGTGACACCATCTTCTGCGTTGGCTTTGCGCGCGATGTACTGCTTGAGAAACTTCATGAATGTCGACGGTGATCCGAGTTCTTTTCGCAAATGGGTCAATCGTTTTGGATCGGCGAGCAGGTTTTTTCTGGCTTCTACCATGGCTTCGGCGCTTGTGGGCTGATTGCCCCATGCGCGAGGTGGTGAGACAGCGAGCCACCGGTCGACCACCTCTTCATCCGTCCATCGCTGATTTGCTCCGGGATCTTAGTAGATGCAGAGATGGAAGTGGTTGCTCATTATCGAGTAGCCGTGGAGGTTGATGGCAAAGTACTGGGCAAGAAAGTAAAGACGTTCGATGACTCACTGTTTGCGATGGCTGTAGTCCAGACTAGTCAGAGGATCGATTCCGCACAGAAAGGCACGCTGCACGCACCTCGATACGAAGTGGTAGAAGAGCGGGATGTCCGCATTGATCAACATTTTGCGTGGCGTTGCCATGGTTGCAGTGTGCTGCCAACCGAGAAGCAATTGATTGTGAATTTCCGTCAAAAAATCGTGTGAAGTTGGAGTCTCGTCGTGTGCGAATTTGGCCCACTTTGGCGGAGTGTTTCACGAGGTGTGGCCTGGACAAAAAGCATCCACTGTCGTTGCTTTGCCACGGATGATAGCGCGGATGTCTCGACCAGAAAGAATCGGTGCCGGGACAAGATCATTTCGCGGCCCAACCTGGATCGATGCAGTGGACCAGTCAGTCGTCGCCAATGCATGGCGCCGCCACTCGTGGATGAGGTTCGCATGCAACCCGTTCATCAGCGCGAGCTGAGCGATGTAGACTCCAGGTTCTTCGCACGCGGCCAACACGCGAACTTTAAATTCCGGGCAGCGGCGTCTTCAGCGGTCGACTCGGCGCTTATTCATGGTGTCCACCTATTCGTTAGGTAGACACCATCGTCTGGAATCTCAGCCTGTCAGGGAAGGTCTGTTCCCCGGAAGGTTACCCACGAGATGTGGCCTCCTGGAGTTGATGGAGGCAGAGTGTGAGACGCCGAGTGTCGTTGGGTAGAGCACTCTGCGAACGCGTGGGAGGCGCGTACCAACTCAACCGTGAGGCGGAGGCGCTTGTTTCACAAGGTGCGGCTGGGGGAACGATTCACGAGGTGCGGCCTGGTTAAATGAAGGTGGCGAACCTTAAACGCGGACGTTTGGGGGGGGCTGAGGCAGGAAGAACAGGGCGGCCGGATCGGCCGCCCTTTGAGTCAGACGAGATCAGTCCTGACCAAACGTGTACTTCACGCCCAGTTCGAACGTCCGTCCCAACGGATCGCCGATGTACGGGTCATACGACAGCTGGTGTCGTACTTGCGGTGGGTCTTCGTCGAGAACGTTCACGACGGCGAACGACACCTGCACGTTCCATGGGGAATCCCAGTTGGCATAGAGGTTGTGGGTGTAGAGGTCATCCACGTTCTTGCCGAAGAGGATAGGCACGGTCACGCCGGGAATTGAGGTGGCCACCCGCGGTGTTACGCGCTCGTCTTCAACGCCTTTGACAAAGCGCATTTCATAACGGAAGTTGAAGGCATCGATCGAGTAGTTCACGTGCGCGATGGCTCGCATTTCAGAGACTAGGCCCGGGAAGCGGTCCTGGTTTGCAAAGCCCTTGGCAGAGTAGTCGCCGAATATCGCCACACCACCGTAGCTGAATCCACTGACGTCGTACTTGTCGAGAATCGTCGCATCAACGCCGATCGTCAGCGCACCACCCCAGAGATCATCAAAGGTGTACTTCGTGCCCACGTCAAATCCAGTGATGTCCACAGGCGCGCCGTTAACCACGTTCGCCCGAATTCGCTGCATCTGAATGGATTGCGTTACCCCCTGGGTGCAGGCGTTGTTGTTGTCGAACGTCACCAGGTACCGAAGCGGATGGTTACAGTTGGCCAGCTGCAGGCCGGTGCCCGGACCACCGCCGACCGCATTGGATACCGCGGCAAACGGAACTGACGTGATTTGCTCTTCGAACTTGTAACTCCAGTAGTCAACGATGACTTCAAGAGATTCCCACTGGAAGATCGCGCCGAAGCTCATCGTTTCAGCGGTTTCGGGCTTCAGATCGGGATTGCCGAAGTTGTCGATGGAGCGGTACTGACCGCCAGTGGTGGCCAGAGGCTGAAGACCCGTGGCACGAATCGAAAGGTTGACGGGCGTTGGTCCACGGAACGTTGTACCCCATGACCCGCGGAAGGCCAGCCAGTCGGTGGCTTGCCATCGGCCGGAAATTTTGGGATCCAGCGTGTCGCCGGTAAGTCCGCCGTAGTCTTCGTAGCGCAGGGCGATCTGGAAGTTCAGGTCCTCGAGCACCGGAACCGCCAGTTCGAGGAACGCCGCGTAGACATCATCCTTCAGGGTCTGGTTGATGAACTGACCGAGGAAAATGAAGGGGCCGGTTTTCTGCCTGCAGGAACTGTCACCCGGAATCGGGCAGGGTGTGATTTCCGAGTTGGTCAACGGGTTGTCGACACGGGTCTGGTAGTCGATCTTGCGGAACTGACCGCCTGCAGCCCAGCCGATGTTGCCACCGGGTAGCTCGAAGAAGGGCAATTCACCGTTCACGACACCATCCACAACCAGCAGCGATTGATCCTGGACCACGTCCCAACGTTCAATCATCCAGTTCTTCATTTCAGCCGTATTCGCGAAAGCCGGGTTATGCCCCGGATTCGTCAAGCCTAGTGCTGGGTTACGCGCGATGGCGTTTGCAAAGGGGTTGTAGAAGCCGCAGGTTGACCCCGGCAGACCGAAAGCGATGTTATTGCAGTTGGGACCACCAAGACCGTTCAATGCCGACTGCAGACGGGTGATCATCGTATCGACGCCACTTCGCTTGTGTTTGGAGTCGGAGTAGGTGATGGCCAGATCCCAGCCGATGCCTTCGACCCAACCCTGTTCAAACGTACCCTTGAGGCTTGCACTCACGCGATTCATGTCGAAGAAGTTGCGGTTCAGCTGACCACCGTTGCCACCGGTGAGTTCAGGTACACCACCCCAACCTTGTGGACGCCAGCCGGCCAGCTGGATGGAACGCGTTGCGCCTTGTACGCCCGCCGCCAACGAGGATTGTGCCAAAGCCAGTGCAGCACCCGGGTTGTTGCAAAATGCGGTTGCGCAGTCAGCGTTCGAGTTCACCGTGAATTGACCACCACCCGGTCCGAAAGGACCGGAAGTCGGTGGATAACCGGGCGAAGTCCGGTAGTCCGGCAACACCGTTTTGGCCCACAGACCTTCAATGTGCAGCTCAGTGGTGTCGTTGAGATCGACATTGATCTCACCGTACATCTGATGTTGTTCGGTCTTTTCGACCAGATTGTCGAACGGAATGAACGAGAAACGGCATGCGCCTGGATCGCGGAAACCACCGAGATCGGTACAGTTTGAATCGACGGTTACGCCAGCGAGCGCAGCACCAAAGGTGCCAGGGGCTGCGCTAGCGGAAGGGGCAAGTCGAGGCACGAACGTGCCCGGCATGCCAGCTGCGGACCAGCCGGTTGGATTCTTGAGGTAATCCGGGAATGCCCAGTCGCGGTCCGTCGACTTCAGCTCTGCACGACGTTGCAATCCGAACGACAGCAGCGCGTTCGCGTTGTCCCCCACCCAGCCCCAGTTGGCCGAAGCGGTCCAGTCACCACTTGCAGACTGGATATTGCGATGCTCGAGGTTCAGTTCGATACCGTCGAGGTCTTTGCGGGTGATGAAGTTCACGACGCCAGCGATCGCATCCGAACCGTAAGTTGCTGCGGCACCGTCTTTCAGGACCTCAACACGGCCCATCGCCGCAATTGGCAATAGGTTGGTGTCGACGCCAGCCGGACCTTCGGCGGGTGTATAGGTAGTACGTCGACCATTCATCAGCACTAACGTGCGCATGCCGCCAAGGCCACGCAGGTTGACGTTGCCCGTTCCGATGGTGCCCTGGTTCGGACCAAACTGGTTGGTCTCGCCCATCACACCACTGACGTACGGCATGGCGCGGATGATGTCGAGCATGTTCGGGTTGCCCCGATCTTCAAGCTCTTGTCGAGTGATCACGTCAACTGGCAATTCAGCATCCTCGGGCGTGCCGCGAATGTAGGAGCCGGTGACTACGACTTCTTCGATGACGCCTTCTTCAGCAAATGCTGACATGCTCATGGCGAGCGCTGTAAACGCGCTGAGGCGTCCTACGGATTTCAGGATTTGCATCCTCTGATCTCCTCCTATTGTGGATATTGCGCATGAAGCCAAGCCCGCATACACCCCGACAACTCTCTCCGGTGCAGTGATCCCACGTCCGAGCTAGCACGTCATAAAGCGACGATTTTGCCCGGCGCGGCTGGTTCAGCGCGACGAGCCTAACTGAACTCGGAATGGACGCATACCGTCACGTCTGACGGTAACCATGGGAATAGTATGCGGTTGATTGAGCGTTCAGCTTACGAATGCGACCATCCTGCTATTACCCAGACGCCACCCATTCAGGCTCGTGGAGGACCCGTGTCGCTAAAAACCTTCGTTGCGAGCAGGATCATGCAGACATTGACGGGTGAAGAACGTTTGAAGAAACGGCGCTAAGCCTCTGAGCGACAAAGGGCGTATGGCCCGCATGTCATCAGCTATTACCACCAGGTCGATGACCCTTATTCGCATCTTGTCATCCAAGCGCTCGCTGCGATTTCCGCGCGCTACGACGTTGTTGTTGTACCTCACCTGGTCGGCCCGCCCGCTAACTGGGCGGCGTCGGAGCGGGAGCGATTGTTAGGCTGGGCGCGAACCGACACCGAACTTCTTGCCGCTCGCCACGGCTTGACCTTCCCGGGGAACTCCGCGCAACCCGATCCTGCTGCCGCCAACCTCGCCATCGCCAACCTCATCCCCTGGTTGGGGACCGACCATTTTTTCGATCACGCCTTCGATGTCGGGCAACGTTTGTGGATGGGCGATGAGCTTGCACCTGCGGATGAAAGTGGCGTTGTAGCGGCCATTACGGCAGGGGAAATGCGGCGTGAAGCCGACGGGCACTTCATGGGTGCCCTGATTCACTAGGGCGGTGAGTGGTATTGGGGGGTGGATCGGTTGCACTACCTCGAACGGCGTCTGCACGAGCTCGGGGGTAGTGACGACGAGACGAAAGTACTGTTCCCTTGCCCGATGGAGTATCTCAGTAACCCAACAACCCCGCAGGGGGGCGGGACCGTTGACTTCTTTATGTCGTTTCGCAGCCCCTATACCTATCTGGCACTTGCCAGATGCAAGCGTTTGGCAGAAATGTGGGGGGCTCGGTTCAACGTTCGTTATGTATTGCCAATGGTCATGCGCGGCTTGCCGGTACCGCGCGTGAAAGGTCTCTACTTCTCACAAGATGCCGCACGTGAAGCGCGGCGGATAGGTATTCCCTTCGGGCGTATTGCAGATTCCGTGGGCAAGCCGGTGGAACGAGGTTATTCGTTAATTCAGTTCGCTCGAGATAACCAACGCGAGTTTGAGTACTGCCAGTCCTTCATGCAGGCCGCTTGGGCGGAAGGGGTCGATGCAGGCAGTGATGATGGCATGCGATTTATTGTTGAACGCGCAGATCTCGAGTGGACTCAGGCTCGTCCTCTCATCGGCAATCTCGATTGGCAAGTGGAAGCTGAAGCCAACCGTGAATTGATGTTCACCTTGGGTCATTGGGGCGTGCCCTGTATTCGAGTGGGCGACGTGGCTGTGTGGGGCCAGGACCGTCTTTGGGTGATTGAAGATGAATTGCGCCGTCTCCGTAAACCGATCGCTTAGAACGGTCGGGACGCTTGGGGACTTGTCGACGCTGACGGCACGAGCCGCTTGGTTACGTTGGCCGCTTTGTTTTGGTGCAGCGAAAGTGGCACGGCGACTGCGGTTTTACAGGGTTTTTTTGACCTCGCTCTGGCAGCAGTGGCCGTGCCATGGCATGGTTCCACTTTCTACCGATGGAAGATCTCCACGCCATAAACCCCTTTGGATAACTTTGATCGATTCGCTCCTGCGAATTGATCAGGTCGGAATCCTTCGGATTCCTCGCATTTTCCCTGCATTTCACGCATAGAAAGTGGTGGTGCTTCCATGCACCACATGGGAAGGTCTGATTAGTCAGAGCTTCCTTTGGGTAAGAAAGGCACTGGAGGATTTAGTTGATGGAGTATTCCCATGTCCGCAGCAACAGCTATAGCCGCGACGGATGGTCGTCGCCGGCGCAGTGAACGCAGTCAAGAACAAATTATTGAAGCGATGTATCAGCTCGTCGGGGAAGGCGATGTTGCACCGAGTGCAGCGCGGGTCGCTGAGCGCGCCGGCGTCGGCTTGCGTACCGTGTTTCGTCATTTCGAAGACATGGACTCGCTCTATCGCCACATGATCGAGCGGGTTGAGGCCAGCGTGGTCCCGCGCATCACCGAGCCCTATACCGGTAAAAGCTGGTTCGAACGTTTACAGGAGCACGTGGTTCGCCGTTGTGAGGCGTTCGAGATCATTGCGCCTTTCCGTGGCGCCGCGAATCTGCGCCGTTACCATTCGGCGTTTCTGATGGAGCACTTCCAACGCAACATCCGGCTTGAACGAGAGACCTTTCTGGTGATGTTGCCGGCTGCGGTGAAGGAGGATTTGGTGACCACTTCCGGACTTGAAGTGCTGGCGAGCTTTCAAGCTTGGCGGAGTCTGCGCCGCGACCATGGACATAGTTCAGACGCGACTCATGCAACGATCTGGAATGCGATGTGCCATTTGCTGAGCGATTCTCTCAAAGCGCCGGAGGGCACCACATAACCAACTCTTCAACTGCCTGAAAATCTCCCGGCGATTAACTCACGCCAGACACGTATACATCGAATGTCCTCAACCAGGTCGTGGTGTTCAACCACGTCCAGCCTGTGCACTGCAGGCGTGGGTGTGCATTGTTTTGTGAAGTCGCCAAGCTTGGACGTATGCCAATTCTGACCGCAAACGACGTGTATGCCGTTAGAGTCAGTGAACTCCGGCGTTGGCGAGCGCTTGTCCGAAACGCTGGATGTCACGTTGTAATCGGTCTCGCGTGAAGTCCTGTGACGGATCGACAGCGCTCTCTATCAACACCGACGCTGTAATGAGATTCGCGATCAGCTGCGGGACAGTAACCGGGTGTTCAGCAATTAAATGGCGTGTATGCGACGTCATGAGTAGGCAGAAAACCAGTCCATTGGGGCTGGTCGGTACTATACCGCTGCACGTCTTCTGTAGATGTGACGGGTTGCTAGGACAGGCCCGTGAAGCTGATGTTTCCGCGCTCACGCGGGCCCCATGCCATGGTTTTTGTGGCGCTCACGCTGTCAATTCGGCCACCAAATGTATTCGTCATCTCCATCCACCACGTCGGCACGGGTCTTGTCGACGGCCGTGGGTCCCTCGACGGTGAAGGGGTATCGTGGCGGCGTGCGATTGGCCTGGTGTTTTTCAAGCAGTGCCATCAGCTCTTGGGCGATAAGCGGCTCACGGTCGATCAGATTAGTCGTTTCGGTGGGGTCTTCAGCGAGATCAAAGAGCCAGTTTTTTTGTGCGCGCCGATTGACCTGTAGTTTCCAGTCACCGCGGCGTACAGCCTGGTAATAGCCGCTTTGCCAAAAGAGGGCATCGTCCGTGCGGGCAACTGCCCCGGTACCTGTGGCGGCTGGGATGAGATTCACTCCATCAATCACACGATCTGTTGGCATCGGTGCACTGGCTGCTGCCGCGAACGTTGGCATCAAGTCGACGTGAGCAACCGGTGCTGTTACGGATTCGCCGGCAGCGATGGCGGCCGGCCAGTGCAACATCAGCGGTGCACGAATACCACCTTCAAAGAAAGTCATCTTCCAACCGCGATAAGGCGCATTCACGTCAGGCACGCCGATGTAGCCCGCACCGCCGTTGTCGCTCGAGAACACCACGAGCGTGTTCTCGGTTAGGCCGAGTTCATCGAGCTTCGCCATGATACGACCCACACTTCGATCCAGAGCGCGCACCATGGCGGCATATACCCGCAATCGATGGGGTTCGATGTCGCCGACGGCGTCATAATCTTCTTGAGTGGCTTGCAGCGGCGTATGCACCGCCCAGTGGGCGAGGTAGAGGAAGAAGGGGCGGTGCTGATTGGCATCGATAACCTTAAGCGCTTCATCGGTCCAATAATCGGCGAGATAGCCACCAGGTCTAAAAAGTTCCCCTTCGTTGTACTGGGCGGCGAACTGCATGCGCGCCCACAGGAACTTGTCGATAGGGTCAAAGTCGAGTTTGGCGTTAACCACCGAAGGGTCGTCTTCCGGCAGATGTAAACCGTTAGCCATGAGCAGACTTTCATCGAAACCCTGGGCATTGGGACCGTATTCGGGACCAAGACCCAGGTGCCACTTGCCGATGTGTACCGTGTGATAACCGACTTCCTGCAAGACCTCAGCGATAGTGACTTCGCTGCCGGGTAGACCTTGATCGTTGTATTCAGGTATCGACTCACTGATCTCGTCGTTGTAATCGAGTGCTGGAAGACCGGCGTCCATCCCGCTACTGACTACGTCGAGTGCATTGCTCATGCCCGGTGGTGTAGGCGTGAATTCAAAACCATGACGAGTCGGATATCTCCCCGTAAGCAACATGGCACGGGAGGGAGCACACGTGGCGTTGCCGGCATAGGCTTGTGTGAAGGTCACGCCGCCGGAAGCCAACCGGTCGATTCCGGGGGTAGGTACTGCCCCGTTGGCCACTCCGCCGCCGAACGTGCGGATGTCGTTGATGCCGAGGTCATCGGTCAGGATGAAGATAATGTTGGGCCGCTTGTTAGTGGCGTCGGGCGCAGGTTCGGAAGGGCCATGGGACCATTCGATAGAACGTGTTTCGGCGACTTCCACCTGGCTGGTGAAACGGATCATGGTGAGCAGGAGTTCAGCGCGCCAAACCCATCCCAGCGCTGCGCCGATGATCAGGAACAGGCTCAGTCCCGTCAGAAACTTCTTCAATCGTTGGCTCCGGAAGGCGGGGAGACGGGGGAATGTGGCATATTTGCCGCCTGATCTGAAGCCGGTGAAACCGTGACTGAAAAGATTCCCGCTGATGCAACCAAACATCGCAACGACATCTATGGCGACCAGCCGCACCAGGAAGCTGTGGAGTCTGCAGCCACTCCAGCGGCAACGGTTGTCCTCTTGCGCGAAAACCCGGCGCTTGAAGTGCTGATGTTGCACAAGACCTCCAAGATCGCGTTTGGCGGCATGTGGGTTTTCCCGGGTGGTCGCATCGATGAGGAAGATTATCCTGCTGACCGCGATGTGAATGCAGCTGCACGACGCGCGGCGGTGCGGGAGACGATGGAAGAAGCCGGTATCGCTTCGAAAGAAGCGGACTTTGTGTTCTTCGCCCATTGGACACCGCCCCCCGGTACACCGAAGCGATTTGCCACGTGGTTCTTTGCTTCTGCAGCCGACAGTCAAGATGTCAGCATCGACGGGGGCGAGATTCAGGACCATCAGTGGATCAAACCCGCCGATGCCCTCGAGCGACATGACAAAGGCGAGATCGACCTCGCACCGCCCACGTGGGTCACACTCTACGAGCTGACCAAGTCTGCAACGGTCGGTTCAGCGCTTGATCGGCTGCGAGCGCGACCGACGCGAATCTATGAAACGCGCATTGGTGTTCGCGACGATGGGGTGCGTGTGGCGATGTGGGCGGGTGATGTGGGTTATGCAAGCAAGGACGCCAAGGCGATGGGTCCTCGACATCGACTGAATATGGCACCTGGCGGATTTAACTTTGAACACTCCGCCGTGGACTACTGACAAGGTGGCCAACTCGCTGCAAGGGGGCGCGTACACATGACGCAACACACAGAACAGGATGAGGCGACGCTCAACGCGGCTTTCCAAGCCCGCGTTGATGCCGAAGAAAAGATCGAACCGGGTGACTGGATGCCGACGAAGTACAGTCAACAGCTCGTTCGGCAGATCTCGCAACATGCCCATTCCGAGATCATTGGCAT
>SXGR01342428.1_pt1 | contig 19657 bp, 14 predicted proteins | sample 3174711 | NCBI WGS metagenome assembly SXGR01 (sample SAMN11356860, study PRJNA531348) | freshwater metagenome | isolation source: freshwater sample F1-60 | place: China: Fuxian Lake, Yuxi | collected 2017-12-25
CACCGAGTGGCCAGATGTCAAGCGCCACCTCGAGTTGAGGCTTAATCGGCGTTAGGGTCTTCGAGGTAGGTGTAGCCCTGCAGGGCGTCTTCGTAGAAGCGCAGCAGACGTCCCGCCTCCTGGTCTTCCATCCGATTGGCGTTGACCGCCATCTCCACGTCGCGCCGGAGTTTGCCCATCAGCATTTCCTGGCAGGACGAATTCTGGCAGCGGTTCCATCTGCCGTTCGAAATCCTCACCAACGACAACCTGCAGGCAGCGCGAGCCGGTAACTAGTTTCTCGAGACCAACCTCGTCATCGCCCGGCTCGACAAGCTCTCGCGCAACGAGGATGTGCAGTTGAAGCTGCAGGCACCCGACTGCCGGTGGGACCTCATCGTCTGCGACGAGGCCCACAAAATGTCGGCCACCGTGCTCGGAGGCGATAAGCGACATTAGAGGGTCCCGAGTCACCAGAACACCCGTTTTCGGACTCAGCGCCATTGAGCCAGTGCATATTATCCGGCAAAATGGCTTCTCGGCAAGCGTTGTGGCGGCCATGGCAGGTGGCTCCGGCGATACTGAATCAGACTTGGGCGCTCGACTTGATGACTGAGACGCCGTAACAGACGGGCGGCGCATCCGCGCAGATAATCCTCGACGGGGGAAATCGAGAGGCGCTAGAGATCGCGATGGGCGCGCCCTCAACACACGCTGCGGAGGCTGGCGGAACGATGATCTCACGCAAGGTTGCGCGTCTCGACATCGGCGTTGAGGGTAAAAAACGAAACGCGGAGCATCCCGAGAGAGGATAGCGCCGTCGACCCCGCGCTTCTTCAGCGCGTTCTTGAGCACCGACTGCTCGGCTCGCTACCAGTTTCACCTGATGCCGAGTCGGTCCGAGCAGTCTCAGGTGATAGCACAGAGCCTGTCGGTCAGCTCAACAGGCGCAGACGACGGTCTGGCGGCTGCTGCGACCACGTCGATACAGGGTGGTTGCGCGAGCTGTCGGCTTGGTGGCTCAGTCACGATTACTGGAACGCTACTTACGAAGACCGGCATGCGGCCCCGAGTAGCCTTCGCATGTCTTGATTCTGGCTGGCGCCGCGTCCCGATCAAATCGGGCGGGTTCTGGCGAGCGTCACGCACGGGGCAATACGCCAAGGCTCACGGGATGAGCACAATCTTCTCATTCCGTGGCTGAAGCCATTCCAGTCCGCGGCTGGATATGATCTGGACATTCGAGATGTTGATGGCCAAAGGGAATCCTGGCCTTTCAGGAATATTCCTGTGAACCATGTATTCAAACGCGAAGATGTGATTCTCCTGGATGATTAACTCGTGTCGGTCGGCACGAAAGGTCGTCATCGATGGCCCGACCGTGTCGTAGCTCCCGAACGCGTGGTTGTCGATCTCAATTCCAGGCTTGTCCGTGTTGGCGAGCGCCTTCTGAATGATCACGTAGTCCCTATTGGACTTGCCATCAGGGGTCAGGCCCGTCCCCTGGATGTCGGCATTTTCGAACGGCGTGTGCACATAGCCCGCCTTCTCCAGAGCCGCTAGCATGGCGTCCAGCGATTGTTTGGCCGTCATGCCAACCTTCATGTGCTCACGCATGATCTGCTGACCCGCGATCGCCAAGTCGAAGGTCTTCTGGATACTATCAGGAACGGTCGTTTCGCCCTCGCGTAGAATGTAGGCATGGGTCTTCGTGTCGGTGCCGAAACCCAGATAGTCGACGCCGACATTGAACGCGAAGAAGTCTCCGCGCTGGAAGACGTAGTCCCCGTGCCACGCCCAGTAGCGGGGCGTCATTGGGTAGGACGGCGGTTTTGAGACCGCCGAGTAGTAGACGCGCACTCCGCCCGGGGACCACGTGCCGTATCCGGTGAGATGGCGTTGATAGGCCCACTCTCTGGCCCAAGTCGTAATCTCCCGGATGGTGGTCTTTCCAGGCACGATTCTGGCGAGCGCTTCGGCATGGAGCCGCCGGCCCAGATCCAGCGAATTGGCTTGCGCGGTCACCTCGTTCAGCGTTCGCCGGACGATGAAATCCGAGACGAGCTTCTCGGACGAGACGAATCGCGAGGCGTATTGCGGTCCCAGGATCTTAGCGAGCTTCAAGTACGACGAATGCGACATTCCGTCGGCTTCGGCGAGCGAATCGGACACGTTGACAGCGATCGTCTTCGGGTCGCGCTTGGCCACGAACTGCTTGAATTCGTCGTAGACCTCGTCGCCAAAGCCGAACGCGCGGCGGTAGCCGTCACCGTAGCTGGAGATGGCTCTGGCGAAGGCGTCCGAACCACGCACCTCGATGTTCTCGACGGCTCCACCGCTGCCAAACGCCGCTCGTTCGATGCGGTTCCCGAGGTCCGTGAAGACCAGATACCCGTAGGTCGAGCCGAATTGCAGCGCCAACGGGTCCGGGTCGCCTTGGCGGGTGACGTGAATCCACATGTTCACCTGGTTGTCTCGCATGGCCCCAGGGAGAATCAGGTCGAGCTTGTTGCGTCGGATCTCGCGAAGCGCTTCCCCGCCCGTTATCGAGGAATGCGTGTCGACCTGCGCGTCGGCAAGGGGCGCCGCGCACATGATGAAGCCAAGGACCAGGAGCACTCTCGTCACTCTCGTTGTCATCGCAATCTCCTACAGGATGCTGCGGACGCGACCCGCGCGGGCCACGAGCGCTACGCTCCGTTTTGAATCTCGCCTACACAGGTCTGGCAGAGAGATTGACCACCCTACCAGGCGGCGGTCCCCGCCCGCCGCGATTTTCAGCCGTATATCAGGTCCTCAGCCTGGCTGCCCTGATCGGGGCGAAGGACCAGCAAGGGGAGGGCCAGCGCTTCGGCGGGGGGGCTGGCGAGGAAATCGCGCCGCGAAAGCGGTGGAATCAGGCGTCGGGGTGCTGCGGCGCGCAGACTTGACATTCACGTGAGAGATATCACATTTTTCTCTTGACAACTAAATTAAATATATCAGATACTATATTCTCTAATCGAGACCGTGCACACCGTGTAACTGCGGAGACCATGCCATGAGCAGCCTCGTTCGGGCCGTTCTTCTCGCGATCGCGCTGTTGTTTCCGGTGTCAGCCGCCGCGCAGGAGCAGTCCGGCGCACTCCAGGGCCGCGCCACCGACAATTCGGGCGCTGTGCTGCCTGGCGTCACAGTCGTCCTCAGCGGCACCGCCATCCTTGGCGGGAGCCGCACCGTGGTCACCAACGAGAATGGGGCCTACCGCTTCCCGAACCTGCCAGTTGGCACGTATCGGGTCAGCTTCGACCTTGAGGGATTTGGTGGTCGTGTCTACGAGGCTGTACGGGTGCTGGCGGCAACCACCTACACGGTCGATTCCAAAATGGAGGTTGCCACCGTCGCCGAAACGGTCACGGTGTCCGGCGCGTCTCCGGTGATCGACACTGCCGCGACAGACGTCGGCTTCACGTTCACCAAAGAAATCATGTCGACGATTCCCAACGCGCGGGACGTGTGGGCCATGGTCGCTCAGACGCCTGGCGTCACCACGAGCAACGTCAATGTCGGTGGCACCCAGACCGGCAACCAGGTGTCGTTCCGTGGTCACGGCGTCGATCCACGCCAGAACACCTACATCCTGAACGGCGCGAACGTCAGCGACAACACGAACAACGGTGCATCTCAGTTCTTTTTCGACGTCGACTCATTTGAGGAGATGAAGGTCGAGATCAACGCGCACAGCGCTGAGGTGCAGACGCCCGGCATGCTGCTGAACATCATTCCGAAGTCGGGCGCGAACCAGTTCAGCGGCACCGTCAGTGCCTACTACGGCAACGACAGTATTCAGGGCGACAACGTCGACGATGCGCTGCGGGCCCGCGGCGTCAATCGGGCGAGCAACCTGCACGAATACTTCGATGGCGGATTCGACCTGGGTGGTCCCATCTTACGGGACAAGATCTGGTTCTGGGGTGCCTATCGCTATCAAGAAGTAGAGAACTTTATCACTGGCACGCGGAATGCGGACGGGTCCTTCCCGATCGATCGGACGTATCTCTGGTATCCCTCAGGGAAGGTGAATTGGCAGCCTGCGAAGAGTCACAACGTGTCTGGCTACTTCACTATGTCGCAGAAGAAACGTTTCAAGCGTGGCCTGAGCGCCCTGCGCCCTGTGGAGACGACGCAGGACCAGCAGGGCAATCCCATCGCCAGGCTGTTCACGTTGCGCGACGACTGGACCATCGGGTCGAACCTGCTCGTGAGTCTGAAGGTCAACGTCATGGACCAGGGCTTCGAGCTGAAGGCTGTGAAGGACGTGGACGTTGCGACGACACCCGCGCAGTTCGATCAGGCAACCGGCGTCTGGGCCGGCGCGCCGCCGAACGAGTTCGGCATTGCCAAGAACCTGCGGACCTACGGTGCCACGGTTTCGTACTTCGTGAACCAGTGGGCCGGTGGATCACACGATCTGAAATTCGGTGCCGATCTGTCCCACTCCGAGGCGTTCGGCAATCAAAAGGATGGCGCACAGACGACGTATCCCGCCGACCATCGGCTGATCTTCTTCAATGGCGCCCCTTTGCAGGTGCTGCTCTTCCAGTCCGGCGCCCAGAGTGTCGCCTATCCCTCCCGGTCAGCTTTTGCCCAGGATGCATGGAAGTTGGGCCGTGTCACCATCAATGCCGGCGTGAGATGGGACTGGCAGGCAAATAGACTCAATGCGACCACGGCGCCCGCGAGCAACTTCTTTTCGACCCGGGTCTCGCAGCCCAAGACCGACAATCTCGTGACGTGGAACACCTTCGCCCCGCGGTTCGGTTTGATCTACGACGTGGCGGGTGACGCACGAACCCTGCTGAAGGTGAGTGCCAGCCAGTACTACTGGCAGTTGTGGACTGACAAGGGCACGTCCGCGAGTCTCGTCGGCGATCGCACGTTCACTCATCAGTGGAACGACAACGGCGATCGACGCTTCCAACAAGGGGAACAAGGCAACCTCCTGTCGGTCACCGATCCCGCGCTGCAGCCCGTGACGATTGATCCTAACCTCAAGCCGACCCGTACGGACGAATTCACGGCTGCGGTCACGCGCGAATTGATGACCAACTTCTCTTTGAGCGCGAGCTTTATGTATCGTCTTGACCAGAACCTCGACTGGCGCATCAACCGTGGCATCACCTCGGCCGATTACACGTCCGTCACCGGTCGGGATCCAGGTCCCGATGGGCGACTTGGCACTGGCGACGATGGAGGCGCTCTGGTGCTCTACGAGCTCGCGGCCGACAAGCGAGGGCTTTCGCCAAACGTGATCGCTACCCGTCCCGACTTCAGCGTCGACTTCCGAGGCATCGAGGTTCAGGCGATTCGTCGACTCGCAAACAGGTGGCAGCTCGTCGCGTCGATCACAGCCGGCTCACACCGCGAGCACTATGGCCCAGGCTCCTTCCAAAGTCCGCAACCCTGCTACGTGACGAGTCCGTCCGGCACCACGGTCTGCGGATTGGTCGACCAGCTCGATGGGACGCGGCTCGACATCTCGTCGCCCTACGTCGGTAAGGTCATGGGGAGCTATGTGTTGCCATGGAACATCACGCTCAGCGGCTTCTATTCTCATGCGAGCGGAACGAACTTCACCAGAAGCGTCAACTCGCAAAGCGCTCTCGGCCGGCCTCTTACCCAGGGCAACGTCGTAGTGCTGACAGGGAAGCGGAATGAGGAGAATTTCGACTCCGTGAACCTGCTTGATCTCCGGGTGGCGTACGATCTTCCAATCCGGCAGGCCCGCGTGTCGGTGCAGCTGGACGCGTTCAACGTGCTCAACACGAACACCATCCTCGATCAGCAGTTGTTGTCCGGACTCACGTTCAGCCGCGTGGTCAACTTTGTTCCGCCCCGGATCTTCCGCGTGGGGGCTAAGATCCGTTTCTAGACTGCGGCGCGCGACCGCCGTCATTACCCGTGCGGTTCCGCCTCCGTCAACCTACCGTCCCAACTGTCCGTAGGGGCGGAGCCGATGGTCATGCGACGGAGAGCGACGAGTGTTCTTGGTCGCGTCTTTGTCAGGAGCCTGCTGATGTCTGTTTCTACGCTCCGCGCTCGGCTCACGCCAGGTGCCCCTCTCGCCCTCTGCCTCATGCTCGCCGAGCTCGCCGCTGGATGTTCTGGACAGACGCCGGCCCCTGTTGTCGCATCCGTGGCGGAGTGGCCCGACTTCTGCGGCACAAGCCTGGACGACATTCCGGACGCGCGAGCACGATTCGAGATCGACAACGCGATCGTCAAGGAAAAGTTGAACACGGCGTTGCTCCCGGCGATGCGCGCGCATGGCATCGACATGTGGATCGTCCTGGAACGCGAGAACAACAGCGACCCGCTGCATGCGGAGATCGGGGGTGGCTTTTCCGGGGTTCGGGCGGCGTTCATCTATTTCGACGGCGGAGCTGAGACGCCAGAGAAGATCTACTTCGGATCCCACGAGCAACCCGCCAATTCCGTGATTGCCCAGACCTACGACATCAAGCAGTACTATGGCTACAGCAAGGAAGGGTTGACGCCGCTACTGCGGGAGGCGGTGCACTCCCGCAAGCCGAAGCGGATCGGCGTGAACACCTCGCCGACCCTGCCCGAAGCCGACGGACTGACCGTCGGCCTTCGTGACTTCCTGGTGGCCGCCGTTGGTTCTGGCTACGCGTCGCGAATCGTCTCGGCTGAACTCGTTGTGCGAGACTTCCGAACGACTCGGACCCCGCTCGAGACTAAGGCGTATTCTGACCTCCTGAACTGGACCGCGCGTTGGGAATGCGAGGCGCTCGACAACGCGAACATCGTCATTGGAAAGACGACCGCCGAAGACATCGCGTGGTGGCTCGAGGATCGCGCGCTCGGACGTGGACTGACCGGATCGGGCACCCCGCGGGTTGTCCGTAACGGCGACCTGCTGCCTCTGAATGCGCCCGACCTGCCGATTCAACCTGGTGACATCATCAGCATCGACGGCGGCCTGCATTATCTGAGCTTCGCGACCGACATCAAGCGCGCTGTATACGTCCTGAAACCCGGCGAGTCGGCGCCGCCCGACAGCCTTGCCAAGGCCTGGACCGACACGCTGCGCTTCGCGGACCTGTACACCTCACGCATGCGGCCTGGCCAAGTCGGCCACGTCATTTGGGAGGGACTGATGGCCGACATCGAAAAGCAGGGCTACGCCATCGCCTACCCAGATGCGGGAGGAGGCGCGGCGGCCACGTCGAAGGCCGAGGTCGGCGCGTACGGTCATTCAGTCGGTAACGTCGCTCATGATATCGGCGCCCGCATCGCCAGCGACCTGCCGTTCGCCTATGGTGATCGCGTGAGGTTTCCGTTGCGGGCATCAGAATGGGTCTCGATCGAGTTCCACGTGAGCACACCGATTCCGGAATGGAACGGCAAGACGTGGTACGCGCGCTTCGAGGACACTGCGCAAGTCGGCGAGCAGGGAGCGACATACCTGATCCCTCGTCAGTCGCGTCTCCTGCTGGCGGTCGGTTCTGCGGCGTCCGCCACGCGATGAGGCCGGCTCGAAAGCGCTGGAGCGGAAGGAGAGACGATGCGAATGGCTAACGGACTGACGACCGTGACGTCGACCGCTCTGGCGGCGCTACTGCTCTGCAGTTGCGGGCAGGGCGAGGCCCCGGTGGCCGCCACCATAGGCACACAACCGTCGGCAGATGAATCACTGACCGCCTTTGTGGACGAGTTCATCCAGGAGCGCGAGTCGGGTCGGGTCGCCGACTTGAGCCAACGGTCCTTCACCGAGGCGCTGCAGCGCACGCAGCAGCTCCTGGCGCGTCTCAGGGAGATCGATCGGAATCGCTTGGCGTTCGACGACCAGATCGACTGGCGATTTGCCGAGAGCATTCTTCTCGGCAGGGAACTCGAACAGGAGCAAATGCGGAAGTGGCGGAAGGACCCCCGGACGTACCTGGCGTTCCGGAGCCTCTCTAATCTTATAGGTAGGCCCGGTTCGGCAGAAGAGAAGGGCGACCGCCTGCTCACACAACTCAATCTCGTCCCAACGCAACTCGAGAACGGGAAGCGCAATCTTGCGATCTATGTGCCCCGTTTCGAGAGCCTCAGCGTGTTTATGGCCGAGGGGGCGCGAAACCTGTTCGCGCGGGAAGTCCCCGCGTTTGCCAAGACGGTCCCGTCGCGCGAGACCGAACTAGTTGCAGCTAGCCGGGCTGCTGGCCAGGCGCTCGACGAGTTCATCGCGTTCTTGAAGAACGAATGGCCCAAGCGTGAGCGGGGTGACTTCGCCATCGGGGTGGAGACGTACAACGCAATGCTCAAGAGGCAGTACCTGCTGACCTACGACGCCGACAGCCTCTTCAAGTTCGGCTGGGACGAGTTCAATCGCACGGTGAAAGAACTCGAGACCGTTGCCGCCACCATCGACCCGAAGAAGCCGTGGCGACAACTGGCCGACGAGATCAAGCGCGAGTATCCCGCACCGGAACGGATGATCGAAGAACATCAGAACTGGGTCAACAAGGCTCGCGACCACATCCTGGCGCACCAGCTCCTGCCGATCCCGTGGAAAGAACGTGTGACCGTCGTGCCGCGGGCGGAATACCTGCGAAAGACGTCCTACTATGGCAATTTCTCACGGGCGCAGGGGCCGAACGCCGAGGGCGTTCTCGACGGCCAGTGGCAGATCAACCCCTTCGAGCCGCAGTGGGATCCGAAAACCAAAAACGAGTACCTGGTCGAACACGACTGGGGGGTCATCATCGTGACTGCCCCGCACGAGACCTACGGCGGCCATCATGTCCAGGGGCTCTATCAGATGCACAACCCCAGGAAGCTCCGGCGCGAGAACGGGATCTCGATCTTCAGCGAGGGTTGGGGTCTTTATAACGAGCAGTTGATGCAGGAGACGGCCTTCTTTCCCAACGAACGCATTCATCTGCGACAACTGCAATTGAGGCTGTGGCGCAACGCACGTGTGATCTGGGATGTGGGTATTCACACGGGCAAGATGACGTACGAAGGCGCCGTCAGCCTGCTGAGCGACAAGGTCGGCTTCCAGCGCTGGGCCGCCGAGCTGGAGGTCGATGCGTCCGCCGAGGCTGCGGGCTATCGAATTGGTTACTACATGGGCATGTCCGAGATCCTGAAAATGCGTGACGAGCACAAACGGAAAATGGGGGGTCGGTTCACGCTCTCCGACTTCCATGAGCGCCTACTAAAGGTGGGCAACATGCCGCCTGCGCTCATGCGCGAAGCATTGCTGCACGGGCCGGACCCAAGTCATTGATGTACCCGCCTGGGCACAGGTTCGACGTAGGCAGCCACGACCCTCCACGACGGACCCGACCAAGTGGATTCACAAAGGAGAACACATGCCGATCACCGCGCCAACCGATTCGGACATCGCCCCGTTCGGCAATGAGCCAACCCTCGATTTCAACCGGGCCCACGTGCGCGGCGAGTTCGAGCAGGCGCTGGCGCGAGTCCGGGAGCAGATGGGGCAACGCTACCCGATGGTCATCGCTGGCCGTGAGGAAGGCGCTTCCACGGAGTTCTCGGCCACCTGCCCCGCGGACCCGTCGCGCGTCGTCGGACGATTCCCCTCCGGCGATTCGACGGCAGCAGTTCGAGCGCTCGAGGCGGCAGACGCCGCGTTTCCGGCGTGGAGCCAGGTCCGGGCGCGCGAACGCGCCGACTATCTGTTCCGCGCGGCCAACGAAGTGCGGCGCCGGCGGCTGGAGCTGGCGGCATGGATGGTCTTCGAGGTGGGCAAGTCGTGGGCAGAGGCGGACGGTGAGGTCGCCGAATGTGTCGATCTGATCGACTACTACGCGCGGCGCATGGTAGCCCTCGATGGCTCCCAGACCACAACCCTGGCCACGCTACCGGGTGAGAGCACGGATTTCTTCTACATACCGCTGGGTGCCGGCGCCGTCATCTCACCGTGGAACTTCCCGATGGCGTTGACATTCGGCATGGCCTCGGCGGCCATCGTCGCCGGTAACACGGTCGTTATCAAGCCGGCGAGTACCTCGCCGACTTCCGTGCATCAGCTGGCGCGTGCGTTCGAGGCCGCCGGGCTGCCTTCCGGCGTGATGAACATTGTCACCGGTCCCGGCGGGTTGATTGGCGATACGCTCGTGGATCACCCGCGAACCAGATTCGTTGCGTTCACCGGGTCGATGGAGATCGGGGTGCGCATCCACGAGCGGGCGGCGAAGGTCCACCCCGGCCAGATCTGGATCAAGCGGACTGTACTCGAAATGGGTGGCAAGAACGCCGTGATCGTGGCGGGCGATGCGGACCTTGACGCGGCAGCCGAGGGCGTAGTTGCGTCTGCGTTCGGATTCCAGGGGCAGAAATGCTCGGCCGGTTCCCGCGCCATTATCGATCAGGCTGTGTACGATGAGTTCGTGCCACTAATACTGGAGCGTGCGGCCAAGCTGCGCGTCGGAGATCCGATCGATCCCGAGGTGACGGTGGGCCCGGTGATCACCGCGTCGGCACGCGATGCGATTCTGCGGTTCATCGAAATCGGCAAGACCGAGTGTACGTTGCTGCTGGGCGGGGGACGGGTCGACGCGCCGGGATATCTGATTCAGCCCACCATCTTCGGCGACGTCGATCCGAACGCCACGGTTGCGCAGGATGAGATCTTCGGACCCGTTCTCGCATGCATCAAAGCGCGCGACTTCGATCACGCGCTGCAGATTGCCAATGGGACGCGGTTTGGACTCACGGGTGCCGTGTTCAGCCGCGACCGGGCGAAACTCGAACGGGCGCGGCGCGAATTTCACGTGGGCAACTTGTACTTCAACCGCAAGTCGACGGGCGCGCTGATGGGCGTCCATCCGTTCGGCGGGTTCAATATGTCAGGGACAGACTCCAAGGCTGGCGGTCCCGACTACCTGCTGTTGTTCCTACAGGGGAAGTCCATAGGGGACCGTATCGTATGAGCACGACCGCGCTGACGGCAGCCTTGTCCGCCACACACGTGCTCGCGAGCGTCATGCGGGACCCTACCGCATCTCGCGAGGCCCGTCTTGAGGCCGGCCGGCGCTTGGCGCGTGCGGGCGACCTGCGCCCGGGCGTTTTGACGCTCGAGCCGGACTGGTGCGTAGTACCCGCCGGTGCGTTCCTCATGGGCAGCAGCCCGGCCGATGCGGAGGCTTTCGACAGGGAGATGCCCCAGCACGCCGTGGTGCTTCCCGCCTTCGCGACGGCGAAGTATCCGGTCACCAATGGCCAGTGGCGACGCTTCGTCGACGATAACGGATACCGGGATTCGGCGTGGTGGCCGCCCGCTGGGTGGCGGGCGCGTGAGGCCTTCGGCTGGGAGTGTCCGCGACGGTGGTCCGACACCGCCTGGTCGGGAATCGAAGCGAACCGGCCAGTGACTAGCGTCTCCTGGTACGAAGCGCTGGCGTTTAGCGCGTGGTTGTCGCGACGATTAGGCTACCTGGTCGACGTCTGCACGGAGGCGGAATGGGAGAAGTCGGCGCGCGGCGTTGACGGACGCCGCTATCCCTTCGGGGATGATTTCGATCCCGATCGGCTGCAGGCATGTATGACGGACCCGGCGTGGACGGACGCGCCGGCCCCGGTCGGTTGCGATCCCGGTGGTGCCAGCCCGTGGGGTGTGGAGGATATGGTCGGCAATACCTACGCCTGGACGCGTTCGCGCTGGGGTCTGTGCGCGGATGATCCGGAGTTCGGGTATCCCTACCAGGATGGCGATGGCCGCGAGGATATTGACTCCGACGACTTCCGTGTGGTGCGAGGCGGCGCGTGGCGTTTCCCGCTCCGAAACACCCGCTGCGGCTATCGCGGAAAAGATCGCCCTGCGGACGCGTTCGACAATGTCGGCGTGAGACTTGTGACCCGCGCCTAGACCGGTCTACGACGGCGATCAGGACTTCCAGAGGAGTAGCATGTGAAAGACGGAAAAATCGGTTTCGCACTCGTTGGCACGGGAATGGCCGGCCTGACGCATGCGCGGGAACTCAAGTTCGTCAAGGATGCGAAACTAATCGCGGTCTGCTCGCGCAGCGAGGCGCACGTGCGTCGATTTGCCGATGAATTCGGTGCGCAGTGGTATACGGATTACCGTGCGCTGTTAAAAAACCCCGACGTCGACGTCGTCAATGTGCTCGTGCCGACGGGCCAGCACGGGGAGGTAGCGATCGCGGCGTCGAATGCCGGGAAACACGTACTCGTCGAAAAGCCGCTCGAGATCACTCTCGAACGGGCTGACGAAATGATCCGCACCTGCACAGCCAACGGCACGAAGCTCGGTGTAATCTTCCAAATGCGATTCGGATCGGTCGCACAGAAGCTCCGACAGGCGGTGCAGTCGGGCGCATTGGGCCAGATTTTCATGGTCGACGCATTCGACAAGTCCAGTCGTACCGCCGCCTACTACGCATCGGCGGGCTGGCGTGGCACACAAGCCCTCGAGGGCGGCGGCTGCCTGATGACCCAATCGATTCACATCGTTGATCTCGTCCAGTATATCGTTGGGCCCGTTCAAAGCGTCATCGGCAAGGTCGCCACCATGGTGCACGACATCGAGGTGGAGGACACGGCCACGGCGCTGATGACATTCACGAACGGCGCGATGGGCGTGCTGGAGAGCACGAGCTCCATCCGGCCCGCGCTCAAATCACGCGTCGAGATCCATGGGCAGAACGGTACGATTGTCGCCAATGCGCAGTACGACCAGATCTTGTTCTGGAGCGTCCCAAACCTCCCGCAGGAAGAAGTCGAGCAGAACATTTCCCTTGGAGACATCGACGATCCTTGGGCGTATCCGCAGCTTCGGCATCGGATTCAACTACAGGACATGGTCGACGCCATTCGGGAAAATCGTGACCCGGTGCTAACCGGTGAGGATGCCCGCGCATCGCTCGCGATCGTCATGGCGATCTACGAGTCATCACTCCACGGCGGGCAAGCGGTCGTTGTCAACCAGCCACTTGCCGCAGCGGTCGAGCATCGGGCATGAGGCTCTGTAGTTTCATCCACAACGGCCAACCGTCGGGTGCCGTCGTGATGGACGAGTGTGTCGTGCCGTTGAGTATCGTTGGCCGTGTGGCGGCCGAGACTCTACCAGCCGATCTCGATACCCTCTTCGCTACCGGCCGCCTGGAGGCGCTGCGCGGAAGCGTGACGCGGTACGCCGCCGACGTCCGCCTTCACGGTGTCCCGCTTGCGGGGCTCAGGCTGTTGGCGCCCATCCGCCAGCCGCCGAAGATCTGGTGTATCGGCCTCAATTACCGCGAACACGCCGCCGACCTCGACGAGCGCAGCCCCGATGAACCCGCGAGCTTCATGCGACCCGCGGCATCAATTTGCGGGCCGAACGAAGGTATTTGTCTGCCACCCGAATCCGAGCGTGTGACCGGTGAAGCGGAGCTCGCGGTCGTGATTGGTCGCCGATGCACGTACATCTCTCGTGAGGAGGCGTACGGGGTGATCGCCGGCGTGGTGCCGGCCATCGACATGACGGCCGAGGATATTCTTCGCAGGAACCCGCGCTTTCTCACGCGTGCCAAGAGCTTCGATACATTTCTCAGCTTGGGTCCATTCATCGTTACCGTCGACGAGATCGGCGACCGCGAAGCGCTCCGCCGCCTGCGCGTCACCACCACGCTGAACGGGCAAGCGGAGCAGACCAATACCGGCATCAACATGACGCACGACGTCTTCGATCTGATCGCCTTCCACTCGTGCGGTATGACCTGGGAGCCCGGCGATCTGTTGTTGACGGGAACGCCTGGCGCGGTGGTGATCAGACCCGGTGACGTGATCGGATGCGAGATCGAAGGAATCGGATATCTGCAGAATCCCGTCACCGCCTTGTCGCCAGACCGCGTTCTCACAACAAAACGGACGACCCGTGCGGAGGATGAATTCTGAAGAAGCACTCGTTAACGGAGCCGGGTTCACTTTCACTTGCCGACGCTGTGCCTTCGATCGCGCTCGGCGAGCCACCCGCACCAGCCGCGCTGCGCGTGGTGTCATTCGAACCGATCGCGCATGTGAACTTGACCGACCAGGTCTACGGCGCGATCAAGCACCGCATCCTTTCCAGTCAGTTCGAAGTGGGATCCAAACTGCGTGACGAGACGCTCGCGAAGCAGCTCGGCGTCAGCAGAACGCCGGTGCGTGAAGCGATTCTGCGACTGAGCCGCGAGGGACTCGTCGAAATCATTCCAAGGAGCGGAACCCGCGTTCGAACCTTCACTGAGCGGGACATAGAGGAGATCTTCGAGTTGCGGATCGCGCTGGAAAAGCTCGCCGTCCGAAAAGCCGCGACACGACTCGATCGTGCCCAGGTACGCCGCCTCCGAGACATGCACGAACAGGCGGAAGCGGCTTTGAAAACAGGTAACACGACGCTGGCTCTGGTGTTCGACAGCGAGATGCATCGCATGATTCTCGAGGCGTCGGGCAACCAGCGTCTGCAGGCGATGATGTCGACCATCACGGATTTCATTGTCCTCTTCCGGAACATCGGCGCCCACACGCTGCATCATCGCGGCTTCACTTATCGCCATCGCGACATCGTGCAGGCGTTGGTTCGCCGCGACCCCGACCGTGCGGCACGCGCGCTGGCCGAACACATCGAGGTGGCGAAACTGGAACTAGTACGCGACTTCCACCAGAGGAGGCTGCTCGAGCCCATCGAGGCCAGAGAGCGGGGGGTCGAGCTGCTGGAGCGCGTGTCCGGCCTTCCACGTCGACGCGTCCACCGAACTGCAACTCACCGGAGCACATCAAAAAGTGGCCATGTCCGATAACCGACGCTGGATCATCTGTGCCTTCGTGTTCTTCGCCACGGTGCTCAACTACATGGATCGTCAGACGCTGGGTATCGTGGCGCCACTGGTGCAGCGCGAGTTCAACATTGATAACGCCCAGCTCGGCCTCCTGTTCTCGGCGTTCTATGTCACATACGGCGTGAGCGTCGCCGTGATGGGCGAGGTGTTCGACCGCGTCTCGATTCGGCTCTCGTTTGCAGTGGTGGTGGCCTGGTGGTCACTCGCGACAGCCTTCACTGGCCTGTCGCGCACCTTCTGGCAGCTGTTTGGGTTGCGCATGCTCCTCGGCATTGGCGAAGCGGGAAACTGGCCCGCCACCGCCAGACTCGTGTCCATGTACATTCCGCCCCACGAGCGCACGCTCGCGAACTCCATTTATATGGGCGGAGGGAGCCTCGGACTTGTGATCGTGCAGCCCCTCCTCGTGTGGTTGTCACTGTGGTACGGCTGGCGGATGGGCTTCGCGGTGATCGGCGCAATTTCGACCGTGTGGATTGCTGCGTGGATCTGGTGGTATCGACCCGCGCGTGTCGCCAGCCTGGCGAGGTACGACGCCCCCGCATCGGGCCAGACGGCATCGTGGGCTGGTATTTTGCGGCTGCCTCGTTTCTGGGGCTTGATCGTAGCGTCGTTCTTTGGCAACGCCTGCTTGTACTTCTTGATGAACTGGCTGCCAACCTACCTCATACAGGATCGCGGCTTCCAGTTCAACATGGCCCTCGGCGGCGTCGTCATCATCCCGTTCATTGGTCTCGACTTCGGATACCTGGTCAGCGGATTCGCCGTTCTCCGATTGAGCCGTCTTGGTGGAGACGTAGGTCGCGCCCGGCGGATTGTGCTCATCGCGGCGGCTTCCCTCATGGCCATCTGCATGGCGTCGACGACCATCGTCGAAAGCAACGTCGTGGCCCTGTTGCTGTTGTTCGGCGGCACGCTCGGGATGGCGGCGTGGAATTCAAACTACTTGTGCTTCGTCGAGGAACTGAGCCCGCGCAAAGTTTCCGCCGTTGCTGGTGTCGTCGGAAGTGCGGGGGCATTCGCCGGAGCGATCACGGTGTGGCTGTTCGGGGTCGTGTCGCAGGCGGCCGGAAGCTTCACGCCTGTCTTTTTGTCGATCGCGGTCATGATTTGGGTCGCCACTGGCGGCATCCTGCTCACGCGCGAACCCGCCCACAACCTTGCGCAGCCCGCCACCCTCAAACCGATCGGGAGGTTGACGTGACGATGACGAGCGAGCCCGTGCAGTCCGCGTTGTGGCGCCGGCGCGACGACGTCGTGTGGCTGCTGTCGCAGCTTGCTGCGGTGCCAAGCGAGGCCGGTAGCTCCGGAGAATCGGCACAACGAATCGTTGGGGAGTATCTCTCCTCGGCTGGCTACGAGGTGCGGTACACCATCGACGATCCGGCGGCGCATGCCGATCACGCCGAATACACAGCGCCGCCGCCAGGAGAGCCGCCCGTCAACCTGATTGCGATTCCCCGGTCCATGTCCGCACCTCGGTTGGGTCTCCTTGCGCACGTCGACACCGAGCGCGCGGGCGCCGGCTGGACAGGAGAGCCTCTCAGGGCGATTTGCAAGAACGGTCGCCTATATGCGTTGGGTGCGGCAGACAATAAGAGCGGATTGGCTGCTGCCGCCGTGGCCGCGGTCGCGTTGTCGGAGGCCAGCAGACCGGCTCCGGTCGTCATGTCTGTGCATGCGAAGGGCGGAGGGGCCCGCGGAACACTGCCCGCGATGCTACAGGCGCCCGCCCTGTCAGCGGTCTTGTACGTACATCCAAGCGAAACAGGCCGCGGTCTTACGGAAATCAAGTACGTGTCACGGGGGGTCCTCGACTTTGTCGTCAGCGTGACCGGCTGGCATGGACCATGTCAGGAGATCGGCACGCCCGAGAGCGCTCGCTTTTCGGAAGGCGGCGATGCGCTGGCCGCGTTGCTGCACGTGCTCGGCCGCCTCCGCACGGCGCCGCTGGCTGACTGCGAGATGAACGTCGGCAGCGTGTCCGCGGGCGAGCGGACTGGCGTCGTTCCGATTCGCGCAGCGGCCGCGATCCGTGCGTTGTTCGGTGCACCCAACACAGGCGCGAGTGTTCTCAGAAAAGTGGATGCGGAGTTGAGGCGGTGCGCGCAGGAGTTGTCGTCCGAGAAAGGCAGCTTTGGCGTGGAGCGGTCCTCTGTGGACTTCATGGCCAATGCTGGATCGAGCGACTGGGACGGACCGTTCTGCCGCATCGTCAGGGACGCAGTCCGCGAGATCACCGGCGTGGAACCAGCGCCCTACGGCGGGCATCTGGCCAGCGACCTTCGTTTCCCGACGCGATTGCGGGGCATACCCGCCGCGGGCGTCGGCTGCCGTGCCGGCGGTTTCTATGGATCCGATGAATGGGTCGATATCGACGATTTGTCCCGGCTCATCGCAACGGTGGCAAAAGTCGCGCAGTCGTGGAGTGGACTGGAGGAGTCATGAGTATTCGAATGAGTGTGATGATGGCTGGTCTGCTCGCCATCGCGTCTGCGACGTTCGCACAGGACAATGCAGTACTTTACGAATTCGGCGACCGGTCCGACATCCGAATCGTAACGGATGTCGTGTTCGCCGAAGCGGGCGGGCGGTTCTTGCGACACGAGCTGGCGCCGCTCAGCCGCGGTGCGGAGGCGCGCGCCTTCGACCGAGCCACGGGACAACCCCTATCCGCGCGCGTCCAAGGGGCCCATCTAGTCGTCGATCTGGGACGATCGCTCCCGCCACGGGCCGAACAGCGCGTCGGCATCGAGGAAGTCGCCGCGCGCGGCGCATATCTGAAGGGTCAGGGCCAGGGCGCGAAGATCGTGTTCGCGCAGCGCGTTAAGGGCCGCGTCACCCTTCTGCTGCCGCTGGGATACACCGTTCGAGCGTGTTCGGTGCCCGCGCAGTATGCGATTGAAAACGGCCGCATGAAGGTTGGAATTATCCCAATTGGAGGACCCACGCCAGTGACGCTGGAGACCGAGCCCGGGGCATCCGCGCCCGCCACGACGTTTTCAGGCAGCTTCCGCGCGCTCGACGAACGCAATATCATCTACTGGCTTGAGGAGCCGGAGACGCAGCGCATCAGGCTCGCGCTGGAGCTGCTGCTGACCAAGCCGGGGCAGAGCCACGTGTATTCGGTGCTCATTAAGTCAGACAACATTACGAACCCGGAAACCCTCGACGTCGACCGAGGCGCGGTACTGCCAACGCGCATCATGGCGGGAAGCGAGGCTGCGGCAATCGGTGACTCGCCATCGCCGATTCCGGCGGACGCCAGCGTGCTCGTGGCGGATCTTGGATATGCCATACCGAAAGGCGGCAGCGCACGGATCCGCTTGTACCAGGTGGCGACAGATGCGCAGGGCTACAAGCTTGCATCCGATGGAGAGCTGAGCTGGACCCGGTTCCTGGCGCGACTTCGAACACGCGTCGTGCTGCCGCTGGGGTGGGCGCTGACGGCCGTCGATCAACCGGCCATCATCGGTCGTGACGAGCAAGATCGCGTGACGCTCGACTTCGTCAACGCGGGTGCCGACTCCCCGAGCCTCTCTCTGACGGCGCGGAAAAGACGATAGCGATGTTTCTGCAGAAGCCTTCACACCCAACCGCCTTGCTGCGGTGATTCGTCGTGTGCTCGATGGCGCGTTGATCGAGAGGCAGCTGATCGATTAGCAGAAGCGCGGATCAGTACTCGCGAAACGAATCCAGCGCGCTGCTGAATGTCTTATATTGTCTCGAATTATTGCTGTGGTGTGCGGCGGCATGTTATGTTGCGCGCAATCAATCATGCGTCAACCTGGATCGTTGCTTGTGTTCGTTACGTCGACCACGATGGCGTGGTTGGTCGCCGGCCTGATCATTGCCGCGCAGGCGACTTCGCCTGCGCAAGACCTGCAACATCCTCAAGGCACCAACGCGGGCATCTTCGCGTTCACCGGGCACTGCGCTGATCTGCCCAATCTTTTTCGGACCACCTGAAGCCTGAGAGAATGGCCCCTCGGAGTCACGAGGGAGCCATGAAGAAGACCCGATTTACCGAAGAGCAGATGGTCACGATCCTCCGGGAGGCGGATGCCAAGCCGATCCCAAAGGTGGCGAAGAAGCATGTGGTGGCACCGGCCACGATCTACCGGACCGTGATGATTTTCCTAGAGCGCCAGCAGCTCGTGCTTCGCCCCGACCGCGCCTATCGTCTCTGGCGCCAGGCCGGCTTGCCGGTGCCCCGACGACGGCCGCGGCGACGCGTGGCGACGAGCCGCCCGCAGCCGCTACCCCCGACGGCCATCAATCACGTCTGGGCCTACGACTTCGTGTTCGATACCTGCGCCGACGGCCGGACGCTCAAGTGCCTGACCGTCATCGACGAGTTCACCCGCGAGTGCTTGGCGATCGATGTGGCGGGCGGCATTCGATCCGGGCGTGTCATCGAGGTCCTCACCCGGCTGGTGAGCCTGCATGGCGCGCCCCGGTATCTGCGGTCGGACAACGGGCCGGAGTTCGTCGCGCGGGCCGTGCTGCGCTGGCTGCTGGCCGCGCAGATCGAGACGGCCTTCATCGACCCCGGCAAGCCGTGGCAGCATGGCGTCGACGAGTCGTTCAACGAGAAGTTCCGGCACGAGCATCTCTCGTTGCAGTGGTTTCGCAATCGTGCTGAGGCGGCCGTCAGCATCGAGCAATGGCGGCGCCACTACAATGAGGTCCGACCGCACTCGAGTGTGTATCAAACACCGCACGAGTTCAAGGCGACCACGGAGACGACCACCAGGACGGGGCTCTCGGCGGCTGCGCCGCCTCGCGCAGAGCAAGATGAAGACAGGACAGAAGAACCAAACGTACTAACTAACCCCGCAGGGGCC
>SXGR01419150.1_pt1 | contig 19642 bp, 18 predicted proteins | sample 3174711 | NCBI WGS metagenome assembly SXGR01 (sample SAMN11356860, study PRJNA531348) | freshwater metagenome | isolation source: freshwater sample F1-60 | place: China: Fuxian Lake, Yuxi | collected 2017-12-25
AGGTATCGTTTTCGTCAATGCCAGCAACAACCCATTTGACCTTATTTGTTTTGGTCGTCTTGTCGTAAGCCACCACCAGCGCATAGCAGATAGGCGAACCATCTCTCAACGGCGCTTTTTCATTTAGGTGTTTCGCTTCTATCAAGCCGTCTAATAGTTTTGCGGGACTAAGTGACGGGAGTTCTTTTCTGTTCATTTCATACCTTGCTTTCTTGTTTTAGTTTTTGCTCGTATTCATACTTCACGGTTTCTAGGTAACTATTCATCAACCCTTTAGGGAGTGTCCTTCCTTGCGAGAGTCGCTTCAGCAAACCAATCGCTTCCTCAGCATCTCGCACGTTCACGCCGTTCGCTTTTTCCAAGAAACTTACACACTCCATAACTAAGCCGTGACTGTGTTCATCTCCCTCGCCAGTCACCCAACCATCACTAATCCAAAGTAAAAAATCCTTTTTATTTGTTCGGTGACGATTAGCAAAAACTAGCGCAGGCAAGTCCACCCCATTACCGCCACCAAAACCGTTGATGATGTCATATAGATGGTTCTCGCTAACCCTCTTGCCATTTTTCGCAAAGTAAAAACAGTTGTTCGGATTACTACAACCCCCTGATGAGTAACCAATAACGGTACAGCCAGGAGACAGTCGAAGTATCTCGCATAAGTCCTCGTGAGAGAGTCTCATTGAGCCTGAACAGTCCACCACCAGCACCCCACCAGCGCCTTTGACGTCCCGAGAAAATAAACGGCGTTCGGGGTCAGTAAAAAGTCTTTCGGGGTGTCTAATGCTTTTGCCCGTCACGCTCGCTATTTTTTTCCTACCAATAAACTTGGCACTTGGTTGGGTTAGTTTGCTCATACCCATTTTCAGTAGTTGCCACGAAATCTTGGGGTCGCCGTTAGGCAGGCCAGCGAACACTTTGGATTTTTTCGTTTTATTCTCAGGAGTGGGTGGAGTAGTCATCATCACCATCACCGCTTGCGCTAAGGGCAGCGTGCCTCGCAAAAACGAACTTGGTAAAACAGTTTCGTGAGAGTGACCTTTAGAGTCAGTCCAACCACACTTCTCGGGGGTCGTTCCAGCCTCTTCCCATAACTTCAGTTTTTTGTTTATCGTTCCAAGCGTTTTATCAACGGCGCTTATGTTGTCCTTCCAGGCTTCGTGCTTTCGCAACCGTCTTTTGACATCACGATAAACCCCAGTTCCATAGGTGGCGGTCATCAGGGCAACGGCGTTCACCCAGTCGTTATGCTTCACCGCAAAATCGGCACTATGTTGTTCTGTCCCATCAGACAATGAGTAAATACAGTCACTAATGTCACCGCTAACGCCCTTTAGCCCTATTTGGTTCACGCGCATTTCCTCGGAAACTTCCACCGCAGTTTGGGTTAGCGCAAGTTGATCGTAGAAGGCAGGCTCGATACTTGCTGGAGACACAAGGGTATGGATAAGTTCGTGATACCTAACCCCACGAGCGAGAACACTATCCCCTATGGGCGCCGACAATGTTTTACTTTTCCAATCAGTAAAACTACTGCCCCGTGTCAATGGGGCTGGCTCGCTACGCCAGCCCCCCTTGATTTCAGGCACAACGATACGGTCACGGCGATTAGCGGTTATCCACTCGGGCGAAACGCTTCGGGATTTATCGTTTTTCATTAGTAACCAATGACTTTCTTGTGTTCTAGTTCTTGCTCTGTGATAGCGCCGTCTTTTCCTCTTGCTAATCGCAAGACTTCCACTGCTTCTCCTATCGCTGACGCTTCATCTCTAAAAACCAATCGCAAAGCAGTCGCTTGGTCTACATCATCACTATTAGCCAAATGCTCAAAAGCCAAAAACGAGCGCAACGAGTAACGGCTCTCGCCACTTCGGGTGGAATAGTTTTGTGCGACTTCACGCAAATAAGGATTTTCCAAAGCGAGTAGTGCTTCGGGATTTATCGTGTCAATGTTGATGCGAATAGGAAACCTATCTAGCAAGTTGCTTGGTAAGTCGCTTAGGCGTTCAGCGTTAGTCGTTGCGATTATCTCAAAATGCTTATGGGGTCGTACTTCGTCACCTGTCTCGGGGTGGTCACGAACAGCACTCGCATTACTATCGCAATACATCAACAGAGCAGTAAGGACGTCACCGCTTGCTTGGTCAAGTTCGTCAAGTATCAAACGCGAACCATCTGAAAACGCACGAAACGCCGAACCAAGAGCAAACTTCCAATCGTCTTTATTTGGCTTCCACATACCATCTACATCAGCAGTGGTCATATCGGGTGCACATAAAACTCTGACAGCCCTTCTATTTGGCAAGTCATCTCTATCAAGCCATTTCGTCAGAGCGTAGTAAGTTTTTCCCGTTCCTGGCTGGCCATAGAGCAGAACTCTATTCATACCTGACCGAAGCGCCGTGTCAAGGTCGCCCCAGCAATCACTCTCATTTTTTTCTTTCATTTTGTACCTTTCTTGTAGTGGAAAAGCAAAAATACTACTATCGTTACCCCTATGTCAAGCATTACTCGATCAAATAACAACTATCCCCTATTGAGCGAAGTGGAAGGGCTAGCAAGGTCGCTAACTGAAGTCTCCCCACCACCCGATAACCTCGTGGGGGCGAACAACCTTTTACCGAAGTCGGGGCTATGGGTTGTGAGTTCGCTCGGGAACGGTGCTTACGCCGTTCGCCCACAATACACCAACAAAGACACGGGCAACCAAGAGACTTTCTCTATGGCTGGAGAAATAAAGGGAAGTTTGCCCATAATCAAAGCGTCCCTCGGCTTCTGTGTCAAAATGGCGACACTCCACCAGCAGTCGTGGCATAAGATAAACTAATCCCCCCCCAGCCAAGCACCAGCTGACCGTGAAACGGTCACGACAAGTGGATAAGTGGTAAGATAATGCCACTCACACTTGCCCCTCACACATCACCTTACTTATAAAGGAAAAAATGACAGAAAAATGGAAAATAAAATCCCCCCCACACACAAAAAACAACCCAATCAAAAATTTCCCTAATTTTTCAGATTTTATAGATTTTTTAGATGCAAACGAAGAAATATGGGTTGTTTACCACTCATATTCAGTTCGTCAATCTGGGCACCAAAAGGCTTCAGATTGCAACAAAAAGTATAAACCACATTACGAGTTTACGTCAAGATATGATTCAGATCTTAAAAAAGTAACCGTTTATGGAAAAAAAAGAAAGATGCATTTAGAAAGTTAGAAAAATAAAATGCCTAGCACCAGACAGCGTTATCTGGCGCTAGGCATTTGTTATTTTGGAGATTTACGCAAATTTATAAGCCTGTTGACTTCCGCCCACAAAATTTCTTTGTTACATATTTCTATTAATTTTTCAGGAGGGTCTATGCCAAGCCCCCTTGCAGCCAACCCAGCTATGCCCTTTACTAGAGGCCAAGCCCCCCACGTAGCAGCAATTTTTGTTCTTTCATCAAAATCAGGCCCACCCACGACCAATGAAGATGTGTCAAATTTTTCAAGAATTGTATGAACGGTTTTATCTAAATTTTCTTTTTTTGTTGATTCTGGTTTTGCTGGTTTTGCGGCTGAACCTATTTTTGCTCTTTCGCCATTTACAACATTTTGTTCACCAACCTGAACTGGTGCGGCGGCTGGCGTAAGTGGTTTTTTCTGACTTACTGTGCGCTCTTGCGATTGACCTAACATATTATTACTAAGGTCATCCCACTCCTGCTTTGTCCACAGTGACAGGCATACACCAAATCGCATAGCGGCATTACGCAAGAAGTCGGACACCAACTCTTTGTCTAAGTCAGGCTTGCTTGCTGGCACAGAACCAACTCCCAATCGAGCGTGACCGAGCAGAGTCAACTCCCCCCACATAGTTGCCATTCCGTTTTCTATGTGAATTGCTGGCCGACCATCGACCCAACCCGTAGGAACCCAGCGCCATAGGGGATCTATCTCGATGAGTATGCGTGTGATGTCAGCGTGTCCGACATAGGACATCTGTATTCCACCCCTAGGGAGTTTCCCCACAATCTTTGGATCGGGTACTGCGTACTTACTTAGCACTTCTTGTAGTGCTTCTGACTGTTCCATTTGTTATCCTTTCAATCTCAGCGTTCTTGTTGTTACGCTGTTTGTGTATTTGTCTACTATATCTGGATTTTCTAGCTTAAACAACTTTGTATCAAAACTTGATCTTACGGAAGTTTTCCACGTTGCTACAGCTTGACCATCAATGAGCGCAATAGCTGATTCTCCAATCATTTCACAAAGAGACGCTTTTAGAGAATCTTCTAAAAGCTCATAAGATTTAAGTTCGGACTTGACGTGTTTTAATTGTCTAATTAACTCAAAAGCACTTTGCCCAAGTTCAACGGTATTTGAGTTGTCTTGCGGGTGTCGATTAGATATGGATTCGTATGTCCAGCCCACCCCGTCAGGAGTAATGCCAAGATCTATAGACGATAGCCATTGCGCGACTGCATTTATATGAAGCTCTTTTTCATCTGAAGAAACAAATTGTTCGTAGATATTTAAAGTTTGAGATTTGTCAAAAATGGCCCAAATCACACAATCTGCATTAGCACAAACCGCTTGCTGTATTCCTTGTATTTTCCAATAATTAGGCAACTCCCCAGTAAACTCACGCGTTGTGGTTTTAATTTCCAGTATGTCAACGCCGTCGTAACCGTCAAGCGTTGCTATCATTCGCGCACTGCCCCTGTCAAAACAAAATAGCTCACTAGGGGTAACAAACTTTCTATTCAGCCTGTCGTTAGCCCACTGCAGTAATGGAGATTCAAGACGATTTCCTCTTTCCATAGCCTCGCTTTCGCGTTTTGGCTCGGGAGGATAAAGGCTGAGCAATTCGGCAGCGAGTTCTGCTGGAGAAATAAACGGGTGTTGATCATAAATCGCAGCGGCAGCTGAAGCTGCTACTCTTTTATCTCCGTTTTCATTAGACCATCGCTGAATTAACCAAGCTCGAGAACCGTGTGGTTCTTTTTTAATAGTTGAGTGATTAGAATCCATATTCTTCCTTTTCTATGAATTGATTTGTTTGATGACGATTGATGAGAGTTAAATTTTCTTTTAATACTTGTTCGTACTTGTGTTTAATTGCATTTAATTCGGTTTGCAATATTGTAACAAGTGATTCCATATCTTTCAGCTTAGCTAAACAATGGTTTTTTTCTATTGCAGCTTCTTCGTATTGCTTAATCCACCAGCTTAAAGTAGATTTTATTTCAATAACTTCTTCCGACATTTCATTGCCTTTCTTTTATGTTTGGGGTAATCCGATTATATTCTTAATGCATCCCCAGCCCAAATATCCGACTGGAGATTTTTTCCATAAATATACAGTTTTATCCTTTCTTGTTACCTTTTTTTTCCATCCTATCACAGATATGCGGTTAGCAATAACTATTTGCTGTAAGACAGTAGCTTTGTCGGGAGATGGAGCAAAGTCTTCTCCACCCCACCTTTCCCACGTGCCCATCCCCGCGTCTCTAAATTTTTTATTTGTATAAATTCCAAGACCGCCTGCATAACTGCCATGGTCTTTCCAGTCGCTTCTAGTCTCGCATTTAGCTACTTTTTGCCAATAGGAATAAGGAGCAATTGGATAATTCTTAAGTTGATAAAGATATTCTGCGTAAGCTGTACGTTCTTTTTGCAAAGATAAAGAATCATTAGCCATAGCTTTAACGCAATTTGCGTTTACGGCAATAAAAAGAATTAGAACAAATGCTTTTTTGCTAATCATTTTTTACGAGGCCTTACAACGCGAAGTCGCGCTGATAAAACGTCCCTAAACGATTTGTGGGTACTTGTTCCTCCATAAAGCCCGATACTGCCATCACTGTTGTGCGATTTAACAGTCCAGTCTCCTGGGGTGTATTTGATTTTTACCTTGCAGCCAATTGGAAATTTGTTAATCATAATTGTATTTATAACCTTTCTGCTTTGTTGTGCTTATTACGCTATCTTTTTAAAAAGAATTTCCTCTATCTTTTCTACAATTTTTATTAATTCGTCTGTTTCCTTATCTCCCGCTGGTACCACTTTCTTTAGGAAATACAAAACCATTAGCCAATTCACTACTTACCTCCAGGATGGTGATCCGGTACACCATTTGCACAGGAATATAAAATACAGAATGTAGCATATCATCTTCGGACCAAGTTTGCACCAAAGATACGTGATTTTTCTTCCCTCCGTCAGCTTCGGTTAGCAAAAATCCAACACTTTTTATAACCGCTGGGCCTTCATCTTCTAAATCAGACCTAGAAACCCAACCTGCGTCATCAGAATGAGCGTCGTGCCACTCTACTAAAACTTTTAATTTATCCATAAATTTTTAAACGCCAAACCAATCGCCTCGCCAGCAAGCTGATTTGTCAAAAATTGGAATACTTTCGTAAGAAAATTTATGTGGAGCGCTAGTTTCATACTCTACTATACCAAGCCCTTGTTGCCAATTTTCGTAAGAAATTAATGGTCGGCCGTCGATATCAACCCCCTGTTTTGTGCTGGGAACTGAACCATCAATGCGCGCAAGACAACCGGGACTTGCAGCCATAATGGTCTTGGGTCCATCAAAGTCTTGCCTAGTCTTGTAGGCGAGCTCTATTCGATGTATGTGGCCATAAATAACGCTGGTTTTTTCATTAGACAGATACAAGTGGGCGGTTGATCCGCTTGACTTAACTCTATCTCCATGAACAATTCTTATGCGCTGGTTAAGCCATAAATGGTTAGCTGGATACCCTGGCCTATATTCTATGTCAAAATCTTCCATTCGGCAAAGAAAAGGGACACTCATTACTGGCCAATTATCAGGAACATTACCTCTCCGTAGCCCATAAGCAGCTCGAGCATTGTCTAGTATGTGATTAGGAAGGCGCTCTTCGTGGTTGCCCGCTAACCACACTATTTGAGCGTTAGGGGCGGCATCTCTTAGTTCTGCACAGAATACGGCCGCCCTATCAATAGAGGCTTGTGTAGTTTGCTGATAGGCTGGAGTAACCCTATATTTGCTCAATTCGGGCAAATCTAAGTTATCTCCGACTAAAGCAACTATTTCAGGATTTGCTTTGCGAACAATTGACAGGGCTATGGCTATAGCGGTTTCGTCATGAGTCGGACGCAGTTTAGCCTTCCTGTCTCGATAATAACCAATTTGAGCGTCAGGAAGAACTACACAGCGCTTTAGGACGCGCTTTACAGGTTTTGTTCTATTTCTTGGTATTGTAATTGCAGGGCTTTTTTGGATAACAGGCCACTTAGGGTTTGCATCAAATGTGTTTTTCACTTTGTCCTAACTTTGTGAAGGTTCTTCCACGACTAAATCTAGCACGTTAACGGGAGAAATCAACACGCGTAACCCACTTTTCCCCTTGATAACAATAGGGGCTTTAAATATAATTGTAGGAACATATGTAGGGGCATCATCTTTAATGATACCAGCGTCAACCAGCCCGTCTATGGCCGCTTTTGCTGTAGGAAAACAAGCCCCGGTGTCCTGCAATTTTTTGTCAGGAAGAATAGGGGTTACAGTTAACTCAATGCACTGAAAACTTGGTATGCTGGCTTGAATTGCCGCTATTTTAAACATTTCGCGCCACCACCGAGTAATTTCTGCTCGTTCATAATAGGCCCCTCTTTTGCGTTCTTGATTAACAGTCCAAGGCCTTTTGCCTAGAACGGTTAGCTCATGACCGTCAGGGGACGTTGGAGCGTTCATATTCGCGTTGCAATTTTTTTATAGTCTTAAGTCTAGCTTGCGATGATCTTGAGATATCTTCCATCTGTTCAAGGGTTGTCCCTGATAATGGAATGCTAACAATGCGCGACAATGATCCGAGTGTTCCACCTTGTTTAATGATTCTTTTTCCTGTTCGAGGATTCGTGCGAGCTTCGCCTGTTCCGTATTTTACGGCTGGACCCAGGGCTATGCGGGTTCCTGGAATGTTTTTAACATAAGGAATAGCTTCTGCAATGCGGTTTAAAAGAGGAATTTGTTGCATAGTATACCCCAACAATTCCTTAGGTCTGCCAACCAAAGGAGTAACGTTTTCCCCTCCAGTGCGCGGGCTGTAGCTACCAGAACCAAGTGGGCGTGAAACGGGTTTTAATGATTTTAGGTCTATTCCCGTAGCAGCTGCAATTGGAACGCGCAGCAATGGGTTAAGGTTTCCAAACATTTTCAGGGCGTCATAATCGTCGTCACCCAAACTTGCTCCGATAAAGTTTACTACAGGGCCACCTGCAACATCGGAAAATGGGCTAAGCCAGCCAGTGTTTATGTTAAGCCCCAAAACGTTGACGGTTCCATCCCATATTTTCATATATCTTGCATCATCTTCGTTAGTTGCAAACATTCCTATATACATTAGGAATTGCATTCTTGCCGGGTGATCTCTTGCCAACATAAAGACAACTTTGTGACTTTGTTTCATCCATGCCCAAAACGGATACAAAAGCATAAAAACCTGTTTATCAAATTTATTTAAGTTTGCTACGTCTCCCAAAAGATCGTTTGTTTTGGTGGCAAATTCTTCTACTTTTTTCATAAATTCAGGGTTTTTGTTATAAGCCTGATCCAGAAGAAATTCTTCTAAAGTAATGTTGTTTTCTTTCAAATATTTTTTAACGTAATTCCAAAAAAGAGTATGTCTTTGAATCATGTTGGTTGCCGCATTTATGGCAAATGAGTAATCTCTAAATTTGTCTATAGACCTAAACACTAATGTTTTTTCTTTTTCTGGTTTTTGCGTGCCCCTTAAAAGTTGTTGTTCTTGGAGGTCAAAGCCAATAGCTTGCACCCCGGAAGAACGCAGGAAAATTGCTAATTTTTCTAATCTTGCGTTTTCTTCTGGGCTATTTGTCTTTTTAGGGTTTTTGCGAAGCGCGTTATATACTTCTTGCCAGGAAGCGAGCATTTCGGGAATAGTGATTTGCTCGGCCATCAAGGGCCATACGGCGTTCGTAATCATGTCGCCAATCTGCCACGTTACCGACGCCACTAGAGTTGTCCATTTAAAAAAGGCTGTTGCTGCTTTAAAAGATTCAACGGCGCTTCTCGCCCCGCTTATGTTTTGTACCTGTTGTCGCGTAAAAAGTCTTTTTACCGCTTGGTCGACAAAATAGGTTTCTTCATTAACTAATATTGGAATTATAGGCGCTTCAATAGAGTCATAAATAAAAATAGCTTCCTTAAGGCTTTTTTTCATTTCATTAATAATAAGCTCACCGTATTTTGTTTTTACTGCATAGTCGTATTCTCGCTGTGGATTGGGCAATTGTTGAGCATAGGCATCAATTCCAACAACAGCCTCATCAGGGGGAACTCTGCCTTCGGCAACAGCCTGGTTGTATATTTGCATTAAGTCTTCAAGAGGCAAGCCTGAAGCGTATTGTTCCGCTTTCTCCCACAATTTAAAAATTAACTCTTCTCCTAAAAATTCTTTTGCAGTCTTGCCGACTGTGATAACCCATGCTCTGTATAATTCATTTTGATTCAGCATTCTTATTTCTTTAAGATTAAGCAAGGCTATTTCTTGCAAATTAAGAATAGCTTCTCGCTCCCCCGTTCTGTGATGAGCAGACCTGACTTTCATCCACCCCGTAAATCCTTCACGAATTACTATTGTTGCTGTTGAGTTTGATGAAGTTTTAATTTCTCCAACAGGAAGATAGGCGGGGCCAAATTGGGCGTATTCAACGCCGTCTTGAATAAAAATGTCTACGTTTAACGATTCGTTCTTTTCATTGCCGTTTTTTATTGCAGCTTCGTAAGCAATTCGAGCAAAATCATTCTTGGATAAAATATCCGCGCTGGATCCTGGTCGAGCTGCGGCTGAATACCCAAGGTTTTGTATTCTTATTTTTGCTGCTGCTGCTTGCAAGCCAAGCTCTTTAATTACAGGATGATTTAACAACTCGGTGTCTACCCCCATGGTAGAAGTAGGCCGAAGGGCTTGTCCCGGAGTAAAAATAGATGGATTGCGTAATCCGGGATCTGCTGCAGAAAGATCTCTAATCATTTGAATAAATTCTTCAGCCGTTTGGGGCGTAGTTTCAAAATTTATTCCTAAGTTGGCTTCTAAGCCAACCCTTGCGGCTGATAAGCTAACGCGATAATTTTGTCTTTCTTCTATCCCAGCTTCTTTTTTTTCAATTCGCTTTTGAATTCGAGCCCTTCTTGTTTCTAAGGTAGATTTGCGAACTCCTTCTAAATCTTTGCTAACAGCTTTTTGTAGACTTTCCCTTGCTTCGACAACTCGTTTCATTTTAGTTGTCAACTTTTGAACAGCTGTAAAAATTTGTTTAGTCGTTTTTGCATTTTTCAAAGCTTGCAGCTCCTCTGCAGCTATTTCCATTGCAAGCTCAGTTACATAATCAAGGTTTCTAACTGCTCGTTCTGCAAGAATTCCCTCTTTGCTAGCCCGTAGCTTGCGAATTTCTGCTGGGGTAAGAGATGGGGTTATTTCTGGCTGAGCAAGAAGGGCATCTCTAATTTGCACAAGACGCGCAGCGTTATCAGGGGCGACGATAGTTCCAAAACGTTTTAACTTAAATTCTTCTGGTAAATTATCTTGACGAACGGCAGATTCTAGCGAAGCTTTAATTTCTTCAAAATGACTAATAACCTGTTCCGTATAGTTTTTATTTTTTTTAGTTAAAAAGATGGCCGACGGCCTTAGCTCTTTGGTGCTAAAGTCTTTTAGTCGAGGTGCGTAATCTCTAAGAGAAACTCCCCTTAGGGGCACGTATTGACGCAATGCCTCTATATACCCGTCTATAGCGTCAATAGCCATTTCAACGGGCAAGGCTGCACTAATTATTAATTCGGGAGATGTGGGGCTGGGTAATATTATTTTACCGACGGTATTTAGGGTAATAATATATCGAGGAATATATTCTTTGGGGTGAAGTTCTTCGTAAGAAGATTTCTTCATAAGTCTCATTCCTGGAATTTTTGAATAATCTACATAACTAATTTTTTCATATAACTCACTGGCTAAACGCAAATCTTCTAAGGCCTTAAGAGCAAGTGATATTTTTTCACCCAAAGACCTAGAAAACTTTGTTAAAGGATGAACTGCTTCAGATTTTGGCAAAGACGAAAGCGAGACGGGATTTCTGTAAGCACCGCGCATCATTTCTTTTTTAAGAGCCGGATTTATTCCTGCAGTTCTGTTTAAGATATATTTTATCTGAGCCTTAGATCCTTTTACTTTTGTCACAGATAAGGCAAAGTGTATTAACTGTCGCAAAGCTTCGCGTAAAACTTCTGAATCTCCGTAAATGTGTTCTACTGGATATGGTTTTTCAACTTTAGCTGGGTTGGGGAAAGAAACGGCTAAGTTTTCTAATGTTTTAATGGCTTCCGCGGTTCTTAAAGGGTTGGGGAAAAGGGAAAATAATGTCGATATTTTGTTCCGTTCTTTTTCCCAACCTTTTTCGGGTTTATACAATTTTTTAACACGCCGCACAAGCAAGGGTCGGCTAATTTTTTTACCAACTTTTGTTTTTGGGGAACCACTGGAAGAAAGGGCATCTTCAATCTCTTTTTGTTTTGCCTCTACAGCAGCTTTGGCTTTTGCGACTAATGCAGCTTTAGCAGCTTCAGCGTCATAAGTAGGTGCGGGATTTAGTGCGGGCTTAGATACGGGTTTAAGTGCTGGTTTAGGTGCTGGTTCAGGTGTGGGTTCAGGTGTGGGTTCAGGTGCTGGTGGGCGATTTGCGGGATTAAGGTTTTTAAGCTCTAATTGCAGCTTCTTTTGTTCTTCGTCGGCTGCCTGCATCGCTTTTTCATGCTTGTCAGATTCCTCCCAACCAGTTCGGTTCATCCGCTTTCTGTTCCACATAGCTGAACCTATGGCCTTACTTAATTTTTTGTGTATACGCGCCCGCTCTGCCTCCATCCATTCTTCATCAGAAATGCGAACAGGTGCGGGCTTAGATGCGGGCTTAGATGCGGGCTTAGGTGCGGGCTCGGGTGCCGACCTACCCCAAACATAACTCACCGCGGTTGGCTCTGATGTTATTTCAGCAATCATCATTAAGTCTTCTTTAAAATTTTCGGGAAGATATCGATCCAGTGAAGCCAAGTCGCCTTCGGCTTTACGTCCTATTCCCATGTATTCAATTTTGTTTTTAGATTGAACAGAAATTGTTCTACGCATGATGTCGGACGTAACAACATCAATTGCCTTGTCAAATGATTTTAATATATTATGATCTACTAGGCGTACTAAATATACCGTGTCCATCTCGAAGGGAGCATAGTACCGCGCCCAAATTTCTTTTCTGTATATTACTTTATCGAGATATATTAGATTGGTGAATGAAGCTTTGCTTCTTGTTATTATGAGATTAGGTAATGGATTGTCGGCTGGCGCTGTTGTTTCCTGAAATTTATTATCAAAATAAACGCCATCTGTGTATTTTTCGCTTGTAGCCGTTTCGACCAGGGGGTAAAGACTATAGGTATCACTACCATATTGAATTCCTTTATGCGTATATATAATGAATCGAGGACTTCCATCCTTAATTACTTTTTTTGTATTTTTTTCTAATTGTTTTGAGCGTTTTTCGACAGACAATTCAGATGTTTCTACAAAATCTTTTATTAATTTGGTAATTTGTTTTATTTTTTTTTCTCTAACCTTTGCTGGAACAGAAGTTTGAGATTCAATCGCCTTTATTACTTCTTCCCCAGCGTTTTGAAATCCCTCAATAGTGGGAGGTGAAACTTTACCGGGGCTGGGGGGAGAAACGGGAGATAAGGGGGGAGCAGGATCGGCAGAAACTTTTTTATTTTTAGAAGTTTTGGGAGCTGGAGGCGGATCTGCCTTGAGAGAATCTTCATAAGCTGTTTCTAATATTTTTAATTCGTCAGTAAGTTTTTGCACGGCTTTTGAGGGACCAGAATCAGGATCTTCTTTTTTTTCTGGCTTGGCTAATTTTGCTGGCTTCGCTGGCTTCGCTGGCTTCGCTGGCTTCGCTGGCTTTAAGGATGCTTTGGGTTCCGAAGCAGCCTCGTCGGAAACGTTTCCGGCCAATTCGTTTACGCTGTCATTTTCAGCCATAGCTTCAATTATGTCAACGACATCAGGATTGGTTGACATTAATTCTAAGTCAACCCCAATTTTAATTGCCTGAAAGTTTTGCAACTCCTCAATAGTGTCAAAAATTAATTGCTGGTCTTCTTTCATGCGCCTAATGCGCTCTAATTCTTCTTCTGCAAGTTTTTTTAAATCTCTTTTTAAGATTTTTAATTGTTTAGGAATTTTTATTCCTTTAGCAAGACTTTCTTCTGCTTTTCGCAATTCTAGCCTTGCCATATAAACGGGGCTTGTGCGAAGTATTGCGATTACGCCCTGTTCTGTTAATTCTAAATTTTGATTAAGAATATTTTTAATTGATTCCCCATTTAAATAAGAATCAATTATTTCTTGATTTCTTAATTTGTATTCATTGGCTATATACCGACTATGCAATTCGTTTAGGGCTTTGTGCATTTTATACAAAACCTTGGCGTGATAAATTTCTCGTTCGGAAAGTGAATTAAAAAACTTAATAGTAGCTTCTGATGCTTTTCGGGGATTTAGCGCAAAATGACGAATAGTCGCGTCTAATACATCATCAACTGATTCTAGGGGTTGTGGCGATCCCGGCGGGGGTGTTGGTTTTGGGGGAGCTCCAGGGGGAGTTTTGGGGACAATGGGGCCGCTGCCTCCAGCTTGCTCCACGTCGCGTTCTAAATAACGTGTCAACCTGTTGGCCATTTCGATATGGGGGCGCATTGGGGCTGGATAAATTTTAGGATTATTTTTTACTATTGTTGGAGAAAAAGAATACAAAAAATGAACAAATTCTCTTCTGTCTTTATCTAGAAGTGGGTCTTTTGACCATATTCCCAAGGGGGTATCTGCCGGTATTTCTTCTTGGGTCATGCCTGGATTTGCAGATAAAATATCTTCTATATCTTTTTGTATAGATTGTTGGAGTTTTATCTCTACAGCTTCTAGAAGAAGTTTAGCGCGTTCAACGGCATCTAGATCGGAATTTTTGTTTTGAATTAATTTTTTAAGCTCATCAATTATAAGATCATGAAACGGGATTACATCTAAGTTTCTTTTGTCCATGGGACGTTCACGCCCAAATCCATCTAAGGCGAGCTGTGTAGTTTCATGCATTGTGGCTTTAAGCAAATCAAGAGATTTTTCTAAACGCGCTTTTTGATTGGGATCTATAATTTTATTATTGTAATAATCGTCTGCAAGAAGAAACATTTCTGGAGTTATCCATGTGTTTTCCTTGGCCTCAAAACGCAAGACTTGTAGAATTTTTTCAAGCGACATATCGGGAAGATATTTTTGAAACGAAACAATTGTTCCATAATAATTGGTATACAAAACGCTTATTGCACCTTGTTCTACGCTGCTAAGCTCAACGCCGGAATCATCTATGCGTGAAATTAGCTCATTCCATTCTAATCTTTTGCGAGCTTCAGCTGCTTCCGTTTTTCTAACATTTCGATTAATTCGAAGATTGGCTTCGCGTCCCCACCTAAACGTGGCTAATTTTTCAGCCTTTCTTATTATCCTGCTTAGCTCTTCTTCTGCCAACCTTTGAGCATTTTTAATTCCAAATGTTGTATTTCTAGGCGGTCCAAGGACTTGAATTCCATTGGCTTCAGTAATAACCGAAGGACTAAATTCTCCAGCGTCTATTTTGTTTGCTAAAGAGTTCGCTTCTTCGGCAAGACCCTTAATGCCTTTTTCTCCCCAGGCAGAATAAGCATTAGAAACGTTTACTTTTCCTCTTAGTTTTCCGTCAGGAAAATACCAACCAGATTGATAACCCTTTTTTAAAAAGCCCAGACCATAGATATATGGCTTAATGGGAAGCATAGCAACTTGATTGGAAGCCTTGCTAATCTCAAACAAAATTTTAGCTGCTTGCTCCCAGGTTTGAATTCCCGACGCTCCAACTGCTTTGGTTATTTCATTTACGTATTCTAACCGAGTTTTTTCAGCAATATCGTACAGAGCTTTATATTCAGCAGCACTAACACCCTCGCCCATTGCGGCTCTCATGTCGGCATAATTCAGTCCTGCGCGAGCCTGAACCGCTTCTCGAGCTGCCCGCATAGCCTCATTAAAAGACATTCCTGTTGCTTGTTTTGCAGCTGTTTCAGCAGCTATTTCTTCAGGAATTGTCGCAAAATCTTTAGCCAATTTTTCAGCGTTGTCTGCGGATTTTTTGTATGATTCAGCTTGAGCCTTTGCTGCTGCATATTTAGGATTATTTTGTAATGCATCATCTAATGCATCATCAAGCATTCCTTTTCTTTTTGTCGCAATTTTTGCCGCGCCTTTGCCTGTAATTTTTGCTAGGGGACCCAAAAACATTGTTTGAGGAATAATTTTACCTACAACAGGCTTTTTGTCAGCAACATCGCGAAACTCTCCGAGAATATATGAAGGTGAAAATACGGTAAAAGGCATCCCCGCCAAGGAAGTAGTAAATGGATAATCTTCAACAAAAGAATCCCATCTATCCATTAGAACGGGTTTCCCGTCTGGCCCTATTACGGTATTTCCATCCGCGTCTTTGACTGGATTTAACTCTTTATAAGCTTGACTTCCGCGCAGTGGATTTCCACTTGTTTTTGCCAAAGATCCAAAATCAACTGCAGCTTCTTTGGTTAAAGTAACCAATCCGGGAATTAAATTTTTAATTATTTCAAGAGTTTCTTTGACGTTTACGTTAACAGTGTCAACGGCAAAATCAGTAGCGTCAGCGACAAAATCAACAGTGTCAATTACACTGGAAACGCCTAATCCACGCAAAACCGTCCCTACAATACCTTTGTCAAATCCTTTGTTATTTTTTTTAGGTTTAGGTTGAGTTTTTACAATGCCTGGTGAAGTGCTATAATTTGATCCCGCGGGAGAAGATAGGCGCGAACTAGGCGAAGCAGGTGGTGGTGGCGCATTGTTTAAACCAACAGTTGTGCGTGGAACTTGAGTAAGGTTAAGGCCGATTTTGGGCCGGTTAACCTGATTGGGTAATGGGCTAGTCGGTGGAGGATTTTGTAAATCGGTCATTGGTCGGGAAGAAATGGATACGGATCATACATGTTTTCAAAAGTATCTGTAGCCTTTTTGCTGTAAGCACCTATGTAACTTCTCAATAATTGAGCTAATTCAGGATTGCTTTCTTCTACGGCCCTGACGTAATTTACAGCAGTATCGTAGTTGCCATCAATAAATAAATTCTTTTTTATTTCATTAAACAAGGTGGCTGCGTCTCTAATTACGCTTTGAGGATTTCCGCTTACTGGAATGTTTATTTCTGTTGGGTCAAAGAGTAGATTATATATGTTTTCTTCATTTGATCCTGTTTGACTCTTTAGCGTAGAAATATTCATGCCAGTAAGAGTTTCTATTTCAGAAATGTTTGCTGCTTTATCAGACTTTAATTGTTCAGAATTCATTTTGGTCAACGCTTCAACTTCTGTTTCGTATCCTGATTTAAGATCGTTCAATTCGTCGTAAGTCATGCCATAGTCACGCATTGAATCTTGATCTCTGGCTCCCTTGTATACTTCCGAATCAGCAGCATTAAATTCCCCAGCGGCTGCATACGGATTCATTCGATAATCTCTACTTGCAATAGCTGTTGCGTATTTGGACAAAGGAGTTCGGTCATTTGCGAAAGCTGCGCTGCTTGCTTCGTTGGCGGGTTTAACGTTTTCTGTGTACCAATTCTTAAGAGCAGTTTCTCGAGCTCGAAAATCACGCAGAACGCTTTCTGGCTCGTCAATTCTTGTGCCGATACGTGATGCGGCTGCAGATTTTGTGTATTGTTCTTGGTTGCTTTTAGCCAAAGGATTATACGTTGAATCTACCGCGGAATATCTAGCTTTAGCCAAATCTCGAAGCTGAGTAGAAAGAAGATCTTTTTGTTCCATTGCTCGACCCAAAATAGCATTGTGTCGATCCGACGAAGTATAAAATCCCGAATATTTTCCTTCTTCACTTAAGCCCATGGTTGGAGAATAAGACTGTCCAATCCCTATATTTTTTTGATATTTTTCTAACATTGGATTTGATTCTGCTATTGGACTAAATTCAGCAACCGCGTTGCGGTTGTTTGCATACGCAGAATCTCCAGATGCACGGGCTAAAGCTTGAGCTTGTGCGTTATAATTTGTTATCGACCTAGGGGAAGATTGATAAGCTGCCCTAGTTGTATTTTCTAAATCAAAGTTACCTCGTGCGGCAGCTTGTAGTTCTTCGAGAGTTGACATTAGTTGCTACTTATTTCCTATCCTTAGCATTTTTTCCAATATTGTTTATGGAGGTAGCTGGAGTTTTGGTAGTTTGGGAAACATTACTTTTTTCCGAGGGAATTGTTGTCATTGGATCTAGAAATGGTGGAACGGTTGTTGCAAAACTAGGCAAATATTGGTCAAATGTGCCGGTTTTGCCAGTTTTAGGATTATATATTTTGGGATAACGATAACGCAAATACTGACTGTATCCAGCCGTGTATTCTGGTATTTTTTTTAAAAGATTAGCGTCTTTTTGATTGCTGCTTGCTCTGTTAATTTTTTGCGTTGCCAATTCATTTGCAAAACTGTTTCCCTGAGGGAGGTCTTTCATGTCGACTGTTCCGGCGGCTCCGTATTTTTTTGACATTTGTTGCAAACTTGATTCCATATTGCCGACGTTTTGGGCAGCAAGTTCAGTAACATAATTTCTTGAGTCTTGTTGATCTTTTGCTGAAGCAAGTGGTTTAAACCCTTTACCTAATTCTGATTTTTTTGGCTTTGTGTTTTTATTTTTTGCCATTTTTATTTCCTGTCTTTAGCATTTCTTCCAATATTCTTTGAGGTAGCTGGAGTTTTTTTATTTTGAGTGGGAGTAGCCAAAGTTTTTTTCTGATTTTGTTTATTTAATCCTGCATAAAATTTAGCCAATTCCGCAATTTCGGGTGAGCCCGGATTTGAAGTGCGAACATATGCTGGTGCTGCTGGTGCTGATGGTGCTGATGGTGCTGTCGTCGTTTTCGGTTCTGATGGTGCTGATGGTGCTGATGGTGCTGATGGCTTTGTAGGGGAAGGGGTGTCGACTGGCACTTGTTTAGTTAAATCTGCAATGGGTCCATATTCAGCATCTAACTTTGCCTTTGCGTATGCATTTTCGGTATCAATTGTGTTTTGCCCCGTGTTTCTTGCGTTAAGGGCTGCTATCACGTCTGACCTATATGCTGATTGTGCATTTGCTTCTTGCGAGAGCCTTTGACCAGAACGAAGAGTTCCGCTAGCTTCGTTGTCGTCAGAAATATTTGCCTGTTTAGCCATATACGCAGAATCTAAAGACCCTGGTTTATTGCTTTGCTTAATTATTCCTTTGTCGCTAAAATCAGCCGTAGTGGCTGCGTTGTAAGCATTATTCAAAGCTTCTTTTTTTTGTCTAGCAGCCTCGTCAAGAGCAGCTTTTACGCTTTGTAAATAACTAGTTGTCGTTGCCATCTTGGATCCTATGGTCTATGATGTGAATATCTATTTTTGTGTCTATTTTTGACAAATCGCGGCTAATTTCTAATACTGAAGTTTCTATTTTGTTAATTTTGTTCATTGAATTGCCATGCTGTTTCGTATTAATTTTTTCGAATCTATATAAAACCCACATTAATGGACCAGATATAAGCGCAATTATAACACCAGACCAGGCTAAATTCATGTTATTTACCTAAAATTGCCTTTTCCCAAGAAGCTTTAACCCTGGAAGTTGAATTTGCCATTTCGGGGGAAAGTTCGATATGCAGCCATTTGCCTCCTGGCGTTCCGGCATTTTCAATACTGTCATAAATTTTCCAAGAATTCCTTGAACATCTCCAGCCTCGACCCCAAACGCCTGCGGGTCCTTTGTAAGAATAGTCATGTATTTCTTCAATACCAAGAGTCTCGGCGTGGGTAGCAAAAAAACTGCAGGCTTCGATAGCTTTAGCCCTATTGCTATATCCAAGATCTATTGCGCGTCCGGTCGCGTGTACGCTAAGATATTTAGGGTTTAGGGGATTAGCCCTTGAGGCATCGTTGTTCATTTGCCGAACAGCCCATGTGCCCAAATTTTTAAATTTATAAAAAAATTTTGCCTGATTTAAAAATTCTTCTGTTCCGGGTCGCTTGCCGGGCGCAACACCATCTGAATTGCCAGTATACTTTCTAGTCATGCTTCGGGCCCCTTGCGTTTTACCCCAAAAGCTTCATCAATTTCTTCAGACGTTAGTTTTCCGTCAATTGAAGATTGAGCTATTTTTTGAACGACGGCAGCAACAGATGAAAAACCAGCCAATATGGCCGATTTGTAAATTTCTAATTCTGGAGCAATAATCGCGGCTCCGGTTACAATGCCAAGGGCAGATGTAAAAAATAAAGCCGTAATTCTAACGATTATGCCTTGAGCTGTTTGAAAATTCATTTGTTTCTCCTGTGATTGGTTATCTTAGCCATTATGAGTTCCTATTCATTGTCATACCGCACCTATGTCCTCAATAAGAATAAAAGCAGGTGCAGTTGCGGTGCGCCCCAAGGTCGCTGTTCCTGAACCGTTGTTGGCAGTCGCA
>SXGR01400712.1_pt1 | contig 19636 bp, 21 predicted proteins | sample 3174711 | NCBI WGS metagenome assembly SXGR01 (sample SAMN11356860, study PRJNA531348) | freshwater metagenome | isolation source: freshwater sample F1-60 | place: China: Fuxian Lake, Yuxi | collected 2017-12-25
GAACTCTGTCCGATAGTGTTGGTTTGTTGAAGAGGCCTCGGGGGTTTGATGGCACAGCGAACAGGTGGACGCGGTCGCGCAGCGATTTTTCTATTTGTCTCGGCAATAGCTGCTCTCGCCGCCTGTGGAATCATCTGGTTGGTATTCCACAATCTGCAGCAAGAATTGGCCGTCGCCCAAGCCCCTCCTCCTACGGTGACGGTGGTTGCAGCCAAGCGCACCTTGTACCAGGGTCAAACCCTGACTTCCGAGGATCTGGAGCAACGGGAAGTCGAGCCGGACTATGTGCCGCCTACCGCCTATCGTACCGTAGACGAATTGATCGGCCGGGTTCCGCAAGAACGCATCCTTCAGGGCGAATACATTCGCGCCGAGCGATTGGCTTCCTCCGGCGCAGGAGTGGGCCTCAATGCGATCATTCCACGCGGTCAGCGCGCTCGTTCCATCAACATCACCGATGGATCCGCCGTATCGGGCTTCCTCAATCCCGGAAATTACGTCGACGTGTTGGTCACGATCAAGCCCGACCGAGAAGCCAAGGGCAGCGGCGGTAGCAAAGCCAAGGATGACGACTACCGCACCATCACCCTCCTGCAAAACGTGAAAATCTTGGCAGTGGACTCTCGACTTGGTGCAGGCGACGCCGAAAGTGAGACCGGCCGCGATGGCAACACCTACCGCCCATCAGTGACCCTGGCCGTGACCCCCGAAGAAGCGGAGCGAATTACCCACGCCCAGGTCGAAGGCGATGTGACCTTGACCCTGCGCAATGACATCGATTCCACCCAGGTCGACACCAATGGTGCCAGGGCCGAAAAGATCCTCGGGAAACCGGACCAAGTAGTTATCACTTTCAAGGACGTAAAGACCAAACCCCGCCCACGCGTTGAGGAAGAGATGCGCAGTCTAAGCGTCATCAAGGGGCAGAAGGTCGAAGTCAAGAAACAAAAAGTCCCCGCTCCACGCTAGAAATTACAACCTCCTGTTGCGCTTACGGTGGAACACATCTACCGTCGGCGGCACGCACTACCCTGTTCTGTTGAGGACCCGATGTTCCAGAGATTCACGAAAGCAGCCTTTTCTACATGCCTCTTGTTCATCTTTGGTGGCGAGGCATTGGCTCAAGACAAGCCCCTTTGGCTGGACATTGAGCTCGGCAAGAGCACCGTGGTGGACATCCCAAGCACGGCCAAGGCCGTTGCCGTCACCGATCCGACCATCGCCGAGCCGGTGTTGTTGGGTGGGCTCAACCGGGTCATGGTCCAAGGAAAGGCCGTAGGTACCACCGACTTCGTCATCCAGCAGCAGGGATCTGCTCCGCCCATTTTCTACCAGGTGGTCGTCCACCGCGACCTGTCCGACATGGTGCGGCGGGTTGACGAGATCGTCGAGGGCGAGCCGCCCAACATCTACCCCCTGGACCAGCGCATCGTGGTGGAAGGTCCCGTTGCGGACCTCGAAACCCTTGAGCGCATCGCTCAGATCGCAAAGGTCTACGACGACGAGTTCGTCAACCTCATGTCCGTCGAAGGCGATCACCAAGTCCAGCTGGAAGTCGTTTTTGCCGAGGTTTCCCGCACCGGATTGCGCGAACTCGGATTGAACGTTCTCTGGGGCGACTCGAACTTGGGCATCGGCATGATGGGCCCCAATGCCACGGGCAGCTCGTTTGTGTCGCATCCTCAGCTGGTGGACACCATCAGCAGCGGCTTGGTTCCCCCTGCTGCCGCCGGCGCATTCAACGTCCTCGGCTACATCGGTGCGATCGACCTCGCGACCATCATTTCCGCGATGGACGATCAGCGGATCTCCAAAATTCTTGCGCAACCCACCCTGGTGGCATTGTCCGGCCAGCAAGCGGAATTCCTGTCCGGCGGTGAGATCCCCGTGCCCGTGCCATCCGGCAACGGCAACATCTCCATCGAGTACAAAGAATACGGTATTAAGCTTGGTTTCGTCCCGACTGTACTCGGTGGCGACGTGATCGACGTCCGGGTTCAAGTCGAGGTTTCTCAGCTCGATCCCGCCAACAGCACCAAGGTGCTCGCCATCGAAGTTCCGGGCTTGCTCGCGCGCAAGGCCAAGAGCCATTTGCGCATCGGCAACGGTATGACCTTCGCCATGGCGGGACTACTCACCGAAAAGACCTCCTCCACCCGCGCACAAGTGCCGGGGTTGGGCGCCATCCCGGTGTTGGGCACCTTCTTCCGGTACACCAAGCACGTGAAGGAAGAAACCGAGCTCATGATTTTCGTGACGCCTCGGTTGGTTCGCCCCCTTGGCCCAGGCGAAGTTCCAGCCGCTCCCGGCACCACGGACAATGCAAACCCCAGCGATTTGGAGCTCTTCCTTCTGGGAATGCTTCACCACGGTGGTTCGCGAACTGCCGAACCTACCGGCGAAGTCGGCCTTCAGCGTTAATCGGAGACACTCGTGAGGAACGTCGGAAAAGGTCGTACCGCAGCATCCGTTGTTCTCGTTGGCCTGGACAACGAAGACATGGGGCAAGTGCGGGAGGCGCTCGCAGCTGAAGCCGTTCTACCCTCGGCTTCGGTAAGTTTCGGTGATGCGATCGAGGTGGTCCGCCGCGGGCGCCCCGACGTCGTCATCATCGGAATCAGCCAAGCTCGAGAGGGTGCCCTCGCGCTCGCGCAGGCGTTACTCAAGGAAGTGCCCGGTACCGCTTTAGTCGCACTCGCGGATCGCAGCGATGCAGACGCCATTCTCGCAGCATTGCGGTCTGGCTACAAAGAGTATGTTGTCCTTCCGGACGACGCCAACCGCCTGCGACAAGCGGTGCACGAAGCAGCATTCGCGCCGAGTGAGGGTGGCGAGCAAGGCTTGGTGGTGGCGATGGTCGGCGCAAAGGGGGGCGTTGGCTGTACGCTTCTATGCACCAACCTCGCGGCCGAATTGGCGGGCATCCACCGAGTCATCTGTATCGACCTCGACTTCTCCGAGGGGGACGTCGCGTCGATGCTCGACGTCACGCCAAAAGACCCCATCACCGATTTGTTGCCGCGCGCCGATCGCGTCGACGAGCGCATGTTGACCGGTTCGGTCGCCGTGCACAAAAGCAAGCTTCACGTTCTGGCCCAACCCAACGAGCTCGACCGCATTCAGGAAGTTCGCGCGGACGACGTCTACGCCATCATCCACGCCGCGGCGAAAGGCTACCAATTCGCGCTGCTCGATTGTGGCAGCCATTGGGATGAAGCTGTCGCTATCTCTCTTTCCGTGGCGGACCTGGTCGTCATCGTCACCACCCCAGACGTCGTATCGGTGCGCGATGCCTACCGCCGAATCAAGCTCTTCGAATCCCAAGGATTGGAACGCGATCGGATCCGCCTGGTGGTGAATCGGTACTCCAAGACGGCATTCGTCAAAAACGCTGATATCGAAACCAACCTTCAGGTGAAGGTCGTCGCCACCGTCGCCAACGATCCGGCCACGGTCGACATCGCGATCAACGAAGGGAAGCTGATTCGCACGGTCAATAAGAAAAGCGACGCCGCTCGCGACATTTCAACGCTGGTTGCCGTGCTCACCGAGGGTGGCGAGCCCCAAGCTCCACCCGAGGAGCCAGCATCTTCCGGTGGTTTCTTTTCTCGAATTTTCAGCCGAGGGTAGGTGAGGCATGGGCGGTACTCGACTCATCGATCGTGTTCGCGGCGCACAGGGGAAGTTCCCTCCTCGTCCCGGCGGGGGTGGCGGCGTTCTTCCCACTGGCGACGGCGACTTCAACAAGATTCGTGCGGATCTTCAAAATGAAGTCATTGAATCACTCGATTTCGAGCAAGTGGGGCAGAGCTCACGCGATGAGCTCGCTACTCGCCTTCGCGTCGGACTGCAAGAACGCGTTGAAGCCCGCCAACTGCCCCTCAATCGGATCGAACGGGAGCGCTTGGTAGAGGACATTCTCGACAATATTCTAGGCCTCGGCCCTTTGGAAGCTCTGTTGCGCGACCCAGAGGTCAGCGACATCATGATCAACGGTGCCAATACCGTTTTCGTCGAGCGCAAGGGCAAACTCGTCCTCACCAACGTGAAATTCCAGGACGACAAACACCTTCTTCAGATCATCGACCGCATCGTTTCCGCGGTCGGCCGACGCGTCGACGAAACCAACCCGATGGTCGACGCCCGTATGGCCGACGGTTCACGTTTCAATGCGATCATTCCTCCTCTCGCCCTGGATGGACCGGCGGTCTCCATTCGACGGTTCGGCACCGTTCCGATCACCGCGGAGGATCTCGTCGCCCTGGGCTCCGTGCCCCGCCCAATGCTAGAGGTGCTTCGAGGCGCCGTTCGTTCGAAGTTGAATATCATTATCAGTGGCGGCACCGGTTCCGGTAAAACCACACTGCTGAACGTCATGTCCTCGTTCATCCCCGATGGTGAGCGGATCATCACCATTGAAGACTCCGCAGAACTCCAGCTGCAGCAGAGCCATGTGGTTCGATTGGAAACCCGCCCCGCGAACATCGAAGGCAAGGGCGAGGTCACCCAACGCGAGCTTGTTAAAAACTGCCTTCGAATGCGGCCCGACCGAATCATCCTTGGTGAGATCCGCGGCGCGGAAGCGATCGACATGCTTACCGCGATGAACACCGGTCACGATGGCTCTTTGGCGACGGTCCACTCCAACAATACCCGCGACGCTCTGGCCCGATTCGAAACGATGGTCGGTATCGGCATGCCCAACATGTCCGACAAGTCGATTCGCGAAACCATCGCACGCGCCTTGGACATCATCATTCAGCTGGACCGCCTGCCCGACGGTTCTCGTCGGATCTTGGCGGTGACCGAAGTGACCGGCATGGAAGGCCCCGTCATTACGACACAGGACATCTTCGTTTTCGAGCAACGCACCATTGACGAGCATGGCAAGGTACGCGGTGCGTTCAAGGCAACCGGCATTCGACCTCGATTTGCCACTCGGCTCGCGTCGAACGGGATTCGCCTGTCCCAGGAATTGTTCCGGTTCGAGCAGGAGGTATAGGCCGTGACCGACGTCGTCGATATTTTATTGAGCGCCATTGTGTTCACCGCGTTCTTGGCGGTGGGCCAGTCGGTGTATTGGGCCTATGTGGCGCGACAAGATCGCGAGCAAAAGGAACTGATGCGCCGACTCAATCTGATCAGCGAGTCGATGCAGGAATCGCTGTTCCGAGAGCGCGCTCGCGATTCCGCCGCTGCCGCCCTCGGAAAGATCGGTGCCCACCTTCAGGAGGTCATCGAATCCGCAGACTCCCAAATTCAAGTCGGCGCCTTGCTTGTTCAAATCGTCGGCCTCGGAATTGTCGGCTTTGTCCTCGGGCTTCTCCTTGGCGGCGGACCCGCCGGCTTGGTTTTGGGCGTCGTACTCTCCTCGTTGCCGTACTTCAACCTGCGAAGACTCGGCGCCCAACGAGCGCAAAAATTGATCGAGCAGCTGCCGGAAGCGCTGGATTTGGTGTCGCGCTCCCTACAAGCCGGTCTCGGCTTAAACGAAGCGTTTCGCACCTGCGCCGAAGAAATGCCACTGCCCATCGCCCAAGAGTTTGGCCGAGTGTTCGAAGAAGTTCGTTTTGGACGTGATTATCGCGAGGCTTTCGGTAATCTCGTTGCGCGCAATCCCGGCCTGTTTGACCTGCGCCTGTTCGTTTCGTCGGTTCTCCTCCAGCGGGAAACCGGCGGTAACATGATTGAAATCCTCGATTCGATCTCCAATACCATTCGAGGTCGTTTCTTGTTTCAGGCCAAGGTGAAAGCCCTCACCTCCGAAGCACGCGCATCCGCGATGATCTTGGGCGCCCTGCCCTTCGGCGTCACCATGGTGTTGATGGTCTCCAACCCCAACTATCTTACGCCACTGTGGACCACCTCGATGGGCCACATGATCCTGCTGTTCGTCTTCACGTGGTACGGCCTCGGGGTGTTCCTCATGTACACATTGTCCCAGGTCGAGGTGTAGAATGGGCTTCTTTACGATGCTCGCCATCGGCGCCGTGACCCTCCTGATGCTGGTGACCGCGATCACCGGCACGCTCGGCGCCTACGCTTGGTTCAATCGTCCTAAAAGCTCCAATGAACGCCTTCAAGAAATGACCGGCGTGGCCAACGCCAGCAACCGCCCGCGCGACGAGGCCGTTGACAAGATCGCCCAACGCTTGAGCGCCCTGGCAAATCCTGCAAACGAGGATGAACGCTCCAAACTTCGGCAACGTATGGTGCAAGCGGGATACACCAGCCGCCATGCGCTGGAGTGGTTTAGTGCCACCCGCGTCGCGCTTGCGGTTGTTCTCCCCCTGTTGGTCGTTCCGGCGGTTTTGACCGGCGCTTCCGTCGTGAAGATCGTTGGCGGCGTCGTGTTCGTGTGCGCCATCGGCTACTACCTGCCAGCGGTGGTGCTGACCAGCCAGCTGCAGAACCGTCAAAAACGGCTACTAAAGCCTTTTCCCGACGCGATGGACCTCCTTGTATCGTCGGTGGAAGCGGGACTCGGCTTGGATGCGGCGTTCCGCCGGGTCGCCGATGAAATGGAAAGCGCAGCGCCAGACTTGGCGAAGGAATTCCAACTCGTCAACCATGAGATTTCGGCCGGTGTCACCCGACAAGAGGCACTGAGGCACTTGGCCGGACGCACCGGACTGGAAGAAGTAAGCTCGCTTGTCAATATGCTCACCCAGGCCGAGCGCTTTGGTACCTCGATCGCACGTTCGCTGCGCATTCATTCGTCCATGACGCGTCAAAAGCGCATGTCGCGCGCCGAGGAAGAAGCGGCCAAGGTGTCCCCCAAACTGACGGTCGTCATGATTTTGTTCCTGCTGCCGTGTCTGGTCATGATGCTGATGGGACCCGCAGCGATCAACGTTATCAACAGCGGTGCATTCTCCAAATGAAAGCTTTGCTCTGGCTAGCGCCGGTGGTCTTCCTGGGGGCATGCGTCCCCAAGGAAGACCTGCAACCGCCGCCTGCGTGGATGAGCAAAGAAGGGAGAAACGAAGTTCGGTTGCACATTGCGGAAGCCTTGTTGGAAAAAGGGCAGACCGACGAAGCGCGAAAAGTTCTGTTGCTGGCGGTCGAGGAAAACGCCGACCCAGCAGAAATCGCCCTGTTTCAAGGATGGGCGATGCAACTGGACGGCCTGCCCAGCGAAGCAGAACCCCTGCTCCGAGAAGCCGCTCGGCTGCGTCCAAAAGACCCTCGCGCCTGGAAAATGCTCGGCGTGATCGAGGCGGACAGCGGACGAGTAGACGAAGCGATCGCCAGTTTTCGGCGCGCCGTCGAATACGAACCCACCAGCGCCGCCTCCTGGAATAATCTCGGCTTTCTGCTACTTTCCGCCGGGGAGTACGCTGAAGCCTCTGCCGCCCTGTCCAAGGCGGTATCCCTCGACGGGAGCGTCGCTCGCTACCGCCACAATCTCGGCTTCGCCTTGGCAGCAAGCGGGAAAATGACCGAGGCGCTGGCGACCTTTCGGAGTGCAAGCAGCGAGGCCGACGCACAGAGCAATCTGGCGCTTGCGTATGAGCTCGCAGGCGACATCGAAAAAGCCCGCATTCACTACCAAAAAGCGGTGGCCGCTGATCCCAATCACGTCAACGCCACCGAAGCCCTAAAACGACTCGACGGCGTCGCCGCCACCGATGCCCCCAAACCCGTTCCGGAGGAAACCCCATGAACCGCCTAATTCTCGCTGTCCTTTTGGCCGGCGGCTGCGCCAAACCTGCCCACATTCAGTACGACCACGGCCGGGCGTTCACCCAAGCCGCGCGCGCGCAAGCGGATCTCACCCGTCCGTCAGTGGCGAACGAAGAGTACGTGTTGTACGGCATTGAAGGCACAAAAATTCGCTTGCTTGTAGAGCAGGCGACCACCGTGGCCAAGAGCGGCGCGATTGAGCTCGCGGCAGACTAGTGAACTGTAGGAACGGTGTTCACCGTTGATGACCCCACCTCGCCGCGCCGGCCGTAGCCCGTCTGCGGCCTTGGTGATGGGCGTGTTGTCGGGGTGTGTCGCGGCCATTGCGGTGCTGCCGACCAGTATCCCGCTTACCCAGCGTCTCAACGCAGCGGAAGCGGCGCTGACGCTACGCCATGTGACTAACGGGGCAGCCATCGCCCAACGCCTCTTGGAAAGCGGACAACCCGTTACGCAAGGGACACGTGCGGAGCTCGGCCTGGATCACCTCCAGATCACCGCTGAGGACGGTCTGATTATTTACCAGGAAGGTCCGGATCTTTCCCCGACATTGGCGCAAAAATCGTGCCAAGCGACCACCGCAATCATAGCGGACGACGATCAAGGACAGAAGTGGTCGATCGTCTGTGTCGACGAAGGAAAGGGTCGGGTGATCGCCGCATGGGCGATTCGCGGTAGTTCGTCTACCCGGCTGATCTACTTGGTGCTCGCTCTCGCCGCCATCGTCGGAATCATCACCGCTCTCGGCGTTCTTCGCATACTATCACCACTGTCGACCCTATCCAGTGCGATCGTTCGCGTTGGCGCTGGCGAACGCGGCGTTCACCTGCCGGTCCGATTCGGATTCGCCGAATTGGACGAATTGGTGGACCAGATGAACATGGCCGCCCGGGCCATGGAAGACCGTGAAGATGCGATTCTGGGCCGGATCAAGGCCGTGCAAAACATGGCGCGAATGGTCGCCCACGAGGTCCGCAACCCCCTTCAAAGCCTGGAACTGTTGACCAGTCTGATCGCCTCCGAAAACAATGCGGAAGAACGGCACGCGCTCGCGCTCGCGATACATGCCGAAATTCACAGCCTCGACCAGGTGGTCACCCGCGTGCTGCGGGAAGGGGCCTCCGCCGGTGCTTTGCACCTCCCACTGCACCGCAATCGGGTGGCGGTGGCGCCGATCATCACCCACTTGGTCGCTCTTCGAACGCCCGAGGCCAAAGCACACGGGATCGCACTCGAAAAAGGACCTCTGCCCGACATTCGGGCTTCGGTTGATGGGGCGTTGTTCGCGCGGTCCATCGAAAACCTGCTTCTCAACGCCATGCAGGTGGTTCCCCCCGCCCGCGGCCGAGTCCGCATTTCCATGCTCGTGGAGGACAACACCCTCGTGATCGCTGTGGAGGACAACGGACCTGGCGTTGACCCCGCCCTCGCGAACCACATTTTTGAGCCCAACGTGTCCGGACGAACCGGCGGAACGGGCCTGGGGCTCGCACTGGTGAAGGAGGTGGTGGAGGCACATCGAGGTACCATAGTCCAGGACCGATCGCCCCTGGGAGGGGCCCGGTTCACAGTTCGTCTCCCGCTAGAGGTCGAGGGTGACCGTGAAGACACCCCTCCAAGTGCTGATCGTCGATGATAACCGATCGGCTGCGGACGCCCTCGCCCGGTACCTCCGGCGGCAAGGCGACGAGATCCAGGTCGCCTACGGCGGCGAAGACGCGATAGCCCTCCTCGATCGCACCGCCTTCGATCTTGTCCTGACCGACCTCAAAATGGAGCCGGTAGACGGCCTTTCCGTGTTGCGTGCAGCCCGAAACCAACGTCCTCCGGTCGAGGTGATCGTCTTCACCGCGTTTGGTGCTGTGGATGTAGCTGTCAAAGCGATGCGGCTCGGCGCCCGCGACTTTTTGACCAAACCTGTCACGGTTGACCAAATTGCACAGCGAGTCGAGCAAGTCCGAACCGAACGTTCCAGTTCCAGCGAATCGGTCCCTGCCGACTTCGTTTTCGTCGCCGAATCACCGCTCACCCGAGCCTTGCTGGCGCACCTCAAGCGCGCGGCCGCCGCGCCAACCCCGATCTGGCTCACCGGCGAAGTCGGCTCGGGACGGGGATATGTCGCCAGGGCCCTCCATCGTTTTGGCCTCAACCCCAACGCGCCCTTTTCGGTCCGCGACCTCGGCCGTGAGGCTCCCTGGCCCACCGAAGGCACGGTCGTACTGCCGAATGTGGATGATCTTCCGGACGATCTTCAGAGGATCCTCCACCGAAGCCTATCCAGCGTCCCCGATGGCGTTCGCCTGGTTTCCACCGCGAACGTCGATGGTAAACGACTTGTCGAAGAGGGAAAACTACGTCCAGAGCTTTACTATTCCCTTGCCGTCATCACCGCAACCGTGCCGCCGCTGCGGGTGCGCTCGGAGGACATTCTTCCGCTCCTGGACGTCGCCCTCGAACACTTCTGTTCGCGCTACGGCTGCCCGAAACCTGCCCTAGACACCGCACAAGCGGCGCGGCTCCAACAACATTCTTGGCCGGGCAACGTTCGTGAGTTGTGGAACCTGGCCGAACGCGCCGCGGTCATGGGCCCCGAAGTGTTCGATATTGGCGAATCCACCAGCGAATCTCCGATTCCGGGAATGCCACAGCTTGAGCCGGGTTTTGATCTCACACTCTACTTGGAGAGCGTGGAAAAGAGTGTGCTCATCGAAGCGCTCCGCAAATGCGGGGGAGATCGAAACCTTGCGGGGCGTATCCTGAGCGTTGAACGCAATACACTCCGTTACAAACTGAACAAATACGGACTCTTGTCCTGAGAGGTCAACATGTTCACTTTCCTACTCGCCGCCTTGGCATTCGCCGAAACCCCCGAAACTGCCGTCGAATCCAATGTTTCCTTTCAGGCAGCCCTCACCTTTGCGGACGGCCATTCGGTCCAAGGAAAAGTGATCCGCGTCGAACGCGGCCAAGACGTCTACGCCGAGCAGGGTTGGGTCGACTCCAGCGCCAAACTCCTGGTCGAACTTGAAGGAAACGGCACCGCGGCAGACAAACCGTGGACCGACATCGCCTCTTTGGACATCAAGTACGGCGCACGCGGCGACGTGGATTGCCTCTACGAGTCGGAGTTCACCCCATGGATGTACACCTGCACCCTAAAGACCACTTCGACCGCCAAGACCACGGACGGCAAGTCCTGGGAAGTAACGGGGCGCCACAAATGGAAATTCACCTTCGTTGACGGTCAGGTGGTCGAATTTTTCGCGTTCAAACTGCCAGCGCGCCGCCAAGACACCGACCAAGACGACACCATCGGTGGAGACTCATCGGAAAATGCCAAGCTGTACGGCGAGCTTCAGGCGGAAGCCGTAGAGGCCTCTAAAAAAGCGCTCACGAAGCTGGTGATCACTCGCTAGCCAACCGCCGCGCCAGCGTTTCCGCGACCACCTGCATCTGTTGGATGTTGTCGCGCGAAAATCTGCGTTGATCTGGAAGATTGAGGAGCTCAAGGACGCCGAACACCTGCTCGCCGTCGGTGACCGGCACGCAGGCCATCTCCCGGGTGTTCTGCCCGGTGAGGCGATCCACACCATCGAAGTGCCGTTCGTCCGCTGCAGCATCGCCCAGTACGACCGGACGACCTCTTTCGGCGGAGTACCCAGCCACCCCCGTCCCAAGCGGCATCTCGACGTGTATCAGGGACTCCGAATGTGGACCCGCAACCGCAACGAACTTGAGTTTGTCCTCGACCAACAGGATCACGGACGCGCTCTCGGCACCCACGCGTTCCTGTGCCAAGTTCATCGCCAATTCGCAGGCTTCGATCAAGCCTTCGGACTGCAATATTTCGTCGAGTCGATCCGCGTCGCCATCCCCGACCGCAAACTCCTCCTCGACCACTTCCCCCGATGCCCCGGAAGCCTCCACGGGATTTTGGGCGAGAACCGGCTGAATGACATACCTCACCCCGGTTTCGGCCTCTCGAGCGATCGCCGTACCGTTTGGTAGCACCTCACAGGCCAGCCGTTCGATCGGCTCCGCACCGCCCAGGCGGTCGACGACCTTTCCCAGCGCCACCAGCCAATTTTCCGCTTCGATCAAGACGCTTTCCTGACCTCGGCGGGCCACTGAATAGCTTTTCATTTGCGCTCCCCATTTTTCATACCCGACGCGGCCGCAGGTTACGAGGCCCGAGGAGGCGGAATGCACGAGCCGGCACCAGACGCGCTGGCGCGGGCGCGCCGATGGATCGCGATCGCGATCGCCGTCGGTTCGTTCGGCTATGTCGGGTATGCGCTCTGGAGCGATCTCCCCGGAACCGGCCGAGAACTGACCTCTTTTCAATGGTCTTGGTTTGCGGCCGCGATCGGACTCACGTTGATCAACTATGGCCTTCGGTTCGCCAAATGGCACTGGTTGCTCGCCCGACTCGGCATTCACCCGCATCCTTGGCCCAATCTCTGGATCTTCATGACTGGGCTGGCCATGGCGATCAGCCCCGGTCGGGCCGGTGAGGTTGTCAAACCGTACCTTCTTCGCCTGCTCACCGGCGCTTCGATGACGCAGTCGATTCCAGTGTTGATCACCGAGCGCGCCACCGACGGCATGGCCGTGGTCACCCTCGCCGCGATCGGTGTAAGCACCTACCAATCCGAATCGGTGCCACTCGTGATCGGCACCATCGGCACCATTCTGCTGAGCCTCGCGATCATCTCAAGCAAAACCTTGGTACTTGGCGGACTAAGCCAGCTGGCGAAAGTTCCGCGAGCGTCCAGCATCGCCGAGAAATTAACCTCATCGTACGTAGCGTTACGCGAGTGCGTCTCTCCCGGCGCTCTGATCGTCACCTATTTGGTGTCCCTCGCGGCGTGGTGGGCAGAATGCGTCGGTTACTGGCTGATTTGGAAAGGCCTGCGCGTCGAAGCCAGCCTCGACGCCAGCACTTTTCTGTACGCCTTCGCCACCTTTTTTGGCGCCCCCTCCCCCGGTGGCCTGGGCATGGCCGATGGAGCCTTGGGTGAAGGCGCACAATTGTTGCTTCACGTGGACAGCGCCAAGGCGTTCACCGCCGCGGTGTTGATCCGCATCGCCACCCTCTGGCTGGGCGTCATTATCGGCGGCATCACGCTGTTGTTCATTGAACCGCTCATTCAGAAATACCGCCCCGTGGAGGCCTAATGTTTCTCGCAGGCGTGGTGCAACTCACCTGCACCTCCAACTCCCAAGCCAACTGGGAGATGGCCAAAACCCTGATCGATCGGGCAGCAACCTACGGCGCCCGCTTCCTCGCCACCCCGGAGAACACCAATTTCCTTGGTTTACACGGAGAAAAGGTAAAAATCGCTGAACCCATCGACGGCCCCACCATTGGCCGGTTCGCCGAACTCGCGCGAAAACACCAATTGCACCTCCTGATCGGTTCGTTCAACGAGAAGAGCGATGAAGCTCACCGGTGCTACAACACCAGCGTGCTGCTCGGACCGGACGGCGATATCTTAGGAACGTACAGGAAAATCCACCTGTTCGACGTCAACATCTCCCCCGAAGTACGGTTTTTGGAGTCCGACACCTGCAAACCGGGCACCGATCCGGTCGTCGTTCGCACCGCGCTCGGCACTATCGGTCTGTCCATCTGTTATGACCTTCGCTTTCCTGAGTTGTACCAACGCTTGGTCGACAAGGGCGCCGAGATCCTAACGGTTCCATCTGCCTTTACATTGACCACCGGCAAAGATCACTGGCATCCTTTGCTTCGGGCCCGCGCCATCGAAAACCAAGCCTACGTGCTCGCTCCCGGACAGAGCGGTAAGCACGACGACGGCGGCCTGCGCAACAGCTATGGTCACTCCTTGATCATCGACCCCTGGGGCACCGTCATCGCCGAAAGTTCAGATGGCCCCGGCCTCGCATTGGCGGAGATCAATCTCGACCGAGTACGCGAAACCCGAAAAGGAATGCCCATTTCCGAGCACCGACGGCTGAACGCCTAGGGGATCGCCCCGAGCGGCGCCTGGTTGCACTCCATTTCGATCCACTGCCGTTGAACCAAGCCGGCAACCTCGGCTCCTGAGGTGCTCCAGATCTGGACAAAGGTCGAATACCGCACCCCCGCCGTTACAGTGTTCGGTGTTTCGCCATATTTTTCCACGTTGTACCAGCCTTCCCACTTCCACTCCAGGTCGGGCGCGGGGCCTTGTTCCTCAGGCGGAGTGCGGCGCTCAAACCGCTTTAACAACGCAATTTCGCGATCGCCGAGCGTCCAGCGTTCTGTTCCAACCACCATTCCGGGGCCGGGAGGAGTACCCCCATTTCGAGAATGGGATTCAAACTTCAGGTCCCCCTCACGGGAATGGCACTCGGTGTCCGCAAACGCCAACGCTGCCCAAAACAACAGCATGTTCCTCCCTCCTGTTAGGGTAGCGGATAGCGCGAACTCCGCGCACTGCACCGCATCTGGATCGGTCTACGCGCCCAAGTGAGCTCTCGACCCGACGGGGCCCAAAGCTTAACGAAAACCTCCGTTTCCGCGAACTGCAAACCGCCGGACTCCGAGACGGCGATCTCGCGCCGGCTCATCTCATCCCACTCCCAGGCCAAGTCGAAAATAGTCGGCGGAAGGCGACTTTCAGGCGGAGCCGGTGGACCCGCCAACACCGTGGCTACAAAAAGATCGGCACCCTTGAGCGTCCACCTCGTACGCTGCAGCTCCATTCCCGCATAAGGCACCGGTCCTCCGTCGTAATGGACCTCTTCATACCGGAGCCCCACCTCGTCGTTCGAAATGCACTCCAGGCTCGACGCCCACGCGACCGACACCCACCACCACATGCCCGCCCCCCCGCGGCGTTGACCACAAGCGACGCCGACGGTTCCATTCATTTACCGTCAACCGGGAACGATCCACAACTAGTAAATCGCTTTACCATTTTGTTCGACGACCCATTCCGCCACCCGCGCCAACACCTCGGCATCACCCCCAATCAAATGTCCCCCTTCCACCTCGATGTACTCGGCATCCGGAATCATCTGCGCCAACGCCCGGCCGTGTTCCACCGGGATCAACCGATCGCTCCTCCCATGAACGATCAATGTTGGAACCTCCAAATCAGCGGCAAACGACCGCGTTTCGTAACCGTCGTGGATCAGAGCGCGAACGGGGAACATCCAGTATTGGTCCGCTGCAACATCCACAATGGCCTTGTACGGCGACAGCAACACCAGGGAGGAACACCGCCCCTCGGAGGCCATCCGGGCCGCCACCCCGGAACCCAGCGACCAACCGACACAAGCGGGTTTCCCGCCGATCCGCTCCATACCCGCCCGCGCGCCCGCCAGGATGGAAGCCTCATCCGGCCCTTGCCCCGCCGACAGCCCGTAGCCTGCGTGTTCGATCGCTGAAAATCCAATCCCACGCTGCACAAACGGCGGCGCCATGTACACGCTGTCCGCCAATTGTTCGCCATTGCCGTGGAACCAGACGACGCCGGTGGGCGCATCGCCATACCAGGCCACCGGAACTTCCACATCCGTCTGTTCCGATTGCACCTGGTCAACTCGCCGAGCACCTTCGATCGGACGGGGCGCGGGCCGCGGGTACAGCAACAGGTCCTGCGCGAAATACAACAGGACACACGCCGATAACCAGAGAACCATGGGGGCTGAGGCCACCATCGCAGCAATGCGTTTCCAACTCATGGTGCACCGACGGAGTAGAACGACCGATTATTGCATTAATGCGCCAAAATCCGCGCCAACTTCTCCACCCCTCTCAGCACCACCTCCGGCGGCGAACACGTAAAGCACAACCGAATGTGAGTCGGGAACGGCCCAAAGCTGTTGCCGGGAGCGACCAAGATCCCCTGTTCAACACATTTTTCCAACAGGCCGCCCATTCCCGAGTCGTCAAGCGACTTGACTACATCGAAAAACAGAAAGGTGCTCCCCTCCGGGCAGGGCACTCCCAGGATTTCTGAAGCTCGCTTGCCGGTTTCCAGGTACTGCCCCCTGGCCATCGCCACCCAACGATCGCCAGGTCCCTCCAACGCTCGGATTGCCGCCCATTGCGACGCGGTCGGCGTGCTGTAGAAGGTGTGGGTGCTCACTTTTCGAAGTTGTTCCATGCCTTTCGCTGGACCGACCACATACCCACAGCGATTGCCCGCCATCCCAAACGCTTTCGAAAACGAATATGCGGAAAACGTCCGTTCCGGCGCAAACGGCCGGGCATAGGTGTGATCGCCCACGTAGACGTAATCCTCGTACACCTCGTCCGAAATCAGCCAGAGATCGTGCTTCCGAGCCAGCTCGGCCATCGCCTCAATCCACGCCCGGGGCAACACCCGCCCGGTCGGATTGTTCGGCGTGTTCACGTACAACGCCGCCGTCTTTGGTGTGATCGCCGCTTCCACGGACGAAATCAGACCTTCCACCGTATCCAAACCCAGAATCGACACCGGCACCGGTCGGCCATGAAATGAGATCACCATCCCCGCGATCAACGGCCAATAAGGCGCCAAAATCACGACTTCATCTCCGGGCGCCAGCAGCCCGCCGATCACCGCCCCCAAGCCGCCGGTCGCCCCGGCAGCCACCAGAACTTCCGATCGCTGGGTAGGAAAGCCCGTTCGCGCGGTGGTCCGCTCCGCGATCGCGTCCAACAGAGGGTTTAAGCCCTGCACCGGCGCATACCGATGGATCCCCGGATACGCCGACACCGGAAAATCCTCCATCCGGCAACCTTCTGGAGGTTCCATCCAGGTATCCCCAACGTGCAAAGGATACGTCTCGCCCGACATCGTTGACAAACGATGCGCCAACGCCGAATAGACGGAGGTTGGCATCGCCGAGATCGGCGGAGAAAAACCGGGGTAACGCGGCATCGACACCTCAGACCCCCTCCGTGTATGCTCGCACCGGGGGACGGTCCAGGCCGACTTCGGAGGGCGCATGTTCGGATTCTGGTGGGTTGCAGCGGCATTGGCGGGCGCTCCAGCAGAACTTCAAGACGCTCTTTCGTTGCCGCCGGGGGAGGTCCACCTGACCGATGAACCCCGCGTAGGCAAGAAGAAAGCCCCATATACGGTGCTTCAAATTTCCGATTTCGCTTGTCCGCACTGCGCCGCGGCATTTCCGCAGTTGATCGCATGGGTTCAGACCGAACCAAAGGTTCAACTGAGGTTTTCCACCTACCCGCTCACCGGCGAATGCAACCCCAACGTTGGCCGAACCGGGGACCGCCACCGGTGCAATGCGGCAGCCGGAGCGTGGTGTGCCGAACAACAACACCAATTTCTGCCGGTAGCCACCGCCCTATTCAACGCCCACGGCGAGGTGGATACCCCCGTTCGGAATGCCGTTCGATCAAGCACCGATTCCGAAAGGTGGAATGCATGCCTCGTTTCCCCGGAGGCTTGGAACGCCGTGGTCGAGGGCACCAAGCTGGGCGCCGACCTGCAAATTACAGGTACCCCCACCTTTTTTGTCAGAGGCATCCTGGGCAAAGAGTGGGTGCAAGTATCAGGAGGGGTCGACACCGTGAAAGCGGTGGTGGAAGCTCATCGATCCGGTGTTCGATTCGATCGACCGGCGCCCACCGCGGAATAGTAAACTCCCTTACTATGTCAACCCGAGGTTTCCACCCAAGGCTCTTCCACAATTTCAAATCGGCCAAAGTCGTACGGCAACCCCGCGGCCGCCTCCTTCAGGACCAGACTCTCGCGGATCCCCTGGCGCTTCAGAGTCGCCGCACGGTGGTAACAAAAGGGATTGTTACCGCGCTTTCCAAGGGTGCAATGTGCGGTGAAGCTGCAGCCGCCTTTGCACACGTCGGCATAGTAGCAACCCTTGCAAAAGCCCCACAGTTCTGACGTGTCCCGATCCCGAGCAAACCGAAGGTTTGGCTCTTCTTGCCACGCCTTTTCGACGGCGACATCGAGCACATTTCCGCCCACGTAGGGAGCGGTCGGCAGCGACGGACAGGCTTTGATCGTCCCATCCGATTCGATGCTCATCGTGGAAACACCCGCACCACATCCGCCCCAATACCGGGACTTTCGCGCGGGATGCGACCGAAGCAACTCCTCGTGCGGGCCGTAATACCCAAGGTTGTTCCCCATCTGAACATCAAACAACCGCCGCGGGGGCTTTTCGTGCGGGCGCGGGTTGGCGATCGCATCCTTTTGGATCGCGGCCAGCTCGTCGATCACCTCGATCACCCGCCAAGGTTCGAGGATCCAATCCGGACGATCGGAGGCATTTCCCATCGGAACGGTGATCTGGCAGCGCCACGCGATCACGCCGTGATCCCGGACGATCTCCGACATCTGGCGAACCAAGTGGGCATTCAGTCGGTTGACCTGCATGTTGGATGCGGTCGTCAGCCCCACCTCTTTTGCAGAGTCGAGCGCCCGTATGGCCGCCTGAAAGCTACCTTTATTGGCGCGGAGAAGGTCATGAACCTCCTCCGGCCCGTCGATCGAAACGCCCAGGGCGGACAGGCCCGCCTCCTTAAATTTCTTTGCTTTTTCAGGGCCAAATGCGCGACCTCCGGTCTGCATGGTGACTTTGATCCCACCGTCCACCAGTGCCCGGACAATGTCATACACATCCGACCGAAGATAGGCTTCACCCCCAATCAACGTCACTTCTCGAGTGCCCATCGCGATCAACTGAGCGACCACACCGAGGGCCTCATCCTTGGAAAGCTCCTTGGTCCTCGCTTTCCCGGCACGGGACCCACAGTGACTGCACGTCTGATCGCACCGGAGGGTCAGCTCCCATACAACGTATGCTGGCTTAGGAGCTTCCGTTTTCCGAAGCCTATGACCTTCGACCGCCATGATAAACCACCTCGCCCCGTGCCAAGCGTAGCCGTTCGATCCGCCGCCTGCTAGCGATTCCACTTTCCGTATGGTAAACCGTCAAAGGTACGGAAATGGAGCAGCGATGGCGCGTTTGATCCCCTGCAAAACCTGCGGCACCTTTCGTAAACCCGAAGGCGCCTGCCCCTCCTGCGGTGCCGTTCACGTCGGTCGCGGTCCCACAACCGCAGCTCTTTTGTTGGGCTTGGCGCTCGCTTCCAGCTGTGCAGGCGAGGATCAGCCCTTGTACGGCGATCCCGCTGAGACCGACGATACGGCGGACACCGACGATACCGATGTCGCCGATACTGACACCGGCGAAGAACAAGACCTCTACGGCGTCGCCGCCACCTTCGACGACGAAGCCTCGAAAGAGTAGCGATCCCGAGCGACAAATGGTACACCCTTCTCGGCACGGAGGAGAGGGTACATGTCGCGATTGTTGCCATGCAAAACCTGCGGGACCTTCCGCAAAGCCGAGGGAGCCTGTCCTTCTTGCGGCGGAGTTCACCTTTCGACCGGCGCTACATCGGCAGCCCTGCTCCTCGGCTTGGCGCTGGCGGCCGGTTGCGGCCCCGAAGACACCGATACCGGCGTTCAAGCTCTGTATGGCGTGGTCGAAACCGATACCAACGACACCGACGACACCGACGGCGAAGACCAAGCGATGTACGGCGTGGCCGAAACCGATGCGGTCGACACCGACGGCGAGGACGAAGCCCTATACGGTGTTGCCGACACCGACGGTTAGGGGCGGCGGTTCCCGGTCCAGGCACCCAGAGTCTCAAGCGCCGCCGCACCCCGCGCGCGGTTAGATCGTGCACCTCCGGGGCAGGCAGACCGTCGCGCAGGGCATTCCAGAGGGTGATCAGTTCCTGAACCGAAGCCTCCGCGGGTTCCGTCTTTGGAGGAGGCTTGGTTTCCCCGTTCACATGGGCGCACAGATGGGCCATCCATGCGCACAAAACCGCCCCCGTGGTCTCACCGTTGGCGTGCGGGGCCAGCAGGCGACGGGCCCCCTCCAGATCGGACGCCGCCAATCTCGCGATCGCCTGCACCGCTGCCGCCGGCGCGCCGTCCTCGTGCGGAGA
>SXGR01418905.1_pt1 | contig 19634 bp, 16 predicted proteins | sample 3174711 | NCBI WGS metagenome assembly SXGR01 (sample SAMN11356860, study PRJNA531348) | freshwater metagenome | isolation source: freshwater sample F1-60 | place: China: Fuxian Lake, Yuxi | collected 2017-12-25
CGCGAGAGCACTGCGACACGGTCGCCCGCGGTCACGGGTGCGCCGGCGCGACCCTCGGCCAGGCCGTTGGCGAGCCGGTTCACCACCGCGTCGAACTCGGCGTATGTCCAGGCGATGTGGCCGCAGCGGATCGCGGGCTTGCCGGGCAGGCGCGCGGCGGTGCGGCGGAGCAGGTCGCCGAGCGTCTGGCTGCGAACGGTCGCTTGCATCTCGAGGCCTCCGGCGGTTCGGGGACGTTTATCGTACAGGATCGGCAGATGGCCACGCTCGACAATGCGATCCGATTCGCCCGTGCACACGAGATCGACTGGGCGCGCGACCCGGCCGCCGATCCGGCACACTGATGCATCCACCTGCAGGACCCGCCGCCGTGGAACGTGCTGCGCGGACCGTGCTCGGGTGTCGTGCTTCGGCACGGCCCTTGGCTCGCCGCCTGGGGCGAGCCCGATCGCGCGGACCTGACCTTCAGCGTCGCGAAGACCTCCCTCGCGCTGCTCGCCGAGATCGCGCACGACCGTGGCCTGATCCCCGATCCGGACGAGCCGGTCGCGGTGCGCGTGCCGGGCGTCGGCTTCGAGTCGGCGCAGAACGCGCCGATCAGCTGGACGATGCTGCTGCAGCAGGCCAGCGAGTGGGAAGGCAACTGCTTCGGCCTGCTCGACACCGTCGATCGCTGGCGCGTGGTTGCCTACCACGACGCACCGGCCGGCGGTCGCAAGGGCGATCCGCGTCCGCCGCACACGCCCGGAATCTATCCCCGCTGCGCGCGTAGACCGAGGCGGCGCGGATTGCGTCAGTCGAGACGCTGCGAGACACCGATCGAGGTGGCGGTGCGCGGCCCGGATACGATGCAAGAGGCGCTCTTCTCGTTCACGAACCCGGAACCTGGAGGGTTTCGTACCGAGCGATCACCCGCTGCGGCGGATCAAGGCGCTGGTCGACGAAAGTCGGCGCGGGCTGAACGGGCTTCCCGTGGAGTTGAGCGAACCGCATTCCCGCCTGCCGAGCCGCGCCAGCGCTGGCTTACGCTGCGATCATGCCTCGGCTACTGCCGCTTTTGGGTTCATAGGTTTTCATGTAGAGTCGAGCCATCGAAGTGGTGAATGAACAGACCACAACTTAGAGCGAGTATCATAATTCGATGAGCCACTTCCAGCAGATCAGTGAGCACCCGAGCGTGAGGAGCGCACGATGAAGGTCCGCGCGTCGCTCGTAGCGGACGCTCAGGCGGCGGTATTGCGCGAGCCAGTCGAACGTGCGCTCGACCACGCAGCGATGGCTTCCCATGCGCGTCTTCGATTCGACGCCTACGCGCACAATGCGGTGCTTGATGCCCCGGGCCGCGCGTGCCCTTCGGCACGGTCGAACGTCGTAGCCCTTGTCGGCGTGGACCTTCGCTGGCCGACGTCGGCGTCGACCCGCGCGACCGTGGTCGATCGCCGGGATCGCGTCGATCATCGTCTTGAACGGCTTCAAGTCGTGCAGGTTCGCTGGGCTCGTTCGCACCGCCAACGGCACGCCCGCCGCATCGACGTTCAGGTGGTGCTTAGCGCCAGGTGCGGTCCGTCGGTGCGGTCCGTGGGTTCAGGCCGAGCTCCTCGTCCCCCCCTTTGCCGGCACGTTGGGGGCATCGACGCAGGCTCGACTCCAGTCGATGCGGTCGGCTTCGGCCAGGCGGTGCAGCAACTCGCGGTGCAAACAGTTCACGCCGCCGCCGCATCCCGACTCGGCTGGCAGCGACATCCACGGGATGCCTGTCTTGAGCACGAACACGATGCCCGTCAAGGCGGCGCGGTCGTCCACGAACGGACGGCCACCCTTGGGATGGAGGCGATGCGGTGACAGCAATGGCTCGATGATCGGCCACAGTTCGTCGTCGATCAGCTTCTTCATGTTCGAGGCGAAGCAAGGCACTCGCCTGAGTTACGAAATCAGCTCTTGACCTGTCTCTCGTTGCCCTCATGAAGGCGCACTTGATGCCCCAACACCCCTCGATCGAGCAGACTGTCGGCAGCCATGCCGAAGATTCCATGTACCGCCCTCTCCGTACTGACGACGACGCGGCGATGCACAGTGGGTCGTCGCACCCCGAATGGCGCGAGGCCTGGTGTTTCGTCTTTTTCGACCAGGCGACTCAGGTTCATGGCATCGCCAACCTCTGCGCCTACCCCAGTCAGCAGCGCGTTGCCCTCTGGTTCGGCGTTTGGGAGGGTGACCGCGGGCTGCACATGGTCAGAAAGCTGGATGTGCCCATGCAGCCCGGCCAGGACCCGCGCCTGGTGGAACCGCTGTCGGTGCGCTGCATCGCCCCGAATGAGCGGTGGCATATCGCCTTCGATGATGGTGTGGCGAAGGTTGACATCGAATGGCGGGCTCTCTCGCCGATCTACGATTGGGAATGGACCCAGTTGACCGGAAGCCGCCACTACGAGCAAACGGGTGCTGTCACGGGTTTGATCGAGGTGGCGGGCAGGCGCCTAACCGTCAACGGCTTCAGTCAGCGTGACCGCTCCTGGGGCCCTCGCTCCTTTGCAGTCGTTCAACAGTGCTGGACGTCACAGGTTCAGTTTTCTGCCGACTTTTATTCGCATCAGTCGATCGTAACCGTGGCAGGGCGTGACTACCTCTTTGGCTACCTGATGAAGGACGGTGATCTGCAGCGCATCGCGTCGTTGTACTTGAACATTGGCTTCGCCCACACTTGGGGCCCCCCTTCGCTGACTCGGGCCAAGCTGGTCGATGCGGCTGGGCGGTCGATCACCTACATGGTGGAGCCGGTGAACGTGATCTCTGCGACGCTGGCTGGACCGGTTGACCGCGTCTACCTGCACACGACGTTCTCGCGCTTCAGTCTGGGGGACCGATCGGCCATCGGTCACGTGGATTACTGGTTCAGCTCGCCGCACTTGGTGCGTTCCCATCAGGTCGTACGCGATGGCAGCATGGGTCGGATGTACCACCTGAAATCGGCTGCAGCGCATTCAAGTGGTGGCCCAGCAGAGCCAGCCCAGCCACCGGCGTGAGGTCGTACTCGAGTTGCTCGAGGATGAATTGGCGCATGGTGAAACGGGCAGGCCCCGTGAGGCCGAGATCGATACCCCGGTCTCACGCACCCGTAGGGTCATCGGCCGTCGGGATCAACCCCAACCGATTGTCTGATCGGATCAAGAACTTGCCCCGGCTTGTCCGCCCGCCGGTCACGGAATCAGGGACCAATGAACGTCAGCGCCTTCGAGTTCGGTCGGGCTTATTCCCAGTACGTTGATGGGTTCATGGCCAAGCGTTCGGTGCTGGCCAGTTCGCTGTTTCCGGACAAGCCTGACCTGATGTGGCTGGGCTACCGGTACTCTGAGGAGACTCTGCCGGGAGTAACCGACTGGTTGCGTGCACGCTGCGATCCGACCGCTCTCGGCCGCGGACTGCGCCGGACGGCGGCGCCCGCAAACGGACTGAATCTGGCCTCGGTTGTCTGGAGCCACTTATTCGGTCGACTCGGCTACGAGTTGGGTGATGGCACGCCTCTGCATCCGCCAGCATCTGACCAAGATTTGAACTTCCTGGAGTTCTGGCGTCAGGTGCATGTCGGCTACCGCAACCGACCACTGCCGTTCGACCAGGACGCCACCCACATGCCTGAGCTGCGGGTGCTGGATGCTCCGCTAGTGGCGGACCTGCGTTCTGCGATTCATGCCGTTGCGGCGGGGGAAGGGGCCAAGGTGCAGAAGGCACTCGCCACCTTCACCAACTTCGCTTGGCTGCTGGAGTGCGAATCTCGTCAAGCCGTCTTCAACCATGGCCCGTACCCTAGCGGCTCGGGGCGGCTCCTGCTGGTGAGGGAGTTCGCCGACCTGGCCGGCAGCGACTATTGCTGGATGAGTGACATCGCTACCGACGTTCCGGGAGGCCGGATCGCGGTCGTGCTTGAGCTTGCAGACGCCCAAGTGGCCTTCGACCTGTTCGGCGTGGTCAAGCTAACACCGGAGTTGTATGGCGAGTGCCTGACCGGCGTGGCGGTGATCACCCCCGAGGGCACCGTCTCGGATCCCCTGAACTGGCTGGCCAAGAAAGCGGCCGCAGTTGCCACCTGCCATGGCAGCTTGTTCCAACGGGTCGCTGGATGGAGTCGCAGTGACCGACTCTACGCAGCGAGTCTGTCGTACGCCAAGGTCTGGGCCGCACTGGCGGTGGCGGGGGGGGGCGGCCCTGAGGAAGTCAAGCGGCTGATATTCGACCCACTGGCGCTCACGATGAACCTGTGGCAGGCTCCGCACGACGTTCGCACACAACAGCCGGCAATCTGGAATTGGGTAGGCAGCAGGGGGACTGAAACGATCTTTGCTCCGGTTCTTGCGAGAATCAACCCCGAGCAGGAGTAATGGTCTGATGAACGAGTTGACACGGGCGATTGTTGCGGGAGACGAGTTCCGACATCAGCCCGGCCCGCAGCCCGGCTGGCGCGAGAACTGGTGGCTCTGCTACTTCGACCAGAAGCAGCGACTGCACGGCATGGTCTACACGGGGGTCACCCCCAACCGTGGAGTCGGCTTTGCCATGTTCTGCATTTGGGAGAACGATCGGCCGCTCTTCATCATCGATCAGTCCGGCTTGCCTCTGACGTCTGCGGAGCCGGCTTTGGGCGGCGCCGGCCCGGTTCGCTTCCGCTGCGAGGTGCCCATGCACCGGTGGAACGTGCAGGTCCAGAATTCGCACGTGACCGCCGACCTCACCTGGACCGCCCTGGCACCTGCATACGATTGGAACTGGGGCGAGGTCACCGAGTCCCGGCACTTCGAGCAGTCCGGTGCCGTCACTGGACGCATCACCGTCAACGGCCGTATCCTCGAAATTGACGGTTGCGGTCAGCGCGATCGGGCCTGGGGCAACCGACCCCCCACCCTCCTCGATCAGGCCTGGTCATCGCGTGTGCTTTATTCGCCGACGGACCTGCAGCATGCCTCGATCATCACAGTCAAAGGCAAGCCTCACTTGTTCGGGTATCGCATTCGCGATGGCCAGGCCGAGTTGATCGACTCGCTTGCTCTCCACGTGGCCTATGGTTACCCGGGCGGTCCGCCCGTATCGACGGAGCTGAAGGCTTGGTCCGGACAGACACTGATTGCCGACCAGCAGGTACGCATTCTCAATTGTATTCCCCGCTCGGACATCCAGAATGGAACCGACTCGCGCCAGTTCTTCACGTTCAGCGATTGGTTCGAGGGCGGGTCCACGGGCATCGGCCAGCTAGATTTCTGGTGGGCCAAGCGGGAAGCCATCAGTGAGCATCTGACCGCCAATGGAAACAACGGAGTGTGGGTGGCGCAATGACCGCTGAGTGGGACTTGCTCGGTGCAGGCCAAGCCACGACCTTTGCTGGAGCTGTCGAGGGCCGCTTGTATGAATTGCAGGGCGTGGCTGAGGTTTTGGCCCTCATTGGGAAGATCCGTGAAAGCGCCGATCCCGTCATTGCCCTCGTGCATGACGCCGGAGGCACCAGTGTTGGGCCGCTCCTGCCCTCGCTGGCCGGCGTGATCAGCACCCGGGGCAGTCTGGGCGCGCACATTGCACTGCTGTCCAAGGAGTTTGGCTGCGCCTGCATCATGGCAGCGAAGCTGCCGGAGCAGCCGCACACCGGCCTCTGGGTGCGTGTGGAGCCCAACGGCGAAATATGGTGCAGGCGAGGCGATCGCTGATGTCCGGCCCATCGCTGCTGGTCAACCTGAGCGTGCCGCAGCGAGCGGCGGCAGCTGCCGGCCCTGACCTCGGCGCCGAGGGTGTTGGCCTGATGCGGGCCGAGTTCTTGGTCTTTCAAACCGGAAAGCATCCCGGGCTGCTGCAAGAGCAAGGCGAATTGCAGCGGCGGCTGGCTGACGGTATGCGGCAGGTGGCCCAGGCCTTTCACCCTCGGCGAGTCCTCTATCGCAGCCTAGACCAGCGTACCAATGACTTGCGCTCTTTAGAGGGCGCCGAGGGGCGGGAGCCGCATGAGGAGAACCCTGCACTGGGCTGTCGCGGCGTATTTCGCTCCAGGCGTTTCCCCGAGATCTTCTTGGCTGAGTTGGCAGCGTTACGGCAGGTACGCAGCGAGGGCTTCAACTCATTGCAGCTGATGCTGCCATTCGTGCGGTGGGCCGACGAAGTCGCCTGAGCCCGGGAGCAGTGCACACGACAAGGACTGTTGGCGCAGAACGCGTTTGAGCTCTGGCTGATGGTGGAAACGCCCGCTGCCGTTTTGCGGGCGGAGGACTTTCGAGGCATGGTCGATGGTGTGTCGATCGGCAGCAACGACCTGACGCAACTCACCCTGGCGATCGACCGCGATAACGAGGTCTTTGCGGACGTGAATCTCGACCGGGATCCGGCGGCGCTTGCCGCCATTGAATGGGCGATCAGGAGTTTCCAACGCCTGGGCGTACCAGTTGGCATCTGTGGGGATGCGCCGTCCCGATCTGAACATGTGCTCCAGTCTCTGGTGTCCTGGGGTGTGAACAGTATCTCTGTTTCGCCGGATCGCCTGGAAGCGACCAGAGTGCTGTTATCGCAGATATCGTCACCGGCTTCTTGATGCTCGAGCGATCTACCCACCGGGTCGGCAGCCTTGCCAATACCGCAGACGTCATGGTGGGCGGGCGCATCCGCCTCCGCGGCGATGCGCAGAGCGTGCTTTCGTGACCGGCATCAGCAGCATCTGTATCCATGGCGAACTTGCGCTGGCCGGATTCGGGGCTCAAGACAACCTCAACCTTCATAGCAAATTATGACGCGCGTTGGTGCGATCGATATTGGTGGCACTTTCACAGATGTGGTCGTGCTTAACCCGGATGGGTCACTCGGTCTGGACAAGATCTCCACGAGCCTGCCAGATCAGAGCGTGGCCGCTGTGCAGGGATTGCGGAACGCGGCCGGTGGCCGACTGTCATCCGTGACCACGGTACGCCATGGCACGACGGCCGTCGTCAATGCCATCTTGGAAAGGAAAGGCGCCAACTTGGCCCTGGTAACCACCCGGGGCTTTCGGGATGTCATGGAACTCGGCCGGGGCAACCGCACCCGTCCCTATGATCTCTTTTACCGCCATCCGACGCCGCTGGTCCCCCGTCGTCTTCGGCTTGAGCTGGACGAGCGGATCGACGGCCGCGGTCAGGTACTCAAGGGGATCCACTTGGCTGAGGTGCAGCGTCTGGTCGAGGCGTTGCGCAAGCTCGAAGTCCAGGCGGTGGCCATCTCGTTCCTGAACAGCTACATCAACCCGGCTCATGAAGAAGAGGTCAAGGCGATCCTTAGCCGCGATTTGCCGGGCGTCTTCGTGACCAGCAGCACCGAACTCTCACGGGAATGGCGCGAGTACGAGCGGACTTACACGGCCGCACTGAACGCCTATGTGGGACCCATGGCGCGCCGGTATCTTCGCGGGTTTGCAAGCGGCCTCGCAGAGGCAGGGTTCACCGACGAAGTGCTCATGATGCAGTCCGCGGGCGGCGTCATCTCGATCACGGAGGCCGAGACGGTCCCGCTGCTACTGCTGGAGTCAGGGCCGGTAGCAGGGATCATCGCCGCCAGTGAACTGGCCCGGGCCCACGGTTACGACCAGCTGATCTCGTTCGACATGGGCGGCACCACAGCCAAGGCAGCCATTGTCGAAGGCGGCGAGCCGCAGATCCAGACCCGCTACTACGTGGGTGGCTATGAGTCTGGCTACCCGATCCAGGTGTCCGTGGTCGACGTGCTGGAAATCGGCACAGGCGGCGGCAGCATTGCCTGGGTCGACGACGAAGGTGGGCTGCAGGTCGGCCCGCGCAGTGCCGGCTCAGTTCCCGGCCCCGCTTGCTATGGATCCGGCGGCGCCGACCTAACCGTCTCCGATTCGAACCTGTTGCTTGGCCGGCTCGATCCCACGACCTTTCTCGGTGGACGAATGCAGCTTTACCCGGAATTGTCAGCCAAAGCGGCCCGGGAAAGCGTGGTGAGTCGGTTGGGTCTTTCGGAGATTGGGCTCGCAAGCGGGGTGGTGAAACTGGCCAATCTGGCCATGTCCAACGCCCTCCGGCGGGTGACCGTCGAGCGGGGATTCGATCCACGTGATTTCGCGATGGTGGCCTACGGCGGCGGCGGCCCTCTGCATGCCGTCGAGGTGGCCCGCGAATTCGGTTGCGCCAAGGTGTTGATTCCTCCCATACCCGGTCATTTCTCAGCCTGGGGCATGTTGCGGGCGCCCCTGCGGCGCGACTTCTCGCGGACCCACGTGGTGCAGGTGGTCGACGATCGGCTGGCGGAAATCCGCCAAGACATGCAGAAGTTGCGGGATGATTCAAGCGCTTGGCGCACGGGCCTGGGTCGGCCGGTGGTGACTTCGTACACCGCGGAAGCACGTTACGTGGGGCAGGAGCACACCATTCTCGTGCCGCTGGATGAGCAGGACCTGAGGGCCGAGACCATCAGCAGCCGCTTCACGGACATCTATTTGAGGCGGTACGGCCACACCTCCGAGGGTGAGCCGATCGAAATCGTGAACCTGCGCCTCACCCTCTCCACTCCAGGCGAGGCCGGAGTGATGCCCAATCTGCCTGAGCGCCCAGAGGCAGTTCCGATTCGCCGCACCGCAAGGCAGGTCTACTTCGAAGAGTCGGGATGGGTCGAGGCCGCCGTCTATGTCAGGGAGCAACTTCCGATGGGCAGCAGCATCCATGGTCCTTGCATCGTTGAAGAGCCTGCCTCCACCACCTTGCTCGACCGGGCGACCCGGCTGACGGTGCTGCGCGACGGAACCCTGCTCCTGGAACTGGAGGAGCTGGTATGAACAAGGGTAGCCCAGCCACCGAAATCGACGCCGTCACGCTCCAGATCATCCGCAGCCATCTCATCTCAGTCGTCGATGAGATGGAGGCGAACATCAACCGCACCGCTTACAGCCCGATCGTCTATGAAGTGAAGGACTACTGCGCTGCCCTGTTGGATGACGAAGGTCGGATCATCGCGCAAGCCCGCGGCGGCATGCCCATCTTCCTTTCAGACATGGGCGCACCGGTCAAGGCCGGCATTGCGGCCTTCGGGAAGGATGGATTCTCCCCGGGTGACGTCGTGCTCAACAACCACCCGTACACCACCGGTCAGCATCTCAACAACATGGTGGCCTTCTCCCCGATCTACGTGGCGGAGAAGCTGGTGGGTTTCGCTGCGGTCCGCGCACACTGGTCCGATATCGGTGGCAGCGTGCCGGGCTCCTTCTCCACCAACAGCGTGGACATCTATTCCGAAGGTCTCATCTTCAACTGCATCAAAGTGGTCCGGGGCGGCAAGGAGGACCTCGAGATCATGCGATTCATCAACGACAACACCCGGTTCGCTCGGGAGACCTTCGGCGACCTCCGGTCCCAGGTGGCTGCCTGCCGCATCGGTGAGCGCCGCCTGCAGGCACTCGTCGGTCGCTATGGGCAGGAACGGGTCTTTGACGCCATCCATGCGTTATGGAAGCGATCCGAAGAGCACGCCCGCCGGCAGCTTTCGCAGCTCAGGGACGGCGTCTATTCGGCACAGATGTTCCTGGATGACGACGGGACGAACAACGATCCGGTCCATATCCGGGTGCGGGTGGAGATCGCCGGCGACGAGATGACGGTCGACCTTAGCGAGAGCAGCCCACAGGTCGGCGGTAACATCAACTGCGGAGAATCGGCTGCCGTCTCGGCCGTGCGGGTGGCCTTCAAGAGCTTCACGGCACCGGATATTCCTGCCGATGAGGGCAGCTTCGTGCCGCTCAAGGTAATCGTCCCCCCGGGACGGTTTCTCAGCGCCCAGCGACCCGCCGCGATGACCCAGTGGAGCGCTGCAGTGCCACCACTGGTGGACACGGTGCTCCTTGCCCTGAGTCAGGCCGATCCGGACCGCGTGCCCGCGGAGCACCATGGCTCGCTGGGTCCGTACATCTGGGTGGGGCCACGCGCCGATGGCCGGCCCTTTGTCCACATCGACACCTGCAGCGGCGGTTGGGGTGCCAGCAAGGGACGTGACGGCGGGGTTGGGCTGAAGACCGTGATGCACGGCGATACGTTCAACGTAGCCATTGAAATCGAGGAGGCCATGTTCCCATTGCGGGTGGAGTCCTACGAACTGCTGCCGGACACGGGAGGCGCTGGGCAGTGGCGCGGCGGCAATGCCAGCGCCCGGACCTATCGGACCCTCATGGACCTTGAACTCAACTTTGCGTTCGAGCGTTCCAAGTGCCCTCCTTGGGGCAGTCAGGGCGGCCACGCCGGGACTCACAATCACCTGGTCCTGTTCCATCCTGATGGCAGCTTCCGCGCGAAGCTCCAGAAGGGAACCCTCGTGAAGTTGCCCACCGGTACCAGAGCCGTGATGATCTCAGGCTCCGGCGGCGGCTACGGGGATCCCCGAACACGGGATCGGGCAGCCGTTGCTCGAGATTTGGTGGACGGCTATGTGACGCCAACGGTCGCAGAGTCCGTCTATGGCTACAAGCAGGCAGGCGAGTAGAAGTCACACGACATGAAGTGGGGGCCGAACGAAGCACAATAGCGCGTCCGTACCAAGGCCAACGGACTTCGGGTCGTCGTGAACCTGTACCTGTTAGACGCCACACGCACGCGGTCAACCGAATTGGCTGTCTTCGCCCGCAGGACTACCCGCCACTGGGGCCTTGGATACCATCACGCTAGCGGATACTTTCGGCGTTGCAGACCCGATCGCAGATGACCGCTCTGTGCGGGCGTTGCCGGACGGCACCGGCGTACCCGTGCAGGCGCACTGCCATGGGGCGATCGCTCGCAGCCATTCAATCTACAAGGGTGGCGACACCCAGTACTGGTCGCGCTTGCGAGCGCCGGCGGGCTGCGTGAATGGGCATCGGTTGCTGCGCTCAGTGTGTACCGATCTTCATCCCTCGGTAGCTCACCACATGAGCCCACTGAGGTTCGTCACTAAGGAGGAATACCAGTGATTGCAAGTCTCTTCAGTCCCATCGGGATAGCCGGTCGCGTACTCCCCAACCGGATCGTAATGCCCGCAATGACAACGCGGCTGGCGCAAAACGACGGGGAGATGACGGACAAATTGATCGAGTGGTATCGAGCTCGCGCAGCCGGCGGTGCTGGCTTGATCACGGTCGAAATGTCATCGCCCTCTATCTCGGGCCGCCATCGTCTCGGAGAGGTTGGGGTCTATGACCGACGGTTCCTCCTGGGCTTGAAACGGCTAGCGGAGGCCATTCACAATGAGGGCAGCCTTATTTCGATTCAGCTCGGCCACGCCGGGAGCAGGGCGCCATCTGCAGTGACCGGCATGACGCCGTTGGACCCCTCGGGGATCAGTTCCTCGGTCGTCGAAGGCGGCACGCATTCCGTCACGCCAAAGGCGCTAACCACGACAGAGATCCTTCAGATTCGCGCCGACTTTGCAGACGCGGCCCGGATGGTGCGTGATGCCGGTTTTGACTTTGTGGAGTTGCATGGGGCGCACGGTTATCTGATCTCGCAGTTTCTATCGCCCTACGAAAACAGGCGGCAAGACGAGTACGGGGGAAGCCTCGAGAACCGCGCCCGGTTCGGCTTAGAATTACTGCATGAGGTAAAGACCGCCTGTCCAGATTTGCCGATCGTTTTTCGCTTGGGTGTCGAAGACTTCTTTGACGGCGGAATCCACATCGACGAAGCGATACAGGTCTCACGCTGGGTTGCCGAAGGTGGCGCCTCGATCTTAAGCGTCAGCGCGGGGCATCACCGGTCCCTGCCTTCCGGCGAAATGATCATTCCGCCGATGAACTATCCTGACGGAATATTTCTCGATCTGGCTGCGAGGGTGAAAGCGACGGTCGACATACCCGTCATAGGGGTGGGACGCCTACACAACAAGGAGCTCGCTCGCACCGCGATCGAACAAGGGCGCGTGGACCTGATTGCCCTCGGCAGGCAACTCATTGCCGATCCGGATTGGCCTAACCGCGTCCGCGATGGACTGGCCGTCAGGCGTTGCCTTGGCTGTAATTATTGCGCCCACAATATGGTGACAGGCGACACCGTATCCTGCGTCGTCAACGGCAGGGCTGGACGTGAGACACAACTCTCCCTCGCCCCTAAACACAAGGGCAGGACCATCGCGGTCGTCGGTGCAGGCCCAGCAGGACTTGCCTTTGCTTCGCTAGTTGGCGCCGCGAACCGTGTGATCGTTTTCGAGCAATCCGCGAGTACGGGAGGTTCTTTTCGCTTCGCTGGAAAGGCGCCGTACTTCGGAGAGGTCACAGCAAATCATGAATCCTTCGTGAGTCACATCGCCGAAATGGAAGCCCGTTGTCGACTAGCCGGCGTCGAGTTCCGGTTCAACAACAAGGTAGACGCGAATGCGCTGACGGGCTTCGACTTGGTTGTCGTGGCAACCGGAGCCCGCCTTCCCTTCGGTTTGACACGACTTGTATTCCACTTGCTCGACCTCGGAATCGGGCGAACCCAGTTGGCGAAGTGGGCCTTCAACAAGAAGGTTGTCCGTGACTGGTTCTATTACAAGGCCCGCAAGTCAACAGCGCGACAAGGTGATCTGAACCGAAAGGCGCAGTCTGAGACCATCGTCATTGGTGACGCCATTCGGCCGGGCTTGGCGCGTGAGGCAGTTGCCAGCGCTTTCGCCGCAGCCCTGTCCCGACAGTAAGCGTGCGGGCAAGTCATCTTGCCGCGCCGGCAACACCGTGATCGCGCGTGCGATCAGTGCGGCGTTATCGCCGGTGCCCAGCGATGCGGCAGCAGTCGTCGATGCGGCGGTTTGGCTGCGTGGGCAGCCGCTCGAGCACGTCCTTCAGGTATCGGTACGGATCGTGCCCGTTGAGCCGCGCCGACTGGGATCAGGCTCATCACCGCGGCGGCGCGTTGCCCGCCACGCAGCGAGCCCGCGAACAGTCAGTTCGAGCGCCAAGCCGGCGACAATTAGCCTGACCGGCCGGCCAGGATAGTTGTTGACGCCGGACCGGCACAAGTGGCGACACGCCCCAATTCTGTTCGATCAAGAGCAATCAGACTGTCGATGCGTGGCATAGCATACGACAAGCTGTTCCCATTCGTTGGTCATGACAATCACAGTACGACCCAGCGAGCCGGAGTCGCCTCCTTCAATACTTGGCCGCTGCGCATATCCACTAGTCCTTGTGACAGCATGCGCGCTCCCGGCAACCCGTCATCTGCAATGAACATCAGCGTTGTTGTCGGCTCGTCGTAAGCACAGCCGATGCTCGCCGCATATCGCTGTAATCGGGCATAAAAGGCGCTGATCTCGCAAAACGGCGCGGCGGTTATGGCACCACCGAACGGCAGCGGCAGTAAGTCCACGCCATCGGGCCCCCAAAAGGCGATTCCTCCACCCGCGTCGAAGACGCTGTCGACGCACCGCTTCAACGCAAAAGGATCGGATCCGACAGCCACCAATAGCCGCTCGGGGGTAAGTGTGCTCACTAGCCCGCGCCAACCGGCTGCAAGGCCGAATATACGCGCGCGAATGATCCGCTCCCGCACCGGATCGAAGACTGCGCAAGCCAATTCCGGCCCCGCACCTGGCCCAGCTCGCAGGATGGCCTGCGACTCCAGGTGTACAGAGGGGTCATCCGGGCGAAGCCAAAACTCGTGTTCGTCTAACCGCTCACGTCTGTTGGACCAGGTCGCAACCCTCAGTGCCTCCCAAGGCACGTCGGGTACCGGCTCGAGCATCTTGCCGTCGCGGGCGACCAGAACGCCGGCGGCGAATACCAACTCGGGCCGTGGCTCCGACAGCGCGGCGAGGACGTTGAAACTGGCCAGGCGCCCTGGCGCGATCATCCCCACATGCGCGTCGAGCCCCTCGTAGGATGCCGGGCGCCAGCTCGCCATTGCGTAGGCCTCGGTTGGTTCTAGACCAGCGCCGATCGCTGCGGTGATGGCAGAGTCAATCAGTCCCTTGCGGTTGATCCATCCGGGCGTGCCGCCGTCTACGGTGAATGCCGTGCGTTCCAGCGGCACGCCCTGCTCCAAGAGAGCCCGGATCATTTCAGGGACGTCGGGACGCAAGCCGTTGTGACGTAGGAATGCCCACATTCCCATGCGAAGGCGCGCGGTGACCTCGGCACCGGAGATCGACTCATGATCGGCAGTTATGCCGGCAGCCGCGGCTGCGCCGATCGTTCGTGGTGAGGCGCCAGGGCTGTGGCCTTCGATGCGGGCACCGGCGGCTCGCGCCCCGACGAGCATCCGGGCCAATCCTTCGTCCAACCCCCATAGCTCGGGATGGGTCGCGACCTCTCCAACCTGATTGACGTCGCTTCTGTCTAGCAGGCGCGTCGCCTCGTGGCGAAGCAGCCGCCGCGGCCACGGCTCGGGCCGCAACGACCAGCGAAGCACGGTGGGCACTCGAGCGGAAAGGTCCAGCAGCCGCGGATAGTCATCTGCATCGAGCAAGCCGTATAGATAGGAGTCGTCAGCCACGATGCAAGCGATGCCGCGCGCAACAGCCTCCCCAATAAACGTCCCCGCGGAGTAAGGCCCGAAGACGTGGGCGTGTGGCTCGACGTAACCTGGAACGATGACTTTGCCGGTCGCGTCGATTCGACGTGCCCCGGCAATGACGAGGTCCGGAGCAACCGCCGCGATTCGGCGCCCGACGACCGCGATGTCAAGGGGCTGTAGCTCTCCGGTAGGAAGCAATACCGTCGCACCACTGACAACCAAGTCGGGGACGTCCCTGCCCCAAGCGACACCAGTGCGACGGCGAAGCTCATTGGTATTGTCTGCGTACGCGGGCAAGTCACACCCTCGGCTGACCGGTAGCATGACTTCGTGTGCTTGGTCGGCGGACGAGGATGTTGGACATCCCAAGCTCTTGACGCGAACCCAATGTCGCCTCGCTCTAAGGGGTCATGCTGCAGGGGGCTCTCGCGTCCAACCGCTTTGCCATCGGCATGCGCAGACCCTCAACTACCGGCAGCCCATGCGGGCACGGAGTTTGTGATAAGAACCTTGTTTGTCGCCTCGACGACCAACTGTTGACGCTGGTTCGTCGCCGTCCCCTGAAACGTCACAATTCCGCCGTTGTACTTCTCCTTCGGCACACGCTCCACGGTCTTCCACACGTACTTCAGTGTGTCGCCTATGAAGACTGGCGAGCGAAAGCGAAAAGTCGTCTCCAGGTCGGCGATGCCAGTCCCGGCGATCGAGTTGCCGATCACACCGAGCATTATCCCGACGATCAGCGGACCGTGGGCGATTCGCTTACCGAAGACCGACGCGAGGGCGGCTTCTTCGTTGACGTGCAGTGGATTGAAGTCATTGAATAGTCCCGCCGCGCTGACGATGTGCGCTTCGGTGATAGTTCCACCGCCGAAGAGGGTCGAGCCGAGATCGAATTCGTCGTAGGTCATGCTGGCCATGGCTACCGCTCCGTCCGAGAGTTTTGGGCCATCCGGTCCCAGCATTCAGTCAGTGCTGGCTCGGTCTTGAGCAGATGTCTGCGCACTCGCTCGGTGCCGGTCTTGGGCAGGGCGTCGCGGAACTCTACGTAGCGTGGGACCTTGAAATCGGCGAGGCTCTGAGCGCACCAATCCGCGACATCAGCCTCGGTCAGGTTTGTTTGATGATGCCGGACCACGAACACCTTGATCTCCTCGCCGCGGATGCGATCCGGCACGGCTACAGCGGCAGATTCCACCACTGCCGGATGGGAGTTGACAGCATCCTCCACCTCCTCGCCTGATACGCTCTCGCCCGAACGGCGTATGACGTGCTTATCGCGCCCCTCATAGTAAAAGTATCCATCTTCACCCCGGAATCCGAGATCTCCGCTGTGCACCCGGCCATTGCGCACCACGCGTGCAGTTTCCGCGGGATTTTTCCAGTATCCCTTCATGATTGCGTCGTTTGCTGCGGTCAATTCGCCAATCACTCCGGGTGGACATTCGGCGCCTTCGCCGTCCAAGACCATGATGCTGTTGTTCCAGCCCATTGGCCAGCCGACGATCTTCGGCGTGTAACCGAAACCCGGGGCTGTCATCGTTCCCAGTGGTGCCTCGGCAAGACACCAGGTTGTGACTACGTCAACTCCGAAACGCTCAGTGAATTGGCGGTACAGGCTCTCCGTGAGGGTAGCCAAGGTTACCCGTAGCGGATGGTCACGGTCGTCTGGCCGCTCCGGCTGCGCCAGGATCATGTTGATCGCGCCCTCCAACAAGTTGACTTCGGTGGCACCGTATCGTCGCACCTGATCCCAGAAACGGCTGGCGCTGAACTTCTCCGTGACGATGAAACCGGCACTTGCCCACATTGCCGTCAGGCCAGACCATACAAGAGCGTTGCCGTGGTAAAGCGGGAAGATCGTGAGCAAGCGGTCATTCGTCGTGTACTTCATGCGCTCGTTGATCGCAGCGGCCTGCGCAACTGCAATGTAGTGCGTATGCATTACGCCTTTCGGCTTCCCGGTCGTACCGGATGTATACATGAGCGCAACAAGATCTTCCGGAGCTACGCTGACGGACCGCCGCCGAGTTGAAGCGCTTTCCATCAATTCGTGAAAGTCAAACGCGGAATCGTCATTGCTTCTGCCGGTCGCCACGACTGCCCGAAGCCTGTTGAGTGGGCCCGAAGGCACCTGCTTGCATGCTTCGCGGATGTATTCCCAGCGCTCTGCATCTGCCAACAGGATCTCAGCGTCTGAGTGCTCGACCGTGTACTCGATCTCTCGAAGTTTGGATTGGGTTACAAGGGGTACAAACACTGCACCAAGCCTGCCAGTCGCATAATATGCGTAAAGGAATTCGGGGCAGTTCGCCATGATCACGGCAACCCGGTCTCCATGCTTGACGCCAAGGTTGGCCAGCAGATTTGCTACCCGATTGACGCGCTCGTCGAACTCCCGGAAGGTGACCGTGAAGTCGCCAAAATAAAGGAACGTTTGATCGGGGACTCGCTCAACAGATCGATCGAGCAGGCCGCCCGTCGTCCAAACGCCAGGTCGCGAAATCATCGTCTCGGCTCTGCGGCGAGTTTGTCAGTCACGCCCATAAGGCCCGGCGCATTGTCGTTGGGGTCAGGCGGCACAACCCGGAAATCCTCGCTCCGTGTCCGTTCCAAGAATCGGTGAGTGATATCGGCGAGTCGTTGTCAACGGCCCCCCGGAAGGGAAAGCCACGGCAGTGGCCGTGGCACGAAGGGGCGTTCCCCATTTGCTGTTAGGCCTCGTTCGCTTCAGACAAGCTCTGCGGTGCCAACGGACGCTCGTATGAAACATCCGTGCGATCACGGGTGCTCCGGTGATTCGTTCGAAGCATTTTTTGCATCGATTTTGCATCGCCCGTGAGAGACCACTCCATGACCACCACCCGGACGGAAATGCGCCATATCCCGTCACGACGTTCGAAACGATCGACGTATCGACCGCCTCTGACCTCCACCTCTGCCGTGTCCGCCATCTTGAAGGCGACGGTGAAATAGGTTTCGACATGGGCGGCATCGTCATCCACATCAATTGCCTGGTTCGCGATGAAATGCTGCGAGAACTCTCGCCCCGTCTGCAAAGGGCGGATCGCCGCAATGAATTCTTCCCTGCCAAAGCATGAACTGCCGTGGCAGTCGACCGCGTCGTCGTGAAAGGCGGATCGAACAAGCTCGTCGTCAAGTCTGTCGACCCCTCGAGCGTATCGAGAGATGCATTCCCTAATATCTTCCCTATCAAGAAGGAGTCGCAGACGTGAGTCAATCTGATTTGTCATGCTGCTCCAAGCCTTCCAATGCGCATCGGACGAGCGGTTATCAATGGGCGGCAAGGCTTTCCGTTCGCCACCGCAGGACCTTGCGCTCGGCATAACGGATGACCGTGTCGACTGCCCAAGCGACAATGACAGTTACGATCAACGCGGCAAAGATATTCGCGATGTTGAAGACGCCAGAACTCGCCGTAATGATATAGCCGAGACCTTTCTGGCCGAGAAACATTTGTCCGACGACCGCACCTGCCAGCGCGTATGCCCAGGCAAGGCGCATTGCGGCGAAAATCCAGGGAACTGCAGTTGGGAATATGACCTTGCTTACAAACTTCCAACGACTTGCACGCGACAACCGGGACAAGATAACGTGATCGCGATCCACGGAAAGCGCTCCGGCTATCGCGTTGTTCATTACGATGAAGACCACGATCGAGAAAACCAACGCGATGTGCGCCGTGGGGCCGATGCCGAACCATAGGATGAAGAGCGGGGCCAGAGCGATACGCGGCAGTGCATTGAAAACTGCGATGTACGGCGCAAAAACTTCGTTCACTCGCGGGAGAGAACCCAGGGTAACGCCGATCGTGACACCAACGAATACACCTAACCCAAAGCCAACGAGAGCCGAGTACAAAGTGATCGCGACATGTATGACGAGTTCCGCATCGGACAGTCCGATAAGCGCAAACAGGATTGTGCTGGGACGTGGAAGGAACGTCTCGTTGAAGAATCCCGATCGAACGACAGCTTCCCAGCCAAGAACGAGCGCAACGCCGAAGGCGATGCGATAGGCCAAGATTGCCCAACGCCAGCTCATGCCAGAACTCCATCAAAACGATCGGAACTCTGCGAACACCCGATTTCAACGCACAACTCAGTCGTCTCCCAGGTCGGACCAAATCTGCTTCAGGTATTCTCGAAAGCGCGGCTCGTTGAACAAAAGATTCTCAACTACCCTGGGCCGCGGAAAAGCAATGTCGTAGGCCGCTTTTACAGTTCCGGGAGCCGAGGAAAAAACGACAACACGGTCGGCCAAGGCGACTGCTTCCATGACATCATGGGTAATCAATACGACTGTGTGCCGTGCGCGCTCCCACATCGAGAGGAACAAATTCTGGACATGTACGCGGGTCTGCGCATCAAGTGCACTGAACGGTTCATCCAGAAGCATGATGTCCGGATTGGTGATGAAGGTACGCGCGATCGCGGTGCGCTGCCGCATTCCATGCGAGAGGGCGTGGGGGAAGTAGTTCTCGAAGCCGCCCAGACCTACTGCTTCGATCATCGTCCGAGCCATGTCGGATCGGCGTTTCGAAGAATGTGCTCCCTGCATCTCGAGCGCAAACTCTACATTTCCAATCACCGTTCGCCACGGAAGCAACGCGTCCCGAGCTGGCATGTAGCCTATGTCACCCCGAACGTCGGTCACTTCCGCGTCTCTGACGATGACGCGGCCTTCGGTAGGTTTCATCAAGCCCGAAATCAGATTCAGCAGCGTGGACTTGCCACAGCCGCTCGGCCCGACCCCCGCAGTAAAGCCCTCCGCCGGTATTTCGATCGTAACGTCCCGAATGGCGGTAATCTCCCGGCCACCCGGTGCGGCGAAGCGGTGCGTCACGCCATCGATAAGGACACCGGCACTCGCCGCATTCGCCGCCGGCACGATGCGATGTGGACGCGCCAATTCCGCGTCCGCAGTTTCCTGACGAGATGAATTGCCCGCCGTCATTTCATACCCGAGTTCTGATTAGGCGCATTCGACGCGATGATGTGGAAAAACGGATCGCGAGCAGCGAATCGGTTGCCCGTATTCCAACCCTGTCGACGACCCCAGGAACGACAATATAGGGCAAAGCTGGCCGTATCGCTATCCGTCTCGTAGTCGGCTCGTCGCTCCGTACATAGCTCGGACAGCAAA
>SXGR01170895.1_pt1 | contig 19630 bp, 20 predicted proteins | sample 3174711 | NCBI WGS metagenome assembly SXGR01 (sample SAMN11356860, study PRJNA531348) | freshwater metagenome | isolation source: freshwater sample F1-60 | place: China: Fuxian Lake, Yuxi | collected 2017-12-25
CGGGAGGCGCTCTGGATGACCGTACTGGTATCGGCGCCATTGCTTGGGGTGGCGCTGGCAGCGGGCCTGCTGATTGGCGTCATTCAGGCTGCAACTTCGATCAATGAAATGACGCTGAGCTTTATTCCGAAACTTGCTGCGCTTGCGGTGGTTCTGGTGATAACCGGAGGCTGGCAGATTGGTGTCATGATCGATTTCACCCGTCGGATCTTTGAACGGATTCCGCAACTGTTCGGTTGATCTCGGCAGCGCCGTGAACAATCCAGACTTCCTTCTGTCATCCCGTCAAGCGAACACAGGTCATGTCACCCGCGTTTAATCTGGTTTACGCGCAGATCCTGGACGCGTTCTACACCTTTCTCTGGCCCATGATTCGGATCTCGGCGCTCATGTTGACCGCGCCTGTGTTTTCGCTCGATGTGGTCACGATCCGAATCCGGATTCTTTTTGCGATTGCTCTCACGCTGGTGGTTTATCCGTTGGGCTCCTGGCCGATGATCGATCCATTTACCGGTCGGGGTGTGCTCGAGGTGTTCAACCAGGTTCTGATCGGATCTCTGGTAGGCCTGATGTTGCAGGTGGTGATTGCCGCGCTGGTGCTGGGTGGTCAATCCATTTCTGCGTCGCTTGGTCTCAGCATGGCCAGCATGATCGACCCCAACGTCGGGAATGTGCCCGTGATCGCGCAGTTTCTTGTGGTGCTGTCCACGCTGTTGTTCGTCGGGATGGGCGGGCACACCCTGTTGGTTGCCATCCTGCTGGAGAGTTTTCGGTCGCTCCCTATCGGTCAGTTCCTGATAGGTGAAACAGCCTTCACCAATTTGGTTTCCTGGAGTTCGCTCATGTTTGCGGGCGCGTTGCTGCTGGCTTTACCAGTGATGGCTGCGCTGCTTTTTGTCAACGTCGGGCTCGGGGTGGTCACGCGCGCGGCGCCCAGCCTCAATATTTTCGCGGTGGGCTTTGCCGCAATGATTCCTGCCGGGTTACTGGTGATGATCATTTCAATGACTCACATTGGCCACCGGATCGAGTGGTTATGGCTGCAGTCATTTCTTCGAGTACGAAACCTTCTGGGGATTCCAGGTGGCTGAGCAGACTGAATCAGACGATCGCACCGAAGAGCCTACGGCGAGGCGACTGCAGAAAGCCCGTGAAGACGGACAGATTGCGCGGTCGGTCGAGTTATCGGCAGCCGCGGTCACCCTGGGCGCGATTGCGGTGCTGTTTTTTTCGGGAGCCGGTCTGACCGAACGTCTGGCCGATGGTTTTGCAAACGCATTCGTGTTTGACCGGAAAGTGCTCGAATCGCCCGCGCTTCTCCCTGGGATTTTCCTTTCTCGAATGGGCGAGGGCCTGCTGCTTGTTACCCCCATCTTTGTTGTCACGATTGTCGTTGCCATCCTCGCCTCCATGGCGCTGGGCGGACTGAATTTCTCGTCGAAATTGATCGAACCGAAATTCGACAAACTCAACCCGCTCAATGGGTTAAAGCGCATATTCGGTTTCAAGGCCGGAGTTGAGCTCGGAAAAGCGATTGCCAAGTTCTCGGTCGTTGGCGCTCTGCTGGTCTGGGTCCTGGTGGATAACATTTCAACGCTCTCGACTCTTGGCGCCATGAGCATCGAACCCGCGCTAGCGCTTGCCGGTACGCTCATCACGCGTTCGGCACTCATCATCACGTTCGGGCTGGTACTGATTGCTCTCTTCGATGTGCCTTATCAGTACTTCGATTTCATGAAGCGCATGCGCATGAGCAAGCAGGAAATCAAGGACGAGATGAAGGATATGGAGGGGCGCCCTGAGGTACGCGCCCAGATTCGAAAGCGACAGCGAGAACTGGCGACGCGAAAAATGATGACCAAGGTAAAGGACGCCGACGTGGTGATCACGAACCCGGACCATTTTGCGGTGGCGCTCTCGTATGACCCAACCTCGGACGGCGCACCGGTATTGGTGGCCAAGGGCGTGGACCACCTTGCTTTCCGGATTCGGGAGGAGGCGCGCCAACATGGTGTTCAAATCTTCGAAGCACCGCCGCTCGCGCGCTCGCTTTACTACACCACAGAACTCGACGCTCCGGTCCCCGAGGCGCTTTACGTCCCGGTCGCGCAGGTTATCGCGTATGTGTTCAGTCTCAGCAGCGTGAGACCTGGGTCCGCTTCCATGCAGAGGCCCAATCCGAAAGTACCTACCGACATGCGCTTCGATGTCGAGGGCAACAGGGAGGCCGCATGAAATTCCCCCAGCCCAGCCTCGCGCGGCAGGCATTACCCGATCGGCCTGATGGCTCGACAGGTGGCGCGCCGCGACTTCTGACCGACTCGCACAGCGTCCGGCGCGTTCTAGACTTGCTCACCCGTGAGCGGTGCAATGTCCTAGTCACCAGTCAGACTAGCGGAAATCTAGATCTCTGGGGTCGGACAATCGCCGCCTCGCTTCGATCCCGCGCCGATGTGGTGCTCGAAATTTACATGCCGGCGAGTGCAGAGGCGCTGGTAACCCGCTTCAACACTGCCATGGAGAGCCACTCGCTCTTGTCAGCCCGCACCGATGGTGGGCCGGGCAGCGCACTGCGCGTTCTGCTGGTGGCCGACTCGCGCGCGCTGACAACACCGGAGGGGCAATTGCTCGCGCGGCTGGTTGGCGATTTTCCCGCTGCGGGAGTTCGGTTGCTGGTGCTTGCTGATGCCGAAGCCGAAGCGGCTAACCGGACGGTTCGCGATATCCTGGCGCGTCGGGTTCGCCTTATCGCGCTCGAGTCAGACTGCATCGACGAACCCATGCCGGCCGCCGCCATTTACGACCCTCGGGCTGCGCTGGACAAAGGAAGCATCGCGGCGCCTGCATCCGCCATATCGCCTGTCACGGCGAACCGCTTGCCTGCACTCGCTGGCTGTGCGCTTGAGGCGCCTCGATTGGCCAAACGGCAACTGATGTCACGCGGACGGCGAATTGTCACCTGGGGCGCGCTCATCCTGTCCATTGCACTCATTGCCTTGCTGGTCGTGGTGCTTTTATACCGAGACCGTTCTCCTGCGGGGGCTGCGTCAATCAAACCGGTGCAGGGTGCTGCGGTATCCCAGTCAACGGTCGGGCGTGCTTCTTCAATTTCTCGTGGATCGCAACCATGAGCGCGCCACCCGGTCCGAGCCCTGCGCCTCATCAGGTTGACCAGTCGCCCTCTGCAACGGGGACTGTTTCTGGCCTTCCGTCCGACCAGACGCCGTTTGGACCACTCGCGGATCCGCCGCGGGTTGACGGTGCGGAGATCATCGGCGGGCCAGCTGACGATGAACTGGAGAAGGCTAGTCCCTCAGAGGCCGCAGAGCCTTCTTTGGAAAACCAGGATCCGGGTGGTTTGCTGGGCGAAGCCCTTCAAACAGACGATCCTGTGTCGATTCCTTCTGAAGACCAGCCAGGATTTTATCTGCCGCCAGTTCTGATGGAACGTGCAGACCACATCGGCCAGGAAACCGCCTCGATCTCGGCCGAGATCACCGACATTGAACGGGCTAACGAGGCCGCTGAGCCGGTCGAACCGACGGAGGCAGTTGAGGCGTCGGCTGACAAGAAGGAGTCGAAATGAGCGGGACCGATCAAGAGAACGTCGCCGCGGACAGCCCGGCTGCTGCCGCTCAGCCTGGGGCGGGCCCGGTTGGCGATATCAGCGAAGTCGCGCGCGTTACACTCGATTCCGCCGAGGTGGCAAACCGCGCTGCCAAGGCGGCTGCGCAAACCGCTAACCGCGCGGCCGAGGCTGCGAATCGGTTTGACGCCGCGCTTAACGTGCACAGGAAACAGATGTTGATCATCACCGGTGTCACCGCTGGCATTGCTGTCCTGTCACTAATCCTGTTTCTCGCGGCTGCAATTCAATTGCGTGGACGTGTCGCACAGGTGAGTTCAGTCGTGACCGTCATGGCCAAGCGAACTGGCGAATTGAAAGTTGGGCTCGACAACCTGGCGGCTATTTCAGAGCGGCTAGATGCGTTTTCCACCCAGATTGATAACGTGGTTCAGTCACAGAACCGTCTTCGTACCTCCATGCAGGCCGCTGTCCAAAGTCTCGAGCAGGCCCAGACTCGTCAAGCGACGCAGGTGGCTGCCCCTGCTCCAGCAGCAAACGCGGGCTCGCGTCCGCCCCCCGAGCCGCTGGAGACCGCCCAACAGCGCGCCGCGCGCGACCTGATGCTCAAGCAAACCGCTGAGGCGGCGCAGGCCCTGGGGACCCAGGCAAGATCGCTTGATGGCACGCTTAAGGCACAGGCCAAGTCGCTCGCCACCATCAGCGAACGGGTGACAGCAATTGAACAGACGCTGGCCAGTTTTCCAGAGGTTCGCCGTGATGTCCGCAACATCCTTGACCTGGAGAAGCAGCGAGCAGGGGCAGTTGCTCAGGCCATGAATGATCGCAAGCGTGAGGAATCGTTGCGCCTGGAGCGCGAACGTTTCGTACAGTTCCCAGTCCGCCCGGGTGTGCCCGGGGCAGGGGGTCCAGGTGAACCTGCCGGCCGATAGCAGAAGCGCTGGCGCAGTCAGAACCGTCTCAACCGTCGGTGGGCTCCGCCCTGAGGTCGTACTTGTTGATCTTTTCGATCAGCGTCGTCCTCTGAAGCCGCAAAAGGCGTGCAGTCTGCGAAATATTGCCACCCGAACGGTCAAGTGCCTGCCGGATCAACGAACGCTCGATGTCAGCGAGGTGCTGTTTCAGGTGCAGACCATCCTCGGGCAGTTCGTCGGGGTCCTGAACCATCATCACGATGTCTTCGACCGATTGCGGTTCAGGCGGAATCGTGTAGCCCGTTTCAGCCGCCGCCGCGTGATGGGCTTCGAGTTGCGGGCGGTTCGATATCAGCGCGGCCCCAGCCATCTTCTCGGTTGTCTGCAACGCCGCCCAGCCACCGTCGCCCAGGTCTCCGGGCAATCCGGGATCGAGTGGCTCGCCAAATGGCTGCTCCGAATCTGGCAACGTCTCATGTTTCGTTGACGTCTCCGAATCCGGGGCGCTTTCCGCAGTCTCAGCTAAACGCAGTTGCTGCTCTGCGAAAGGACGGAGCCCTCTGGGTAGCATCGCTAGGGGTACGTGTGCGAGACCAAGGCGACGTCCAGGGTAGAGAACACTGAACCGATCCATCAAATTAGACAGTTCGCGGACGTTCCCGGGCCATTCATAGCACTGGAGAACGTTGAAAAAATCTGGAGCAAGTGTCACAGGAGACTTGCCGGGGCTAGCGTGTCGGCGGGCAAACGAGTCAGCCAGATCAGGAATATCATCAAGCCGAATTCGAAGCGGCGGCATTTCGATAGGCAGAACGTTCAAGCGATAGAACAGGTCCTGCCGAAAATGTCCGGAAGCAATCTCGCCTTCAATGTCCCGATGCGTCGCTGCGATGATCCTGACATCGATCGGAACCGTTCGAGAAGAACCGATCGGATCAATTGAACGTTCCTGGAGCACCCGGAGGAGCTTTACTTGCATGTCGAGCGACAGATCGCCGATCTCATCCAGAAAAAGGGTGCCGCCGTGAGCGAGTTCGAACCGGCCAACACGGTCAGCCATAGCGCCTGTAAAAGAGCCCTTGCGGTGACCGAAGAGCTCGCTTTCAATGAGTTCCCTCGGTATGGCGGCGCAGTTAACCGGAACAAATGAAGCGCCCGAGCGGTCCGACAGGTCGTGTAGCGCACGGGCAACCAGCTCTTTCCCCGTCCCGCTTTCACCCAGGATCAGAACCGTGGATCCCGATCGCGCAACAGCGTGGATCAGCGAGCGCACTGCTTGAATGGGCGCGCTGTGTCCGATGATCGCGTGAAGACCTTTCAATGAATATCCTGTGCGGGCTGCCCCGTGGCGGCACAGCCGAAAATAGAAGAAACCTGAAGTATAGGGTCGAAATCAATGAAATCGTTAGTGTTTATCGGGAAATCATCGTGTTGTTGCTCAAGACGTTACATCTCCGGTCGATTAAGAAACGGAGGGGACGAGCGTCGCGTCCCGAATTTTCTGGGAGCTAGGAGATGAGGAAGTCTTTGTCGGTTCTGGTGGCCTGTGCAGCGATGCTGGGGGGATGTGCGTCTCTTGATCTCGGGTCCTCTGGGAACTCCTCAGTTGCTGGAAATGTCGCTGACGCGGCGGCATCGATCGCCAAACCCGCTCCGCGTGTCAGCGCGCCGCCGCAGCTGTCCAGCAACGAACGACGTCGGCCGATTCTCTCCACCGGCTACGCGGTCATCAGCATCCAGCAGCATCACTTACCGGCCCAGCAGCGCCTTCTGGCCATACGCGCTGCCAAGCTCGACGCGTACCGCGGGCTTGCTGAGCAGGTCTACGGTCAGTATCTCGACGGCGCAACCACCGTTGCTGACGCGACGCTGCGCAGTGATCGCGTGCGCTCGCGGGTAGAAGGACTGATTCACGGGGCAGAGGTCGTCAGCATCGCGCCAGTGGGCAACGACACCTATGAGTTGACGCTGTCACTGGACCGCGACGTCATGTTCGAACTGCGTGCGGTTTACCTCGAGGAGATGGCCCGTCTGGGTCGCTGAATATGAACGCGCTGACACGAGTCTTGCGCGATCTGCTGGTCACAGCAGGTTTTACTGGATCGGCACTCTCGGCGCTTGCCCAGACGGCGCCTGAGCTCCCGGTGGGGGTAGGGACCCCGTCCGTCATACCCGCTTTGGGCCCTGGCGCCGAGAGCAGCGCGGCACGGCTCGAACAGCTTCGTAACGCCATGATTGACCAGGCGCTTGATGCGCCCGTTCGTATCAGCTCGAATGCCTGGCTCGACGAGTCGGGCCGGCTTCGCCACGTGTCGCGATTTTTCTCCGAAGTTCGGGCGCGGGCTGCCGCCGATCTGATCGTGAGCTCTGAATCCGCTTCGCAAGCGAGGGCTACCGCGGCGATTGCTGGCAGCGAGACGGACGGTAGGAAGGGGCTTGGCGCAGTACAGTCGGGTGCCGCACGCCAGTCAACGTTGGTTGGTCAGTCTTCGTCTCCGGGATCGGCTCCAGAGCGTGATGCAAGCGCGCTGTTGTTGTCCTCGCAACCTCCTGCGCCGGCGGGTTCCCTGCCTGTCGCCTCCGACGCCATCGATTGTCGGGCGGACCGGAGTGGCCTTCGCCGGTCTGCGGTCGTACGGTTTGAACTGGTTCCTAACGACGGTTCACGAGGCCACTTCGTGTTGCACCATCTCCAGGATTTGATTCAACAGGCATTCGGCCGGCAGTCTGGACGTGGAGGATTGACAGTTGCAGGTCTCGACCTATCCGGGGTTGACAGCTACTCAAGGCTTATCAGTTCAACAGGCCGTCAGGACGCTCCTTATCGAATCGATGTGCGCATCAGTTCCGACCGTCTTGATGTGGAGCCAGCCGGTCACGGCGTTGCTTCTGGTCAAACCTACTTCGCGCTAAGCCTGGCGGGAGCCCGTCGTGCGCTCGCGGAGCTTGAGCGGCCGTCCGTGTCACTCATGCCGGATCGCCGAGTTGACATCGACCTGTCTCTGGTGGAAGTGTCAGGCGAGCGCACGCTATTACGCCATCAATTACCCGTCAATATTCCAGGGGCTGCGCCGTCGCACAACTCGCCAGTCCTGCCGGATTCAACGATCGCTGCGGTCACCGTGGCGACGCTTGCCTGGTGGTCTGAGGCGGTCAGCGTGCTGCGTTGTGAACCCATGCTGGTACAAGTCCAGCCATTGACCGCCGGCGTGCTTGCGATCCCTGTGGGTGGTGCTGCGGGGATCCGGGTGGGCGATCGCTGGATGATCGCCGATCGTGCCAAGATTCCTGCCCGGGTGCTCGAGCAGGGCGCCGTTGACCGTATCATCATGGCCGAGGTGGTTGCCGTCGGTCAGCACCGCTCAACACTTCGATTGACTGCCGAGTCTGCTGGTTCGCCAGTCCGACCAGGCTTGGAAAGGGGAGTTCCATGGTTTGCCTCGCCGCTGTAAGTTTGAGTGCGTTTCGTCGCGGGACCGTCGCGCTCGTTGTACTGACAGCCCTTCTGGGTAGTGCGGGATCCGCTGATGCGCAGTCCCAGTACGGTGGCCGCCAGTATTCGGTTCGCAGCGGTGACACGCTTGACCGTATCATCAGCCAGCAAATGGGTTCAAGCCCATTTTCAATTGTTTTTCTGCGGGACGCGCTCGCGCGCCTGAACCCGCATGCGCTACCGCAGGGACCCCGCGGGGTATTGCTGGCGGGTGCCATGCTGCAAATCCCCGACGCTTGCATGCTCCAGCAGGTCGCGTTTGGCGGTTCGGGCACCTGCGACATGAATCCCGCCGCGACTGCGGGTGAACCCCGGTCAGCGCCCATGAGTGCTGCCGAACGCATGGAGATTGAGCGTCGGTCGTGGGTCCGCTTTCCCTAAACCCAGATGATCGCGCCTGACGCGATCAGTCCGCTTGCGCGTTATGCCGCGCTGGTGGCTGAAGTTCCCGTTATTCGGCTTGCAGAACCCGACGCGCGGGTGCTGGGCTTGCGTGATGGACAGGTGATTCAGACCCTGGTCCGATCGCAGGGCGATTCACTCTTTTTTGACCTCGGCGGTCGTCGCTTCGAGATTCCAGCAGCCTGGCAGCGGGTGGCCGCTGGAGACCCTCGTTGGTTTCGGGTGGGCAAGCAGGGAGAGGCATTCGTACTGCGACCCGTCGCGGATCCTTCTGCAGGTGCCGCGACCAAGGGTGTGGGCTCGCTTTCCTCCGCCGGCGCTGCAGCGCCCGGGGCGGGAGCCGCGCTGGTTGCGGGGGCCGGGCCGGCGCTGGCAACAGCGGAGACCGCAGCCCCGCTCTCACCTAGAATGCTCGAGATTCTTTCTCGGCCCTCTGGTCTGTCTGCCCTAGCCGATATTCTCGCGCCTGGCCGTCTTGAAGCGGCCCTGATTGGCGCAGGCGCGCCCGAACTGGCTCGTGCGCTGGTTGCCGCGCGACTGCGCTCGGACGCGCTGTCACCGCAGGTGCTTCAGCGTGCCGTCGCGCAGAGTGGGGTCTGGGGTGAGGCATTGCTCGCTTCTGGTCGGCAGGTCTCACAACTCGACCTGAAGGCACTGCTTCGACAGATCAGCCGGGTACTGGGTGCTCGATCTGCGTCGGCAGGGGCAGAGATTGATGATGCGATCAATGACATCGAAAGAAAGCAGATCGAATCAATTCAGCTGTCGTCAGATGGACGCTTTGCGTTTTCGGTCATGCTTCCGTTTGGCGACGCACCGCCCGCTCTGCTTCGCTTCGAGCGACATAGCCGCGGTGATGAGCGAGGCGAGGGGGGCTACACCATTGACCTCCATATCAATCCTCCGAGGATGGGCGACCTCTGGATGAAAGCCGTCGTGGTCGGAACAAGAGTCGACGTGACTGTCTGGGCGGCCCGGAAGGATATCGCGGCAGTGGTCAGCGCTGCGTCAGGGGAACTCGAGGGTGATCTGCAAGAGGCAGGTTTGCTGCTGCGTGCCTTTCATGTTCTCGAGGGGGTGCGGCCGGAAGTGACGGATTCGGTAGAAAAGCCACGGTCCTCAGGTCTGGACCTGACCGCCTGAGCCCACCCATGCGAAAAAAGCATGCCATCGCACTTGAATACGGACGTCGTGATGTTCCAGTGGTGGTCGCAAAGGGCAGCGACGAGATTGCCGCGAGAATTCTTGAGGAAGCCCGGCGTCACGGTATTTTTGTTGCCGAGGATCCCCAGCTGCTGGCAACCTTGTCCCGACTGGAACTGGATGATCAGATTCCGGTTGAATGTTATGCAGCAGTGGCTGTCGTGTTGGCTTGGGCGTTCCGGCTACGCGGAATCACACCTGACCAGTTGAGGGGGCGTTAACGGCTCGGCGCTTGGCAGTTTGTTTACGCCTGAGCGTAAGCATTACGCCGACGCGGGCGATTGGTCCGACCCAGCCGGTCGTACACATCAACGCCCGAGGTTGAATCGAAGCCGCCCACCAGTGTGGACAGGGCGCTTTCAATGGCGTCGCGCTTGCGAAGAATAAGGATTTCGTTACGGCGGTGGAGATCTCGGCATTCGAGCATGGCCGCTCGGAATCCTTCCCACCGGGTCAGGACGGCCGGGTCAGCATCTACTGAAGCCAGTTGTCGGCACTGCTCTTCGACCGCCGTGGCGAGATCGGCAAGCAATACGGCTTTTACCGGCTGAAGGCTTTCGAATGCGTCGAGATTACGCGTTCGCAGCGCGTCAAATTCTTCTTCGAGCAGGTGGCGAAGCTTCGCGCACTGCTGGTCAGCAACGGTCAGTTGTAAGCCGAGAGCGGTCACTTCGGGTCGGCGTCTGAAGAGATGCCGTAGAGGGAGCGTTCCAGCGAATAGAAGCTTTCCGCGATCCGCCTGGAGTCAATGACATACCTGCCTTCAGCGATGGCCTGTTTGATGGACTCAACCTTTTCCCGATCGAAGTCGGAGGTGCTGGCCAGCGCCGCTTGACGCAAGGCGCCAATTTCTGACCCGCCAGAATCACTGGACGTCGGCCCCGCCGTCTCTTTTTCAGCGGGCTTGGCAGTCGCGCGGGCTGAAGTTGATTGAGTCGTAAGGGTTGAGGCTAAACTATTGATTGGACTAGGCATTTTTATCCCCGGCGGGTCAGAAACACTTTCTTGGTCAATAGTGAGTCGACGGATCGAAAATAAACTTTAGCATCAAAGCGCACGCGCGACTCCCCGGCCCGTCACCATACCCGCAAGCGGCTTACCAGAGTCGGGGTTACGAAGCTTCACCTGATCCCCCAGTTTGGCGTCCTCCAGTGCTTCGACCTGCACGCTGATCTCGATACCGGAGCGAGCCACGCTGAGCAGGACCATCTGACCCTTACGAATCATCAGGGCAGGGCGGACCATCGATGCTCTGACCGGCTCGCCGGCCCGGATCATTCCGCTGACTTCGCCCTGTTCCAGACCTTGAACGCTGCTGAGATGATCAGCCGGGAGGATACGGCGATCCATTTCGACCACCTCGAGCGATGTATTGTCAATCGTCTCGCCCCGCATCATGTTGCGCCGGGCGATCACAACCGGCCGCGTATCGATGAGGTCGTCGGACACCAGAACCCGGTCGGCCGAGACGTCTCTCCGAAGACGAGCCCGGTTGAGATCGTCGACCCGGGTCAGAGCGCCCAGGGGGATCTTGCTGCGCGGCAGAAGTTCAGTCCGAAGGACCGTTGCTGGAATCATGTCGCCCGCCCTCAGATCGGCGACCGCCCTGACGACGGTCGCGACATCCTCGAGATCATTCACTAGCGGCGCCTCTCCAGCGCTGATTGCGCGTCGCAGCGAGCGTCCGATGATCTGGGCGGGAGAGTCAATTCCTCCGGACGAGCCTGCAAGGTCGCGTACGGTCAGGTCGGATTGAGAAATAATTTCGCCTGCACCCATTGATCGAGCGAGAACCAGTCTCTGTCGGACCCGTTCCACCGAAATACGGAGGTAATACTGCCTGACCGGGTTATCGCAGTGGGCGCGGACGGTTGATCGTGCTTCGAATGGGAAGTCGAATCGGTATCCGCTCCCGCACGCGGGGGGATCAACTCGGCCGTCGAGTGCACCGATTTTAATGAGCGCCGCGTCGGTCGCTGTTTGTGAGGCGACCCAGTCCCGGGCCTGGTCACGCAACCCTTCTCGTGCGGCGGCGGACGTTCCCGGCCCTGGCGGAGTCCCAGCAAGGGACGCGACGACCGGGGAGACGCGAGTGACGCCCGCACCGCCGGCGGCGACCGATTGTGCCAACGCGGATACCGCCGCCGTCGTCAGCGCGATGGCCGCCGTTGCGCATTTGAACGTGATCCATGTTCGCTTCATCCGGTACCTCCAGGTTTGCCTAAAGCGCGCTGTAGACGGTTTTCCGTCACTGGCCTCTTGCGTGGCATACCGCTTGCATGAAGTGGGCCAGCGTCGAGCAGACGACAGGAGGAAGTTTGGCCATGCAAGGCCCGGTCACATCCGGTTTCGTTCAACCCTCTCAACAAGCCGAGGTTGGACGGTCGTCGGCGCCTGCCAGCCGTGTGCTGGTGGGCTCAGCGTCGCCTGTTAGATCAGCGGGTCAGGGTTCAACGCAGGCGCCTTCCGCGTTCGCACCAGTTTTTCGCGCTACCAGTCAAGGGTCTATTGCACAGGCCTACGATATCCAGCTGGGCGACACGCTCAGCGCGATCGCTCACCGTCGACTGCAGGAATTGGGCCTACCCAGCGCTGGGGCTGACGTTCACCGGGCAGTCGGACAGATTGCAGCGGCAAACTCGATCAGTAATCCAGACCGGATTTATGCCGGAGACCGGATAGACCTGAGTGTGTTGGGGCGCGGACCCCGGGTCGCAGCCGGCGGCGGGGGTTCCACCGCATCACCTGGAACAGTATCCCGTCCTGCCGTGGCTGCGTCACCGCAGACCGAGGTCGCGGTTCGCCCTGCCGCCACAGCGCTCGGCGGTTCGGTATTTCCGCAGTTACAGAGGACCCTAGATCGGGCGGTGGAGCGAGGTTATGTCGAGCCGCAGGACCGGCAGGCGGTTCAGGATCGCATCCTGGACCTGAGCAAAAAATTTCGGTTCTCGCCTGATGACTTTGCGACAGTAGCCTTGATGGAAAGCGACGGCCTGAATCCCCGTGCAACCAATGGACGTTGTCACGGCATCCTCCAGTTCTGCGAGGGCCCAGGACGCGGCGCTGCCGCGGTAGGCATGCAGGGCAGGGCGGCTGACATACAGCAGCAACCGGTGCTGGCGCAGCTTGACCTGGTCGAGCGCTATTTTGATGACAACCGCCTGGGCGAGAAAGGTCCAGTGTCGCTGGTTGATCTTTACCTCACAGTCCTCACGCCCGCCGCGCGCGCGGAGCAGCGTCCCCATGCCTCACTTGAGATTGCGGGCCGGCAGGCGAAGGCGCTGCATGTGAGTGGCGATCGGACGCAGCCGATCACTCGTCAGTCGATCCTAAGCGGACTCATCAGTCATGCGCAGCAGCGGTTGGAGGCGTTGATTCATTCGCGGCGAGACGGCGAGCCACTCAAGGCAGTGCGCACCACGCCTGGTATTGCGTCTGCGACGCTCGATGGTCAGGGCGGGCGAACAGACCGAAATGACTCGGCTGCGCAGCTCTCGGGAAGCGGTAGCACGGGGGGGCGGCAAGGGTGAGCACATGGCGGCAATCCAAGCGGCAACGCGCGCGGCAATTTTTTGCCGCAGCGTCTGGTAGCCCTACCTGCTTCCAGAGCAGAGCGCGTTGGAATTTCGTTGGCACGCGCTGTGCTTTCGAAAGGGCGAAGCAAATCTTTAATGCCAGACGGCTGACAGACTTGAATCAAGGCGAATCAACGGAAGTGGGGGCACAGCGATGGAAGTTCTGAATAACGCGCTTGGACTGCATGAACACGCGTTGCCACTGCGCAATCGGCGAATGCAGGTCATCGCTGAAAACATCGCCAACGCCGATACCCCGCATTTCAAAGCCAAGGACATCGACTTTGCCAAGGCGCTTGATGCTGCAAGGGCGCCGCCCATGCGTGCCACGCAGTCTCAACACTTTGCGATCGGGGATCTACCCGGCGCTGACGGCATGATGTTTCGCACCCCCTTCAATGCTGCTGCCGACGGCAATACGGTTGAGATGAGCGTCGAGCAGGCTCGCTACGGTAAGGCGTCGGGTGACTACCAGGCCACGCTGGCGTTCCTGGAAAACAGAATCAGCGGAATCCGCAAAGCGCTACGCGGGGAGTAATCAGTCATGTCCATCGAACGAATTTTTGGTATTGCGGGAACCGCGCTCAATTCGCAACTCATCCGCATGAACGCGACCGCATCCAACCTCGCCAACGCGGGCACGGTGGCGGGCAACGAACAGGATGCCTTCCGAGCCAAGCGGCCGGTTTTCAAGGCATTGGTGGACAAGGAGTCGACCAATTCTGGGTTCCAGCATGTGGGTGGCGTGAAGGTGGACAAGATCGTTGATGATCAGACCCCGGTACGGAAGGTGTACTCACCCGGTAATCCGCTTGCTGACAAAGATGGCTACGTCTTCTCTTCAAACGTGAGCGAGGTCACCGAAATGGTCGAAATGATGGCCGCAGCGCGCTCATACCAGAACAACGTTGAGGTCGTGAATACCGCGCGCGAATTGATGATGCGCACCCTCGACATCATCAAAGCCTGAGGACGAATAAACCATGGCATCTCCAGTTACAGGCGCCGGCAATTTCGTATCGACGCTCCCGAAATACGAGGAGCTCAAGAAGGCCGCCGCAAACCCCGCTCAGAAAGAGGAAATGGGGCAGCAGGCTTTCCTGACATTGTTTACCACGCAACTCCAGAACCAGGACCCGCTCGATCCAGTAAAGAACGAAGCCTTTGTTGCGCAGCTGGCCCAATTCTCCCAGCTCGAAGCGACGACCAAGATGGCGGATTCAATGTCCTCCATGGCCAGTTCAATGCAGTCGGATCGTCTTCTTGCCGGCACCAGTCTTATCGGCAAGAAGGTGGCAACGCCCAATGGAACGGCCGAGTTGCTCGAAGGCTCCAACATTGCAGGTGTCGTCTCGGCGCCGAACGGCGCAGACAAAGTCGCGCTCGAGGTGTACGACTCGCTAGGCCGGAAGGTGTTCACACAGACGCTCGGGCGTCAAACGCCAGGTGAGGTTCAGGTCAAGTGGGAAGGCTACAACGACAAGGGCGAACGCATGCCGCCAGGCCGCTACAAGGTCCAGGCAACGGTCAGTAGCTTTGGCAAGGTCACTCAGGTGCCAATCAGTACCCCGGCGACGGTGCGTAGCGTCACGTTCAACGGTACGACCAACGAGATGATGGTTGAAGTTGAAGGCGGTGGCAGCGTTCCGCTCTCTCAGATCAAACGCGTTGACAGCTGATTAATTGGCAGCCAACTGAATCACCCCTATCAGCAATCCCCTCTTGCCGCTCACGACGGCGAAACCGCATACGCAGGAGTCTGAAACATGTCCTTCTATACCTCCCTGACCGGTCTGAATGCAGCGACAGCGCAGCTTGCCGTGACCAGTAATAATATCGCCAACGTGGGCACAACTGGGTTCAAGCGTTCACGCGCTGATTTTGGTGACATCTTTGCTACCTCGCCGTTGCAGAAGGCCTCATCGGTGGTCGGGCAGGGGGTTTCGCTCAAGGCGGTGACACAGGAATTCAGTCAGGGCAACGTACAGTTCTCGGCCAGTTCGCTTGATATCGCCATTACCGGTGATGGTTTCTTCCCGCTCAAGTCAGCTGACGGTTTGCAGGACATCTACACACGCAATGGAACGTTCACGCTGAACGACTCCTTTGCTGTAGTGAACTCCGCCGGTCAGGCGCTGATGGCGGCGACGGTTGATTCCAGCGGCAAGGCGGATCTTGAGAATCTTAGAAAGCTTTATATTCCGCGGGCGACAGCGGGCGAGGCCCGCCAGACCGAGAATGTTCAACTGGCGCTCAATCTTCCTGCGGATAGCCCGGTAATAACCAAGGCGTTCGATCCGGCCGATCCAGCGACCTACAACCTCACCACTGCGGTCACGGTTTTCGATTCGGGTGGAAATGATTACCTGGCGACGGTGTACTACGTGAAGACGCAGGTGGCGTCACCCGAAGATCCGAACAACAAATTTCAAACGCATGTCTATATTGGCAACAACAAGTTACGCGAGAATCTTATCCAGGCTACCGATAGCAAGGGTAAGTATCTGTATGTGAACAAATACGGCGAAATTCGTTCCGAAACCTCGGTGCCAGCCGTACCAGTTGAAAAAATCGCTCGAGGCGTTTCCCGTCTCTTCAACCTAGACAACCTGCGCAGTACCAATCCGTCATTGCCAGCGGGTACGCAGAGTTTCCCTGCACTCACCGACCAGCTGGTGGCCGATTGGAAGAACGGCATTAGCGGCAGCGCAGTGTCACTGCCTGACCGGATCGTCGATTTGGCTGCGTTGAAAAGCGCAGGACAGCCCACCGCGCAGAAATATTCCATCACGGTCGGTGGCGATTCCTACGAAATCTCGAAAGCGAGCTTTGGCGGGAATTGGTCGGATGCCAACGATACGGGCTGGGACTTCATCGGCGCAAAGCTCGCCGCAGCGATCGGAACCGGCGCGACCTACGACAAGACAAGTGGTGCTCTGAAAGTCACGATGGCAAGGGCGGACTCGCTATCAAGCGATATCGTGCTGAAGGAAGGCGCCGCTGCTGACGGTACCGAGCTCAAAAAGAGTCTGGGTGGACTCAAGTTCACCATCGATATCGACGGCTCTGAGCGTACGGTCGATGTTACGTCGATGATGTTTGACGAAACGATCCGCGACGATAAGTACACCGGGGTGGATATTGCCCGGATCCTCTCTAACGAGTTGAATAAAAATTTCGGCGGGCAGCGGTACTTTGATTTCAACTCGCTCGTCAATCCTTCCACTGGAAAGGCGCAGCTTTTCAAGGTGGCGGTTGCAGAGGCTAGCTCAAAGGATCCCATACCCGATAGCCACTATGTGTCGATTAGTATCGACGCCACCGGTACCGCTCAGGGACTGCTATCCAAGATGACCATCGCCGACACCGAGGCGAAGATCGAGGATGAGTTGGCGACTCAAGAAACCGCGCTTCGTGCGAAGGCGAACCTGATTACAGACGCGAGTGAAAAGGCGGGGATGCTTGCGTCGGCTGACCGCTTGGCCACACTGTCCGTCAGGTATGACGAGGTTGAGCGTGCATTCAAGTTCACCGCTGGGGATGGCGAGAAAGTGTTCGTGGGGTCTGCTTCAAATGGCCCCAATGAGTTGTTTGGTCTGGTGACGTCACCCACAGACGTCAACCTCGAAACTGGCTTTTATGGCGTTGACATGCCCCCGAACGGACTGTCGATTGTGGACGAGGACTCACAGCGGTACGCCATCAAGGTGGAATTTGACGACTTCAATAAGGTGTTCACAGTATCCTCGGGATCCACAGGGGATACCTCCTCCATCTCGATTAAGGACGGCAGCGACCTTATGTCGACGCTGTTCCGGTTTCCGCCGGTCGGTAACGCTGCGATCTCCACGGGCCAGTCAGAAAGGCCACTTCGCGGTATTGCGTCAAAGCCGGCGATCCTTTCGGGGTCCCCCATTGGCCTGAACGTCTCGGGGAAATTCGCTATTGACTCCACCAACAACAAGTTCGTGATGACAGTTGATAACGTGTCCGGTGTGGTTGAGATGCCAATCAAGTCCGACTATACGATCGACTCCTTCCGTACGGAGTTGGAGCGCAGGATCAATTCACTGGCTGACAGTCAGGGCCGTACCGTGAGCGGCGTTAAGGTGTCCGTAGAGCGGAACGCGCTGGGTCAGAGCTTCTTCAAGCTCACCACCGGCACGACCGGCGACAACGCCTTTCTGAAAGTAAGCGCCAATAGCCTGTGGGGTTTGTCCGGCGATGACAGCGCCCGGGGTTCGACCAGCAAGTGGCTGAGTCCGCCGCAGGCAGACGAAATCGGTGAAGACGGCAGCACCCGCCCGCTTTACGTTAATCGCGATGGCAACGAAACCACCAGTTCTGACGGTTATGACGAGACCGAGGCGCTCGACCTCTGGGCACCGATCTTTCTGGATAAGGGCGAACTGACTTTCGACACGGCCGGAAATCTGATCTCGCCCGAAAGCGCAATCAGATTCAAGCCAGAGACGATTGGTGACACTGGTGCCACGCTCAGCTTCTCGATCAAATATGAGGGCTCCACCCAGTACACCAATCCGTTCTCGGTACTCGCCCAGAGCCAGGACGGCTCGCCCGAGGGAGACCTCATCGGGCTTGATATTGGGGACGGTGGACTGGTCAGCGCGAACTATTCGAACGGCACTCAGAAGAACCTGGCAAAGATTGTGCTTTCTAACTTTTCAGCCCCGACGGGACTTCGACAGGTGGGTGAGGCCAGTTACCTCGCCACCTCTCAATCCGGACGGGTGACGGTGGGGGAGCCGGGGACGGCAGGTTTTGGAACCATCCGGGCAGGTGCCCGAGAGCGTGCCAACGTCGATCTCACCCAGGAATTGATTGAGCTGATCTCTTCGCAGCGGAACTTCCAAGCCAATGCGAAGGCGATCGAAACGAATAACACGCTGACCCAGTCGATCATCAACATCAGAAGCTGATGATTGACCGGGAGGAGCCCGGAATATGGATCGCCTTGCCTTTACGTCGCTGAAGTCGATTACCGAGGAGAGGGTTCGCCGCGAAATGCTCACGAATGAGCTGGCGAACATCACCTCGGTGGGTTTCAAGCGAAGCTTTGAAAGTACGACTCGAACCATCAAGATTCAAGGACCTGGATTCGACAGCCGGTTGATGCCTGTCCTCGAGCAGCGCGACCAGATCAATCTGGACCCTGGCGTGAGAATGATCACCGGGCGAAAGCTGGATGTTTCGATCGATGGCTCCGGCGTTCTTGGTGTCCGTGCGAAAAACGGTGACATCGCCTTCACGCGGCGCGGCGATCTCCACGTGAACGCCGAGGGGCTGCTGGAAACCGGCGGCGGTCATGCCGTGCTCGGCGATAACGCGACGCCCATCAATGTTCCGGTGGGGCTTGATCTGGAAATCGGGGCGGATGGCTCGATCTGGGCGCGCGACCCAAACAACGGCGAGCAACCGGCGGTGCAGGTCGCACGCCTGATGCTACGTGATGCGAGCGCGACACCGCTCGGGCGCCGCGAAGACGGATTGTTTAAGCCCTACGGAGATAACGTATTACCGACAGGTGATTTTCGGCCAGGGCTGACTCCAGTCGGAGTGGCCACCGGTGCGGTTGAGGGAAGTAATGTCTCCCCGATCGAGGCGATGGTTCGGATGCTCGATCAAACGCGTTCGTTCGAAACACAGATCAGGATCATCAAGGAAAGCCGCGGGCTCGACGAATCGGGCGCGACCATGCTGCGAGCGCGTTAAGCGTCCGTGAACTGACACCCAACGATTGAAGGAGTTGAGGTATGGATGCCTCGATGTGGATTGCGAAGACCGGACTCGATGCTCAGCAAAAGCGCATGAGCGTCATATCGAACAACCTGGCCAACGTCAGTACCAATGGTTTCAAGCGCGATCGCGCGTTGTTCGAAGATTTGCTGTATCACAACGTCCGACAGGCGGGAGGGCAGACCAGCGCGAACGAGCAGGCACCCACCGGCATGATGCTCGGGACCGGTACCCGCGTGGTGGGAACCGAGAAGCTGTATGCCCAGGGCAATCTGATTTCGACTCAAAACGCACTGGACCTCGCGGTGAGCGGCGAGGGATTTTTCCAGGTGCTGCAGCCCGACGGGACCGTTGCCTACACACGTGACGGCAGCTTTAAGCTTTCTGCCACGGGCCAGGTGGTAACGGTAAACGGTGCGCTCCTGCAGCCGGCGATCGTCCTGCCTCCCAACTCTGAAAGTCTCACGATCGGTGCGGATGGGACCGTATCCGTTGCGCTGTTCGGCGGCGGCCAGCAGCAGCTCGGAAACATTCAGCTCGCGCGCTTTTTGAATCCGGCTGGCCTGCAACCGCTCGGCGGCAATCTTGCCAAACCGACAGTTGCCAGTGGGCCCCCGCAGGTGGTGCAGCCCGGGCTCAACGGCGCCGGCAAGCTGGTTCAGGGTGCGCTTGAGGCCTCAAACGTCAACGTCGTCGAAGA
>SXGR01491829.1_pt1 | contig 19604 bp, 17 predicted proteins | sample 3174711 | NCBI WGS metagenome assembly SXGR01 (sample SAMN11356860, study PRJNA531348) | freshwater metagenome | isolation source: freshwater sample F1-60 | place: China: Fuxian Lake, Yuxi | collected 2017-12-25
GCCCAGCCGGTCCTACCGGTGCTGATGGCGCTACTGGTCCTGCTGGTGCTACTGGCCCAGCCGGTCCTACCGGTGCTGATGGCGCTACTGGTCCTGCTGGTGCTACTGGCCCAGCCGGTCCTGCCGGTGCTACGGGTGCCACAGGCCCCCAAGGCCCTGCTGGGGCAATGGAGGTACAATGTGGTGGGTGGTCTTGGAATAATAACTATTTCAATTTGACAAACGGAGCCAATAATTTCGTCCCCTTTGATACGGAAATCTTTAATACAAGCTCAACAACCTACGAGCTCGCAGATTCTAGGATACATATTAAGCAAACAGGTTATTACGAAATTATTTCTCAAGTGCATTTATTTGACTTGTATAATAATGCGGATGTCACTGTTTCATTATTTAAATCCTCAACATCCAATGGAACATTGAGTCAAATAATATTGCTAAGTGACATGAAGTTTAGCGAGTCCTCTGCTGATCAAATTATACAGGGAAATGCTCTGTTTCATGTAGGTACTCCCGGTTATTACACCATTTCCGTGAATCCTTCAGCCAATGCGCCATACCCTTCTTCCTCAAATAGCGCTCCAACGAGAATTTGGTTAAAGAAACTAATGTAGCCTTTAGTGGATTGTAATGATGATAAAGGACAACAAAAGTGATGTTGCTTTAGAGGCTATTTAGAGCTTTTTCAATAGAATTCAGAGCTGCTTTAATTTCTAATTTCGATATAACCAAAGGTGGGGCCAGGCGAACGATATGTCCGTGGGTTGGTTTGGCGAGCAGGCCCAGCTCCATCAACTTGATACAAAAATTCCAGGCCAAATCCGGTTGGTTTTCGTCGAAGACTAGGGCCTGAAGCAGGCCTTTGCCGCGGGTGAAATGGAGGATGGGGTAGGTATCCACCAATTCTTGCAAGCCTTCTTGGAGAAGGCATCCCATGCTTGCGGCATTTTGGGGAAGGTTCTCGTCCAAAATAATCTGGACGGCTTCGCAGGCTACCGCACAAGCCAGAGGATTTCCTCCAAAGGTTGATCCGTGTTGGCCGGGCCTGATGGTGAGCATGATTTCATCCGAACACAAAACAGCCGAAACAGGCAACATACCGCCACCCAAGGCTTTGGCCAAAACCAGGATATCGGGCTTGATATGCTCGTGATCGCAGGCAAGGAGAGCGCCCGTTCTCCCAAGGCCGGTTTGAATTTCATCCGCGATCATCAATACACGGTACTTGGTGCACAGCGCTCTGACGGATGCCAGATAACCCTGATCAGGGACTACAACGCCGGCCTCCCCTTGGATGGGCTCCAACATGAAGGCGGCTACATTCTGATCCTGAAAAGCCAATTCCAGGGCCGCGAGATCATTGTAAGGTACTTTGACAAAGCCGGGAACCAAGGGGCCAAATCCACCGTAGGAGTCGGGGTCGGAGCTTGCCGAGATAGCCCCAATCGATCTTCCCCAGAAGTTTCCCTCAGGAAACACCACCAGCGCATGGTCTGGGGCGATCCCCTTGACTTCGTAGGCCCAACGTCTGGCCAATTTGACCGAGGTTTCAGCGGCTTCCACTCCGGTATTCATGGGGAGCAGTCGGTCAAATCCGAAAGTTTGGCACATGAATTCGCAATATTTCCCCAACTGATCATTATGAAAAGCTCTGGATGTTAAGGTTAAACGTGCTGATTGTTCGTGCAAAACTTTAATTAGACGCGGATGTGCATGGCCTTGATTGACTGCAGAGTAGGCTGACAGAAAATCCAGGTATTCTTTACCATCCGTATCCCAGACCTTGCAACCGGAACCCCTGTGGAGCACCACAGGAAGGGGATGGTAATTTTGGGCTCCGTATTGGTACTCCAGGTCCAGCGCGGATATCAAGGGAGACTCAATGTTCATGGGGCAAGGTTCAGAAGGTGAAATATTGGCTACGGGTGAGCAACAGGGATGAATGGAGGCCTAATTGGAGTATATTTGCATTCCCAAAAAGTGAAACCGTTTTAATGATCAAATTTAGCGCCTGGCTTCGTGGGATTTTGGATTAAACTCGAAACAAATTCATTTTTTGTCCCCAAGCTAGATTGTAATCTCCCACTAATACTGAACCCATGTCCAAGGTTTGTGATTTAACCGGCAAGCGCGCCATCAAAGGAAACCACGTTTCCCACTCGAATGTCAAGACCAAGCGTCGCTTTAATCCCAATCTGCAATTGAAGAAATTCTATATTCCTGAAAGCGGGGAATGGATTACCTTGAAGGTTTCGACCTCAGCGATCCGTACCATCGCCAAGAACGGAATGGGCAAAGTCGTTCATGATTTTCTGACCAAAGGCAAAGTTTGATTCAGCGTTTTTAATCCCCTAAACCATGGCCAAAAAAGGTAATCGCATTCAGGTCATTCTCGAGTGCACGGAACACAAAACAAGCGGTATGCCGGGCATGTCCCGCTACATCACCACCAAGAACAAAAAGAACACCCCTGATCGCATGGAGCTCAAGAAATATAACCCTGTACTTAGGAAGGTTACTACCCACAAAGAAATAAAATAATTAAATCTCTGAATCATGGCCAAAAAAGTTGTGGCAACCCTCAAAAGGGAAGCCAGTGAACAAGAGAAAGTCGTTAAGGTTATTCGCACCAAGCGTTCTGAGAAAACAGGCGCTTACACTTTTAGGGAAGAGTTTGTAACGGCCGACAAGGTCAAGGATTTTTTTTCTAAATAATTTTTTGAAAACTTTAAGGAAAGGCTTTCCAACACGGAAGGCCTTTTTTGTTAGGTATGGGATTTTTTGATTTTCTAAAGGGCCGTAAGGAGAAAGAGGCCTTGGTCAAAGGCTTGGAGAGAACCAAGGAGGGTTTCTTTTCTAAGATTTTACGTTTGTTCAGTGGTAGGACAAGGATTGACGATGATTTACTGGAGGAATTGGAGGAAATTCTCTTGTCGGCGGACGTGGGGGTGAATACCACGGTCAAAATCATGACCAGACTTCATCAAGAAATTGAGCGACGCAAAGACTTGAAGCCGGAGGACTTGCAGGGTTTGCTTAAGGAGCACATCCTGGAGCTCATGGGTGTAGCCGATAGGGATGAAGGTGAAAAACAAAATAAGCCTCACGTGATCTTGGTCGTAGGAGTCAACGGGGTTGGCAAGACGACCAGTATTGGTAAATTGGCTTGGCGTTTCAAGCAGGCTGGAAAGCAGGTGGTTTTGGGTGCCGCGGACACGTTCAGGGCTGCGGCTGTCGAGCAATTGATGTTATGGGGGGAACGAACAGGGGTTCGGGTCGTTCACCAGCAAGGCGGATCGGATCCTGCATCGGTGGCCTTTGATACCCTCAAATCAGCCATCGCCTCTTCTGCGGATATCGTCCTAATTGATACCGCCGGACGTTTGCATAACAAAGGGCATTTGATGGCTGAATTAACCAAGGTGCGTTCCGTATTGAACAAATGCATGGATGGCGCGCCCCATGAGGTATGGTTGGTTCTGGACGCTTCGACCGGGCAAAATGCTGTGGAGCAGGCTAAACAGTTTACTGCAGCGACCCAAGTGACTGGACTGATCCTTACCAAATTAGACGGTACTGCCAAAGGGGGTGTGGCCATAGGGATTTGCGCAGAATTTGAATTACCCATACGCTTTGTGGGGGTTGGTGAAGGCATGGAACAATTGCAAGTCTTTGATAAGGAGGTCTTTGTGGACGGATTATTCGAACAGATTTCGTGAACATTTCAATGCACAGGTTCGTTCAAAGCTTATAAAAGGAGCTTCATTCCCCATAAACGCTTATTACCATGAGAACCAAAGGACTGCCCAAGAAATCTGCACCGGTTCGTTTAATCACCTTGGGTTGTTCCAAAAATACCGTAGATTCAGAACAATTAGCCACCCAATTGCATGCGGGAGATTTCGAGATTTTGGGCGAAAGCTCAGGCAATACCGATGCTAGCCAAACGGTGATTATCAACACCTGCGGTTTTATCGAAAATGCCAAGCAAGAATCCATTAACACTATTCTGCAATACGCTGATGCACGTCAAGAGGGCAAAATTGCTAAACTGTTGGTCATGGGCTGTCTATCGCACCGGTACCGACTGGAACTTGAAAAAGAAATCCCGCAAGTGGATGCCTGGTACGGCACCATGGAGCTACGCTCCATTTTGCGGAGTATGGGGGCGGATTATCGCAAGGAATTGTTAGGTGAGCGCCGAATTAGCACGCCCTCCCATACTGCTTTTCTTAAAATATCGGAGGGCTGTGATCGGCCATGTTCCTTCTGTGCCATTCCCTTGATGCGCGGCAATCATCGCTCCCAGCCGGTTCAGGCCTTGTTGGAGGAGGCGATTCATTTGGTTCAAGGCGGGGTCAAAGAATTGGTGCTAATCGCCCAGGATCTGACCTATTATGGGATGGATCAGACGGGGCAAAGGGAGTTGGCTCATTTGTTGGATAGACTCTCCGCTGAATCGGGTGCGGAGTGGATTCGTTTGCAATATGCCTATCCTGGGCAGTTTCCCAAGGAAATTTTACCGTTGATCAGGGAACGTGAAAATATTTGTTTGTACCTTGATATGCCCCTTCAACATGCTTCGGATTCTGTTTTGAGAAGAATGCGTAGGGGGATATCGGCTAGGCAAACCCGGAAACTATTAGATGAAATTCGCGAGACTGTACCCGGCATTCATATGAGGTCCACCATGATGGTAGGTTTTCCGGGTGAAACGGAGGGAGAATTCCTTGAACTTCATGACTTTGTAAAGGACATGCGTCTCGAGAGAATGGGCGTTTTTATGTATTCGCACGAGGAAAACACCTCCGCCTATCAGCTTGAGGACGATGTCCCAGAAGAACTTAAGCAAGAGCGAGCGGATACTTTAATGCTTTTGCAACAAGAAATTTCTTGGGACCTAAACCATAGCAAGGTCGGGGACTCGATGAAGGTTCTTCTAGACCGCGAAGAATCCAAGCATTGGGTGGGTCGTAGTGAATTTGATTCCCCGGAGGTTGATAACGAGGTGCTGATCCCTATGAACGAGCAAACGAGTTCATGGACGGTGGGCTCCATGGTCCAAGTAGAGATCGTCCGTGCGGAAGAATTTGATTTGGTGGGTAAGCCGTTCTAATGATGTCCATATGGATCTCGCAGTCTTTGTTATCTTTAATTTCTGATTTGGTTCCGTTGAACAATGGCTTCTTTAGTTCATAGTTTGTCCATGGCCCAAGGAAACTGGGCCTCCGACTCCTTACGTCGTTGGTGGTCATCCATTGATTTTAATCCGCTGGCCAATTCGTCTGAAATGGTATTGGAACAGCTTCGCAAAAAAGCTATTGCAAGATCGCAAACTTTCAGTACGGAACAGCGAATTCGGTTGATTGATGCGCTGCGTAGGCAATACAATGCAGCAGGTTTGAAAATTCCGGACGCAACGTGCACCTTACTCGAATCGCCTCGAACCATGGTAGTTACGACGGCTCACCAGCCCAATTGGCTGGGCGGCCCAGCCTATTGGCTGCATAAATTGTTATCGACCATGGCCTTGGCCGAAAAACTCACCAAAATTCTCCCTGAATTTCAGTGGATTCCTTTGTATTGGATGGGCTCCGAAGACCATGATTTAGCAGAATTAGGTCATTGCGTGGTGGATGGTAACCGTATCGAATGGGAAGGAGAAAAGGGGAATTATGCTTTTGGACGTTTGATGGTTCCTCCCTCTATGACTGGTTTCAAGTTGGAATCTTTGGAAAATGCACTGTATTCTAGAGAGGCCTTAAGTTTATTGCAAAAATCATATGCTCAAGGGTTTACTGTTGCGCAGGCTACCCGTAGACTTGCTCACGCTTTGCTTGGGGATGGGGGATGGCTTGAGCAAGGCGGAAGGGAGGAAGGTTCCAATTTGGTGATTTTGGATGGGGATGATGCGGAGCTCAAAGAGGCCTTTGCCCCGGTGTTCAGAGATCAAATACAATCACCTGGTTTGGCGGCCTCTATTGTTGGGCAAAGTAGGCAAAAAATGCAGGACAATTCCGGAATCGAAGTGGATTTACATGTTCGTGACTGGCCTTTTTTTGTTTTGGAAGGAAATCAACGAAGCAAGCCTGAAGGTAGGTTTAGTACCGAGGATTTGATGGAAATGCCTGCTAGCATGCTCAGCCCCGGTGTTGCGTTAAGACCTCTTTTTCAGGAGTTTACGCTTCCTAATGTGGCATGGGTGGGTGGGGGTGCCGAGCAATTGTATTGGGCCGCTCTCAAGCCACTGTTTGCGCATTACGAAATTCCATTTCCACTCACGTTGTTGAGGCCTTCTCTGGATTGGTTGACACCAGAAGTTTCGCAACAATGGTCTGCATTAGGATGGGAATGGATTGATTTGGGTAAATCTGCGGAGGATTTGGAATCTAAATTTTGGTTCTCGATTTATCAAAAGTATCCTTCGGTGGCTTCGTTTTGGAAAGAGAAGGAATTTGTTAGCTGGGCAGAGAATAAAGTAGATACCGCAATTGCACCCTTGTGCAGCTTAGTTCTCGAAGTTGATTCGGGGTTGAAAGGAGCTGTAGCGGCATCCAGGCACAAGATGATTCAAGAATTGGAGCGTTTGGAGCAGCTTTATCGAAAGGCGCTTCGTCGCAAATTCAAGAACGAATATGAGGAGGTCCTGAAGGTGATCCAATACCTAACCCCTCTAGGGAATCCTATGGAACGGGTTGAGGGCATGTGGTCAGCCCTGGCACATGGGGGTCCTGGTATACTGAAGATTTATATGGCATCGTTGAATCCGCTGGATGTCGAGGAAACTTCCAAGGCCCCTTGGTTAAGATTTATTGACCTGAGGGCTTGAGATTGGCCTCCACATGGACCGCAGCTTTTTTGGCGATTTTGTCACGAACCAAAGGGGGCACCTGTATACCGTAATCTGCTACCATGATTATGAGGTCGGTGGTCATCCGAATTTGCCCACCGCTAACTTCCATGGTTCCTAGTTCCATGACTTCTTTGGTTATTCCGTGGATTTCGAGCTTACCTATAAATTTTATTTTTTGATTCCCTGCCTTTTGCAACATGGACTCTTCCCAATTGGCAATCAGCCCTTTGAAAATCGCAAAGGGAAATTGATAAGATTCAAGATAATTTTCGTTGAAATGTTCTTGCATCAAAGCTTTGCGAAAAACAAAGGATTTAATCGGTATACGTACTTGAACCTGCCCTGTTGCAAGGTCCAGAACGGCTGTGACAGTATTGGTTTTGGCTTGTACATCGTCCTTGATGATCCCATCAGCGACGAATTGGGCGGAGCCTGTTCGGGTCATGTATTTGCCCGAGGCCTGCCCTAGCAATGTTGAAGTGGTGGCAGTGGTCAACAATAGACTCCAAAAGAAAGCGGAGTAGGAACTTGCATTATTGGTCAATGCCTTGTGCAGGTTAATTCGAGAATTCATAAGGGTTGGATCAGATGAGAAAACAAAAAATCACCTCTAATGAAACGATGAAGGAGGCAAAAGTGTATAAAGTTCGGTAAGAAAACAATATAGATTAAAAATCAGATTGAGGAGTCAGGATGCAGCGGTTCATAAGAACCCCACCGGTGAGATCATCGTAGCCAGTACAGATGCCTTTGCATTGGATTGCATCGCCTTTTTGGGGAAGTGGACCCTGTTTTGATTCAAGTTGACAAAGGATATCGCCGTTTCCTTGGCCGTTCATGTAGACAAAATGAACGGAATCGCCTTGGGATTCAGCCTTGAGGCAAGTCCCGGAAATTTGGATAACTTGGTTCAAATACAATTCATTGGACTGGGTAGGATTGCTTTGAAATTTTTTCAACAATTGTTGAGCCTCCAGGACATGGCTTGGATTGGTATGGTCCAGAGATTCGGGAGCTTTGTTCCATTGGTGAAACCCATACCAACCTAGGCCTGCTAATAACAGGGGGAGTCCAATCCAATAGCTTTTTCTGATGGCCATAAAGGAAGTTTTAAAGGTTGATTTCGAGGTTATGGATTCGAACAATCGTTGTTGCGAGCACCTTGAAGAATCCAACGGCGAAGATGATTTCTTTGTGCGGTATCCAAAGCAGAGCGTGGGAGTGGAGGCATACGTTTGTAGCTGTTGGTTTCCGCGCAAACTTCGTAAATTTCACTATCGTCAGGTCTGCCGGCCTTCACATCGCCTGTTTCCATGACGGCCCTGTAATGATCCAAACGAACCCCTTCTGCTTTGGTCTCGGCATCGTGGCAGCCGCCCATCGCACAATTACTCTGAAAAATTGGTAAGACATCACGCACAAAATAGGAACTATCTGTGGAGCAGGGGGAGCTGACATAGTCGGGGCGTAAGTCAGGCGGAGCCAAGGACTCGTGAACACATGAAGCTGAAAGAGCACATATCGCCCATGATCCTTGAAGAAGATTCTTAATTCTCATTCGTGCAAATTAAGGCTTATTTAAAGAGCAGCAAAGTAATTTTTGGGATAACGGTGTTTCACTGGGTAAAGAGGTCTTGGTAGAGGTTCATCCATTGGGCGGTGAGCATCCTTGGGTCGATCAAGGACTTGGCCCTTAGGTAGCCCTCTTGACGCAAAGTAGCGCTTAAGGCTGGGTCATTGTGTAGGGAGGTCATGGCCGCATGCAGTTCCCCGGGGAGGGTTGAATCCACCAAAAGACCGTTGGGACCGCAAATTTCGGCCATAGAGCTGCTGCGGGTCGTGATCACAGGGCAACGGCTAAGCATGGCCTCGGCAACCGGAAGACCAAACCCTTCCATGTGAGAAGGGTACAACAGCCCCTGAGCATGGCGGTACCAATCGATTAGATCGACTTTTTCTGATGAATGAATTGCCGTGGTTGGTGATTTGGGTGGGTTCCAATAAACCTCCAGCCCCAAAATTGCTGCGAGCTGGATGCAATGTTTGCCGTAGGGTTGCTCCGTATTGCCAAAGACCACCAAAGGCAAACGCTTATCAGGTTGGGCAAGGTGAAGGGCATGCAAGACGGATTCCAGGTTTTTGCGTTTTTCGACGGTTCCTACGGATAACCAATACGGACGTTCAGCCAACGGATGTGAGGATGCTGTTGGTAAATCCTTGTAGTACGAAGGGGAACAAGGCTGCAGGATGACCTGGATTTTGTGGGCATGTTCGGGAAAGTACCGCAGCAGTTGACGTCGGGTTGACTCGCTGATGGCGACGATACGATCCGCTAGTGCCAACGATCGTCTTGTCTTGAATCGATAAACCCAATGATCTATCAAAGGATAGGTGGACGGCAAATCCAAGAAAATAAGGTCGTGAACGGTGACTACTGAGCGAACACTGCCACGTAAACGCTCAAGATCCATGGGAACCTCATTGCTTAGCCCGTGGTAGAGTTGAATTTTGTTGGCTAGAAGGGGACCTTGCATTCGAAAACTACGATTCCATGATGCCAAGAAACTCTTGTCTTGATGGCAATGAAAAGGCTTACTGAAGAAGGGGTTGTCTGAAAGCAGCTGGTTTGCGTGGGGTTTCAATCCAGGGGTGAATAAATGGTATTCGTTCTCCGGATAAAAATCAACCAAGTTTCGAAGAAAGGTGCGGGCATAGTTGCCCAAACCGGTTCGGTTATGAAAAGCTCGTTTGGCGTCAAATCCTAAACGTAACAATTGTTACGATTTCGATTTACGGTTTGGAGCGGTGCTCCGACTTTCTCGCGCTTTGCGAGCTAAATTCTCCATTTTTTGTTGAAAGGAAGATTTCTTGACAGGCTTCTTTTTATTTTCTTCAATTTGCCTTAACAATGAATCTTCATTGATGAAAAAGCGTCGAACGATCCATTGCTGACCAAAGGATACCATGTTGGCCAAGAAATAATAGTAGGAGAGGGCCGCAGAATAAGAATTCAGAACTGGGATAAACATCAGAGGCATCACATAGCCCATCACTTTCATTTGACCAGTGACTCCACTCATCTGATTGGACATGCGGGTATAAAGCAGGGTCGAGGCCGTCATCAATAGGGTGAACAAACTTACATGGGCTCCATAGAAGGGTATGGAGAATGGTAAGTCCGCAATGGAATCGTAAGACGAAAGATCATCCGCCCAAAGGAAGGCTTGTTGACGAAGTTCTATGGAGGCAGGAAAGAAATTAAACAAAGCGATAAGGATTGGCAATTGCATCAACATCGGCAAACAGCCCCCTAACGGGTTCACACCAGCCTTTTGGAACAATTTCATTTGCTCGCTCTGCATGCGGGTGGGGTCTTTCTCGAATTTCTCTTTGAGCTGATCAATTTCAGGTTTGAGTACTTTCATTTTGGCACCGCTAATCAAGGATTTGTAAGTCAGCGGAAACAAAATTATTTTGATGATAAGGGTAAGAATGAGAATAATGAAACCGTAATTCCACTGGAAGGAATCCAGCCAATTGAATACAGGTATAACAATGAATCGATTAACCCAACCAAAAATCCCCCAACCCAATGGAATTTGTTTTTCGAGACCGGATTCTTGCGCCTTGAGGGTTTGGAAATGGTTGGGTCCTAAGTACATCCACATTCCAAAGGGTTTGGTGGCGTTGGCACGGTGATCCAAGGTGAGTTCTGCGCGGTAGTTGCCCGTTTGTCCAGGCTGTGTGGATGCTTCTCCCTTAATTTTGGCTCGATCAAAATGATCCTCCGCACCGAGAACCGCACAGAAAAATTTCTGACGGTAGGAAATCCATTCCAAATTATTGTTTAAATCTTCTTGGTTCGGAGAACTCATACTCATGTAATCTGGATCTTCTCCTGGAAAGCGATAATAAATCTCCATTAAGCGACGCTCCTCATTGATATCCCTTTCTTGGGCTGGAGCATTGCACGCCCATTCCATAGTGGTGTAATCGTTGCGAATCAGGTCCTCCATGTTTACAAACTGTACACTGAATTTCATGCGGTATCCGGAACTGTCTAAACGATAACGGTGGATGATTTGACGATTCTCACCGGAACTGTTTTGGCCAAAATCAATTTGCAGGGTCAGTGAACTTGAATCTTTGCTCTGCACGGATTGGAAATAAAGTTGCGAGCTGTTCCAAACCTTCTCGCCAGTAATCATGGCATAAGACATCCTTTGGCTATTAGCACTGAAGAGTTCCAATGAATCTCCTCCGTAGGTCTTATATCCCAGTATCCTGGCTTGTTGTAAAGCGCCGCCTTTGGAGGAGAACGTGAGCTCAAGGTTTGGGTTACGAAGCGTAAAAGTCTCATCGACCCCTTGCAGATGCCGAGCAAATGGGCTGCTCAAGGTGGCAGAATCTATGGGGGTCTCTGGGGTATTGGTCTCGCCAGGATTTGGATTTCGGTCCTGAAGCAATGTGATTCCTGTGGAATCTTTTTCTGAAGATGTGGTATCTCGGGTTTGTCCTTTGGTGTTTTCTTTGGTATCAGGGTTGTTTGAAGGGAACCACAGGGAGTAAAGGACCAAGATAAGTCCCATCAAAAACAAACCTGTAAGGGTATTGCGGTCAAGCGTAGAGTTATTGGACACGTTGCGATCGATTAAGGAGGGAGGCCTGAAGAAAAGAAACAAATAGAGGATGAGGTCTTGCGACGGTGCTGGAGTATTCTGGATGAAATTGAGTTGCCACAAACCAAGGGTGTTCTGGGATTTCGATCATTTCGACCAAATCATGGTCGGGATTAATTCCCGACATGCACAGGCCTGCTTTCTGTAAGCGCGCGCGGTATTGGTTGTTCATCTCGTAGCGGTGGCGGTGCCGTTCACGCACGGTTTTGGAGCGTCCATAAACCTTGTAGGCCAGGGAACCTGCTTCAATTCGGCAATTGTAGGCACCGAGTCGCATGGTTCCGCCTTTGTTGAGGATTCCCACTTGGCTATTCATGAGGTCAATCACCGGATGCTTGGTTTGGGGATTCATTTCGGTGGAATCGGCATCCTTCATACCGGCTACATTGCGGGCAAATTCAACCGTCGCACATTGCATACCCAGGCAAATCCCAAAGAAGGGAATCCCGTGGATCCGGGCATGGTGGATTGCAGCGATTTTACCTTCCCATCCTCTTGAGCCAAAACCGGGCGCAACCAAAATGCCATCAAGATTGTCCAAAGCATGGTGAACCGTCGAGGCTTCTAGTTTTTCAGAATGAATCCACCGCACATTGATCTTAGCGCCTAGGGTAGCGCCAGCATGGATCAAAGCTTCGGATATGGAAAGGTAGGAGTCTTTGAGTTCGACGTATTTGCCCACTAAACCAATGTCAATTTGATGTTTGGGCGAACGCAAGCTTTGCACAAAAGCTTTCCATCCGCTAAGTTCAGGAGCCTTGTTGGTTTTGATTTTGAGTTTGCGAAGAACTAATTGATCCAATTTTTCCTTCGCCATTTTGAGGGGAACTTCGTAGATGCTGGAGGCATCAAGGGCTTCAATGACCGAGTCTGGGGTAACATTGCAGAACAAGGCTACTTTACGACGAATTTCCTGAGTAATTGGCTGTTCAGTGCGGCAAATGAGCACATCGGGTTGCACACCTGTTTCCAGTAACATCTTGACAGAATGCTGGGTAGGCTTGGTTTTGAGCTCGCCAGCGGCTTTCAAATAAGGAAGCAAGGTCAAGTGCAAAACCATGCAACGATTTTCTCCTAATTCGAGTCGAAGTTGACGAATCGCTTCGACGTAAGGTAGAGATTCGATATCACCCACCGTACCCCCGATTTCCGTGATGATGACGTCATAGGTTTTGCTTTTGCCTAAAAGCAAAATTCGGTTTTTGATTTCATCAGTGATATGGGGAATGACTTGAACGGTTTTGCCGAGATAATCGCCGCGACGTTCCTTGTCAATGACGGTTTGATAGATGCGGCCGGTAGTGACGTTGTTGGCTTGGCTGGTTTTGATGCCCAAGAATCGTTCGTAATGACCAAGGTCAAGATCGGTCTCGGCACCATCCTCTGTAACATAACATTCACCGTGTTCATAGGGGTTCAAGGTGCCGGGATCCACGTTGATGTAGGGATCCAGCTTTTGGATGGTGACCTTAAGGCCCCTGGCTTGAAGCAATTTGGCAAGGGAGGCGGCAAGAATGCCTTTACCCAACGAGGAGGTTACTCCACCCGTAACGAATACATATTTGGCCACAACAAGAATGTTTCTACGGGATTCAAAGGTAAGCCTTTGGGGGCATTGTCGTATCCAAGAAATTTAAACCCTGAAAGGAAGGCTAAACCCTTGAAAAATCATGATTTACGTACGTAGAGCCGATTTTGTTCTTTGCGAAGGACGGTTACCGCGGTTTCTGCTTCTATCCAGCCATCTTCGGATTGGGCTTCCATACTTTGTTCCCGGATCTGAATTTTACCTACAGGATTAAGCCTGGTTTTGGAGACCCCTTGTAATCCTATCCATTGCTCTGCATCGGAGGCTTCAGGTTCTGGGTTGTGGAGCACTAATTTTCGTAAAGGACCTTGGGTAAACATGCGCTCCCCCCACAGCAGGAAGACAACCCCAAGGCCAAGGATTGGAATGAGTACTGCGAGCACTGCACTGATCAACCTCGATCCGCCTGTGCTGCCTTCGCTTTGGGGCAAGGACCATCCATCGTTATCGAGCATAGACCCGACCAAAGCCAGGAAGATTACCGCAAGCCCAGTAGCGCCAACCCATCCGAAGCCAGGAATTACCCAGATTTCAAGGCCTATCAGCAGCAGTCCTGCGATGAACAGGAGAATTTCCCAATTCGTGGCCAGTCCTTCAAGGTACAAAGGAGCGAAATACAAAGCAGCCGCTACCAACGCGGCCACTAGGGGGAAACCAATACCCGGGCTTTGCAATTCGAAGTAGATACCCCCCAGCATTAACAGAATCAAAATTCCACTCACAGCCGGGTTCAAAAGAAATTGGAGGAAATAGTCCAAGGCACTGAGCTTCTGTTGAACGATCTCCTTATTGCGGATACCTAACATTTGGAGGACTTCTTGTTCGGAAGCTGCTGTACCGTCGCTGATGCCCAAGCGAACTGCCTCAGAACTGGTCAAGGTCAGGACTTTGCCTGAATCCAATACCCCAGGATACCCAAGGCCGGGGTCTACCATGCATTCCGCGAGGCGGGGGTTGCGGTTTCGGGCTTCAGCCGTTGCACGCATGGTGGCCCGCATATAAGATTGGTATTTGTCAGGGACAGGAGTACCTTCCTGGTTGACCACGGTAGCGGCGCCGATGCTGGCACTGGGTACCATGTAGATACGGTTGGCCGCCAAGGCAATAAGGGCACCTGCCGAGGCGGCATTGTTGTCCACCCAAACCACCACGGGTATTTGGCTTCTTAGAAGGCGGGTTCGTACGCTGTCCGCAAGGTCAACCTGCCCGCCGTAGGTGTTTAGACGAATGAGAATAAGATCTGCCTTCAATTCTTGAGCTTCTGCAAAGGCTAACTGAACCTTGCGCCAAAAGGGTGGGGCCACCTGGTCTTGAAGTTCAACCCGGTATATTCGGCATAACATATTGGAATCCAGCCATAAAGACCCTTGTGGGGCATAAAGGGGTTCTGCCGCAGCTCCGACTAGAGGGTAAAACCATTGTAGACCCAAGAAGACCCAAAGCAAAGCCCCTGCGCCTTGGAGACAGGGAAAGATCTTAATGGGGAAGGGGTATCGTGTATTCATAGTGAATGTAAGATAAGAAGGTCCAATTGGAGCTTGAAATGCTCACGCAATTTAGAGATTTTGTATCAATTTGGCATCCTTACGCTCACATGCATTCTAAATTTGAGGCATGTGGTTCGATAATATTCTTCAAACGATCGGCAATACACCGTTGGTACGCCTTAATAAACTGTGCTCCAATTTGCCGGCCACGGTTCTGGCCAAAGTGGAAACCTTTAACCCAGGTCATTCGACCAAAGACCGAATGGCGCTCAAAATGATTAACGACGCAGAGGCTGCAGGCCTTCTTAAGCCAGGGTATACCATTATCGAGGGGACCTCCGGGAATACCGGTATGGGTTTGGCGATCGCTGCCGTCGTCAAGGGGTACCGTTGCATTTTTACAACTACAGACAAACAATCACGGGAGAAGGTGGATGCATTGAGGGCCCTAGGGGCGGAAGTCATTGTTTGTCCAACAAACGTAGATCCCGAAGATCCCCGATCCTATTACAGCGTCTCATCCCGTTTGGCTCTGGAAACCCCCAATTCTTGGAAAGCCAATCAATACGATAATCTATCCAATCGCCAGGCCCATTTTGAACAAACCGGACCGGAGATATGGGAACAGACCGATGGGCGTGTTACACATCTGGTGGTGGGTGTGGGTACCGGTGGGACCATCTCTGGAACTGCACGTTTCTTGAAGTCAAAGAATCCTGCGATTAAGGTTTGGGGTATTGATACCTACGGTTCGGTCTTTAAGAAGTACAAGGAGACCGGGATTTTTGACAAGCAAGAAATTTATCCATACGTTACGGAAGGCATAGGGGAGGACTTTTTGCCAGCCAACGTGGATTTTGATTTGATTGATCTCTTCGAAAAGGTCACCGACCGTGATGCTGCCTTGATGACCCGGCGAATTGCGCGCGAAGAAGGGATTTTTGCTGGGAATTCAGCAGGATCGGCTATGGCCGGATTATTGCAATTAGGCCATCAACTTAAACCTTCAGATGTGGTGGTTGTTATTTTTCACGACCATGGGACCCGTTACTTAAATAAAATGTTCAATGACGAATGGATGCGCGAGCGGGGTTACCTGAGCGATACGGCCGAGGATGCAGCGGGATTAGTTTTGAGGAGGGGACAGGTTCCTTTGGTCAAGGTGGGGTATTGGGAAACGGTGGGGGAGGCCGTTGCCAAAATGCGCAAACATCAAATTTCGCAGGTACCTGTTCAGGATGCCGAGGGGACTTGGGTGGGATCACTTTCAGAACGAAAATTGTTACAAAAGCTCTTATCGCACCCACAGCTTTCGGCAGAACAAATTGAAAATCATATGGAAGCACCTTTTGCAGAAGCAGACTCTTCCACCAAAGTTCAACGTCTTTTGCCATTGATTCGATCAGACTCCGAGGCTATTATGGTCCGTATGCCCGATCAGTCTTGGCATATTCTTACCCAGCACGATTTGTTATCGGCCTTTCTATAAACTTAATTTGATTATGAACAAAGGTATTAGGCGTATTTGGACCTTGGCCGCTTTGGTCTGGATTTTGGGTGGGGGAGTAAAACTCAAGGCTCAACCGTTGCGTGCTTCAGAAACTCAAAAAATTCGGTTGGAGCAGGTACAGCTTTTTCGTACCGGGGCGGTTTTGCGCTACGGAGTCAGCGGCAAATTGGTGGCCGGTTCGTAACGATGGGTTTTGGGTGGTTGGGCAAAGGCATTCGATGCCACTACGCTGCGCATCAAATCTTCTACGGGCCTGCGGATGATCGATTACCGTTGGGAAAAATTACCTGCCCCCGAAGCTTGGTCGGATTCATTGGAGGCTGTCCAAAAAGTAATGGCCGAAAACCAACGATCCTTGGGAGAAAAGCAGGTGGATATGGTAGCCTTGCAGGCCGAAGAGCAATACATAATGGTTCTGTTGGGAAGGACAGCGGTCCAAGGTAAAGGACAGTCCGTGGCGACTTCACCAACTTTATCGGAAACGGGAACAGTCCAAGAATGGCTGAAGGGCTCGGACCAGTTCCGTCAACGAATCGCCCAGGTTGGGCGAGCCAAACTCCAGTGCCAGCGGGGTTTGGATTCTTTGACTCGACGTTCAGGGGATTTGGAGTCCAAGGTTCTTTATTGGCGAAACCAAATCCAGTCCTCAGAGAATGGCCTTGTGTTACAATTGGAGGCGATATCCTCTGTAGAGGGCAAGAACGGTCAGGTGGCCTTGGAGGTATTTTGTCCGCAGGCTGGTTGGAACCCTGCCTATGAAATGGACGTTGATGTCAACCAATCCAAGGTGGCCTTGCGTTTGGGTGCCAAGTCTTTCCAGCATAGCGGCCAGGATTGGGAGGGGATACCGGTGGAATTTTTGACTTATACCCCTTCGATAGGTTTGGAGTTACCAGTCTGGAATCCTTGGTATTTGGATTATTACCGGCCTGTAGTTCAATCGTTTGATCGGGTAGAAACCATTGCTTTGCAAAGCAAAGGACGATCCCAGCCATCGCGCGCCGCATCCGAGGCCTCAGATCCGGCTACTTCCATGACTTGGAACGAGTTGGAGGCTTCGGGCTTGCCCATCGTCGAACGACGCATCCAGGGCTCGGCCTTCGTATACAAGCCAAATACAACCTTTCGCTTGGCTTCGGGGGGGGAGTCTTGGCAACCTCTGGATGCCCGGACGGTGGAAGTGGAACTCTGGCGATACACCGCACCCCGTCAACAACCCCGGGTCTACCTGATGGGCATTCTGCGGGATTCGTCGTTAATGGACTGGTTGGATGGACCTTGCCTAATTTCGGTGGATGGAAACCGGGTGGGCGAACAGCAAATCCGCTGGGCCCATGCGGCAGATTCTGTGGCTTTGTCTTTGGGAATCGACGAGTTGATCCAAGTGCAATACCAGCCTGCTGCAATTTTCAAAAACCAGCGCTCTCGTTGGGATCAGTGGGTCGTCAGGCACTTCGGGTATCGTGTCGATTTGAGGAACAGTAGGCCACAAGCAGTTCGTGTTAGGGTGGAGGATCAGTACCCGGTGAGTCTCCAAAAAGACTTGGAGGTTTTGGATTTGACCGCTGAAGGCGCCCAATTTTCGGTTTCTCCTGACACCGACATACCCGGCTTGGTCCGCTGGGATTTGAACATGGAAACCCAGGCTCAACGCCGTCTTGAATGGAGTTTTAGGGTCAAACACCTCCGCAACAAGCCTGTGGTAGGGTTGTAGGCCTTTGGGCCTTATTTTTGCCCTTTCTCAACCATTTTGATCTATCCAAAACTAAATTGAGCCATGAAACATTTGGGAAATCCACCTTTGAACTTGCATTGGGAAATTAGTGGTCTGAACGGGGTACAGCGAATTTTTTGGAACTTAAGCCCCGCTGAATTGGTGGAGTCTGCTCTAGAATCAGGCGAAGGTCAGCTTTGCGATAATGGGGCTTTGGCTTCGGATACCGGGGAATTTACCGGCCGTTCACCCAAAGACCGCTTTGTGGTCAAGGATGTAATTACCGAAAATGCAGTTTGGTGGGGGGATATCAATATTCCTTTTGCTCCCGATGATTTTGATGCATTGTATGAACGTGTTGCCCAGTATTTGGATGGGAAAACCGTGTATGCAAGGGATGCCTATGCTTGTGCTGATCCATCCCATCGCTTGAATATCCGGGTGATCACCGAACTGGCTTATTCCAATCTCTTTTGTCATAATCTCTTTCTGCGTCCAACGGCTGAGGAATTAACCCAAGCCAGCGAGCCCGAATGGACCATTGTATGTGCGCCGGGTTTCCGTGCCGTGCCCGACCGGGACCATACTCGCCAACACAATTTTGCGATTTTGAATTTTACCCGCAAGGTGATTCTCATCGGCGGCACTGGCTATACTGGGGAGATGAAAAAAGGGATATTTGGCGTTCTTAATTTTGTGTTACCTCATAACAAAAAGGTGTTGTCCATGCATTGTTCCGCCAATAGCGGGGAGCAAGGGGATACCGCCTTGTTTTTTGGCTTATCGGGTACGGGTAAAACCACCTTATCGGCCGATCCCAACCGTCGTCTGATTGGGGATGACGAACACGGATGGAGCGATACCTCGGTTTTTAATTTTGAGGGAGGTTGCTACGCCAAGTGCATTAACCTGACCCCCGAAAAGGAACCCGAAATATGGAAAGCCATTCGCTTTGGATCGATTGTGGAGAATATTGTTTTCAAGGAGGGAACCCGGGTTGTGGATTACGATAACGGTTCCAAAACCGAAAACACCCGCTGCGCCTATCCCATCCATTATATCGATAACGCCATGGTGCCCTCGGTGGGTTCCCATCCCAAGCATTTGTTCTTTTTGACAGCGGATGCCTTTGGCGTATTACCTCCCATTAGTCGCCTTAACGAGGCACAGGCCATGTACCATTTCATCTCGGGGTATACCGCCAAAGTTGCAGGCACCGAGGTTGGGATCACCGAGCCCCAGACTACCTTCTCGGCCTGTTTTGGGCGGGCTTTCTTACCATTGCACCCTGGACAATATGCAACCTTGCTCGGCCAAAAAATGCAGGAACATCGCGTTCAGGTCTGGTTGGTGAATACCGGTTGGAGCGGGGGGCCTTATGGTGTTGGAAGCCGGATGAAATTAGCTTATACTCGTGCCATGATTACGGCCGCTTTGGAAGGTCAGCTAGACCATGTAGAATTTGAAACCCATCCGGTTTTTGGTATAGCCATACCCAAGTCTTGCCCTCAGGTTCCTTCCGAGATTTTGAATCCCCGACTGACTTGGTCCGATACCGCCGCCTACGACGCTAAGGCCTCGCAATTGGCCGCAGCCTTCCTCAAGAATTTTGATCAGTACCGCGATGGGGTTGATACCAAAGTACTCGAAGGTGAACCGCGTCCATAACATACGGTTATTGCCTCAAGAAATCCTACCCTTATCGAAGGGTTTCATCCAGCCATCCAAAAAAGACTTTTTGCCATAAAACTGAATTCTGGGGTTTAATCACCC
>SXGR01519056.1_pt1 | contig 19595 bp, 19 predicted proteins | sample 3174711 | NCBI WGS metagenome assembly SXGR01 (sample SAMN11356860, study PRJNA531348) | freshwater metagenome | isolation source: freshwater sample F1-60 | place: China: Fuxian Lake, Yuxi | collected 2017-12-25
CGTAAAGGAAAAAGAATGCGTACTCCAAGCGGTAATTCTGCTTAAGACCATGTGATAGCGATTGTTCATAGCAAATCGAGCCGAACTTGTAAAGGATTTTTTGGATATAATTTTTCATATCAGTCAGTAAAGCCAATGCAATCTTCTTCAGTGTTATTTGTGGTGAACGTAGAGAGGTAATCGCTAGGCTCAATCTCTCCGATGGTAACAAGGGCGAGACTATCAATCTCCGCATTGATGTAGTTGTATTGATTTTCCATATAGTTACTTTATTTCAAGGATGGTGGCGTAGTCAAGAACTTTTAGGTTAAGGCGTTTGACCGCTTGAACCTTGCTAGACGCTAAGACGTTGCGAATCTCTACTGTGCGCGTAACCATGTCGGCCAGTAGAGTGTCAACTTGTATCGTGTAGACTTTGAATGTTTTCATATTGTTAACGAAGATAGATGCTGTTAGTAGCGGCGCACACGGCGCGGATAGTGTCGGCGCGATAGCCAACGTCTGCACCGTTCACGCCGTAGCTGTCGTAGTAGTTACGCTCACGCAACTCCTCGCGAGTAAGCTCCTTGTCTTGCTTGGCCTTGAGTCTGCGGAGTAGGGTGTTTTTTCTGTGGTAGTTCATATCGTTTCTTTCTGGAGACAATCTACCAGAAAATTGAAAACGCGCAAGGGATTTCTTTCGGAAAAAGTTTTGCACAACCGCATCACTTGGCACGAAACTTGTACGAGTTAGCCTCGCCTAACTCTGTAAGTGCTTGACTATCAAGGGGTTACGCGGGGGCCCCGCGTAAGTGCTTGATGCTTAGGGGGTTATGACTTGCGCTATTAGCGCAGATTCTTTCTGCGAGCCGCAAGCATCTTGGCGAGTTCCTCACTCTGTTTCCTGAACGCCTTCAAGTTATCCCGTGTAATCTTTCTGTCTGCTTCCGTGATGATTCTCTTGGGACTACTAACCACTACAAAGTCACCCTCTGCATCACTCCACTGATACACTGTGACATTCTTCGTTTCCTTCTTCATTTCGTTTTTCATATTCTTCATGTACAAAGAATACCATAACGCACGGAGGACGCAAGAACTATTTTGATTTATTTTTTCTTGCTAGTTTTTGTCTTTGTATGTTTGTAGGGGCTTGGTTTTGATTTAGGAACCGCGCCGCTAGATTTATTCTTGCTTGTTTTGGCTGAAGGCATGGAATTAATGTCGTTATAGAGGAAAATGCTCGTCTGTTGCCTCAAGTTTGGTTGGCTAGGCTGAAGATTTTGCGGAGTTGCAATCTTCGGACTAGAAAAAGACGGTTTGCATTTTGGATTTTCCGCAGAATTGCAAAAACCCGTTGTGAGGATGAGCAGTAGCGCGATTTTTTTCATTAGGCTATTTCCTTTTTTGGTTTAACCGACATTTTATTTAGGAGATTTACGATTTTTTCCGCACGTTGACTTAACTTTCTCAAGAAACTCATTTTTTCATTTCGTTCCATGAGATAAATCCGTTTTATGAAGATTATTTTTGAGGAATGTTTCATTTTTTTCTTTTTCCTGATAAAGAATACCAAAAAAGCCAAAAAACGCAAGAAGTTTTTTAAGAAAATTAAAAAAATTGGATTTTCAAATTCACTTTCGATAAAAAATCATCATAGCCCCCCCTATTTTTGAAAAAAAAGGAAAAAAAGAGGTCGGGTTCGGGCGGGGGGTGCCTAATTTATCTAGCCCCTAATTAATTGAATTAGTCTTAATTTAATATACTCTTCATAATATATCTCTCCATGTACCCCCCCTTTATTGGAAATCCATATCCCAAAATAGGAATAAATAAAAGATGAAGGTCAAAAAATCCCGGAGGCCCTCCCCCAAATTAGGCGTTAATTAATTTGATTTAAATTCAGGTATGATAGATATTCTATTAGATGAGTAAATTCACATTCTCAGAAGACTTCTTTAAACGGTGCAAGCTGGAGATAGAGAATGCGAATTATGATTTGTCGCTAAGGGAGACTTTCGATAAAGAACTCTGCTCTGATAGCGTTGTCCGATATTTTGGTTCTACTTCTAATTTGATGAAGGCCATTGGGATTCCGTTCTGTAGAGTGAAGAGAAGATTCGCGCCAAAAGGAGGACATGACCACTTACTTAAACGCGTCTTCTTTTTTCGTAAATATGGATACCTGAAAATCTCGAAGATGATCTTTGATGGTAGAGATTCTCATTCTATCATGGAGAACGGCGCTAAGATGGATAGTAATATATTATTATTATGTGATGATCTTCAGTCTTATACGCCTCAAGACCTAGACGCAAAGGAGTTCGAAAAGCTTTATGATATGGTCTGTAAATCGAAACATAGAGCCAAATTGGGAAAATTCAAACATGATTTGTCTGTTTATGATTTATATGAGATGTGTGATTTTAAACCTCCGCAGGTATGTTCGGTGCTTGGGATATCTTTAGATTATTATTTGGGTCAGCACGGCAGAATCAACTCCCCATCATTGGACAAAATTGTTCCATCGAAAGGCTACGTGAAAGGAAACGTCCGGATCATATCTCACCAAGCAAATACATGGTGCAGCAACATGACGAAGGAACAGAGACTATTAATATTAAAAGACGCCCTTGATGAAGGTGAAGAAGTTGTCATCACAAAGAAAGCGGCCCCAGACTTAATAAAGTAAGCTCCAGATTTAAGCCGGACAGTCGATTAGAAAGTGTAACTACATCTAACTGAATATGTCGAACAAAAAGAAGCAGAAACGGCAAACTCAAACAGATGAAACCCCGACGCCAGATACAAGCCCTCACGTTTATCAAAGAGACAAAATAAAAGAATTCCTCACGATCAAAGATTTAAACTGGACCGAAAAGCAAAAAGAATTTATAAAATTGGGGACGGACAAAGATACCAAATTGATGTTCGTAAACGGCCCAGCCGGAAGCTCCAAAACTTTATTAAGCGTCTATTGTGCTCTGAAGCTTCTGAATGAGAAAAGAATTTCTGATATTATTTACATCCGTTCTGCTGTTGAAAGCAGTGACAGTAAACTCGGATTTCTTCCGGGAGATGCTGATGAGAAGCTCCACTTTTACAATCTTCCGTTCATCGAAAAGCTTGACGAATTACTTCCTCGCGCCGAAGTAGACAAATTAGAAAAAGAAAAACGCATCTCGATGTATCCGGTAAATTATGCGCGTGGCATGAGCTGGAACGCCAAGTGCGTGATATTCGACGAAGTTCAGAATAGTAGCTTGAAAGAGATCACCACCGTCTTAACGCGATTGGGCCGATTCAGCAGATGTTTCGTACTCGCTGACCCGATGCAAACGGATTTGCCCCAGAGCAAGGCCGGTGGATTTGAGAAATGCTACGATATCTTTAGTGACAAAGAGGGACAGGAGAATGGCGTTTTCACTTGTCGATTTGACGAGGAAGACATCATGCGGTCTCCTTTGATTAAGTTCTTAGTAAAGAGATTTAAGCAGATTAAGTAGAGTTTCTCTCTAATATCTTTTTGCTTTCGGCAGCTAAGTGATTTATTCTCTGTGCCATTAGTGAGACTTCTTCCGATTCGTCTTCACAGAACGAAAAGGATAATTCTTTCACTTCTTGAATATACTTTATTAACAATAAGACTTTGTCTTTATCCATATTTTGAATGTAATCAATAAAAAGATTATAACTGATTAACATTTACACTTATAATTAATTTTAAAGAGCTTATGAAAATTTACTGTTCTAGCTGCGGCAAAGGCATAGAGTATGCGTCAACAAAACCGAACTTCTGCGTATCATGCGGAGAAGCTTTGACTGCTCAGGCGGTGATTAAGCAAAGATCATCTCCTCCTATTGAAAAAAAATTAGAGCCCGGTCGGGAGGAAATTGAAGCGGCCGAGGACCCCGAAGATGAAGACTCCCACATCAAATCGGTGGATGTGGTTCCAGATATTAGCCAGTTAGATGTAGATTTTTTGACTACCCCCAAGAAAGAAACAATAAAAGATTTAATGGGAACATCCGGTCCTAGAGGTGGTGACGACGACGGCTTTATTAGAGGCGAAACCCAAGAAGACCAAAAGAATTTCTGGGCGAATTTTAAGAAAGAAGCTGGCCAACTTAGATCAAAAGAGTAATGGCCGATAGCCCCAAAGCCCCCTCTTTCGAGGATAAGATTTCGGAAATAAATACCGAGATCCGAAAGCGAAAGAATAAATGGAATCTTAACGCCCTTAATTGGATTGATTTCGACGATGTATCCCAAATCCTAAGAATACATATATATAAGAAGTGGCACTTATATGATCCGAAGAAGGCCCTAGCTCCTTGGCTTAATCGAATCATATCAAATCAAATCAAGAATATAATACGTAATAATTACGGCAATTATTCTCGACCTTGTTTGAAATGCGCCGCAGCGGAAGGTTCGGATCTCTGCAAGATCTACGGCAAACAAGATTCAGTCTGTCCACTGTATGCCTCTTGGTTCAAAAACAAAAAAGCAGCCTACGATTTAAAGATTCCAGTTCCTCTAGAAAACCATTCGCAAGAAGTAAGTAATATCCCTCAAGACGATTTAAACATGATGAAATGCACCAAGCTAGTTCATCAGAAAATGGAGACAATATTAAAACCTATAGAGTGGAAAGTATACCGATACTTATACATAGAGAATAAAGACGAAGAAGAAGTAGCAAAACTGATGGGCTACAAGACAAGTGAAAAAAATCGGTCTCCGGGATATAAGCAAATTAAGAACATCAAAAAATCGATATTGACTAAAGCAAAGAAGTGCATCTTAAGTGGCGACATAGACATCTATTAGTATGGAAGAGATAACCTTAACAGAAGAGCAGCAGCTTGCCGTTTTAAAAGAATGGAATGATAGGACTACGAATCCACCGTCCCTTTTGGAATTGACAAAATTGGCGTTCCCGAACGCGGAGAGCGTTGACGGTCGCTCAAAAGAAGGGCGAGCGATCAAGGCTTTTCTCTCTACGCGGCAGATTAAGGCTCGCGGATCCCAAGAGTATCAACACAAAGAAAAAATAGAATTAACGCCCGAGCACAAAGAATTTATAGCCAACAACGTCTCGACGATGAAGGCGTACGAGATGGCCCGCGTGCTATTCGACAATCCCAATTTCACTCACCTGAGTCAAGAGTCAAAGTCCGTCTATGATTACGTAAAAACATTAGGGCCCAAGTTAACCGGCTCTTTTGATGAAGATCAAAACTCCGCGAACGAAGATTATCGTCCGCCGAAAACAGAAGAGCGTATAATTTCCAGAATCAACAAGTACGTATTAGACGGAATCAACAAAGAGAGCCCAACCTCTAAGCAAAAGAAGGACGCAGCCTCTTTAATTGGATACTTGCATACTTATCGATTCATTCATCAGATAAATAGCTACGGCAACACAACGGATAGAGAGCTTTTTGAGAGCAGCTTCATTCGATATACTTATGACAAAAATGATTTAACGCAAGAAGAGGTGGACCAGTATATTATTCTCTCAACAGAAGCCGTAATATCTTCCAACATCCAACGCACCATTCAAATCTTACAGGGGCAAATCGAAATGGAGGTCGAGTCGGGAGGAAAGATCCCTATGACCCTAGTAGAAGCCAGTAATACGGCCAGAACCGAATATAACCAATGCGTTAACAGGCAGCAGAAATTATTAGGCGACCTTAAGGAGAAGAGAAGCGATAGATTGAAGAATCAAATAAAAGAGAATGCAAGTATTCTAAATCTAGTCCAATTATGGAAGGATGAGGAGTCTAGGGTTAAATTAATAAAGTTGGGAGAGTTAAAAAAGCTGTCCGTGAAACAAGAGGTTGAAAGACTTTCTTCTATAGACGAGATTAAATGTAAGATAATGGGATTATCGGAAGAGGAAGCGACAGATGGCTAATTGCGCAATATGCAAAGAACTTTTCGCAGATGATCGGAGCTTGCACGCGCATTTAAAAGCGCATAAGCTTCGGATGGTAGAGTATTATCAAACCTACTATCCAAGATACGACCTCCACACCAAGGAAATAATCTTATTTAAGAATAAGGAACAATATTTCGCGGAAGACTTCAATAATAGATTAAATTTAAAAGCTTGGCTTAAGAGTGTTTCTGTAGAAGAGGCTAGAGACTATCTGAAGCAGAGCCTCCTGACGAGAAAGGAGAAAAAGAATCTAAAATTTTCTCCGACTCAAATCGAACTAAGAAGTTTAATTGCTGCGCCCATCCAGTATTATCAAAAAGTCTTCGGAGACTATCACGAGATGTGTTCGTCCATTGGTTTTGAGAATAGATTTAATATCTATCCGCAGGGCGAGATAATTCAAGGTAAGAAATATTCTTCTAAGGATCACAGTATATTTGTGGACACGAGAGAGCAGACTCCTCTGCGTTTCAATAGCTACCCAATAGAGATAAGGACTTTAAATTATGGAGATTATAGCTTCAGCGATTCGAAGGCTAGTTGCGATTGCTTTATCGAGCGCAAGTCTTTGAACGATTTCCTAGGTACTCTTAGTGGAGGCTTCGAAAGATTCAAAAATGAAATAGAGAGAGCGAATTCAGATGGAGCTTACCTAGTGGTGGTCGTCGAGAGGAGCTTTAATGACTGCCGCGCGTTCAATCACTTGTCCGAGATCAAGCGCAAGTTAGGTAAAATAAAAATAACCCCAGATTATATCTTCCATAATGTCAGGGACTTATTACAGACCTACAAGAACTTACAATTCTTATTCGTAGACGGAAGAGGCGAGTCTGTTCGTGTTATAGAGAAAATTTTTACTTCTGGATGCGTATATCGCCAACTGGATTTACAATTAGCTTACGATTTAAAGGTCCTTTAAAAAATGTGGCATTGCCCTTCCAAATACAAAAAAGTTATTCCTAATGTTAATCAGGAATTACTAGCCCTTTCCGGGGAGCTTTCCGACAAGGACGCGAAGATTACTTTAGCTAGATTTCTAAGAGCTAATATCGGACTCTCTACAGAATTAATATCTGGAATCAAACTCGCCCCTTATCAAGAGATCGTCCTCAAGGGGATGATGAATAGAAATTTCAGCATGAACGTTTGGGGTCGCGGCGCTGGAAAATCATTTATAGCTTCCGTATTCTGTTTCCTGCAATGCGTATTCGAGCCAAACACAAAAATCTTAATAGCCGGTCCTACCTTTAGAACTTCTCGATTTATTTTTAACTATTTAGAAAAGATCGTCGATTCAAAAGGCGCAGAGTTGCTAGCTCAAGCTTTCGGAGCGAAGGTAAGAAGAAATGACCAATACGAGTGGCAAATTAATGGAGGTTCTATCACGGCCATTCCACTGAACGGAGAAAAGATTCGTGGTTTCCGTGCTAATGTGCTTCTACTTGACGAGTATCTGCTTCTTCCCGAGGAGACTATTAAGACTGTATTAATGCCGTTCTTGGTCGCGCCCCAAAACATGAAGGAGAGAATACAGATTAGAGAACTGGAAGATAAATTGATAGGTCAGGGAATGATGAAGGAAGAGGATAGGATAAAGTTTGAGAATAACTCTAAGATGATCGCGCTTTCATCCGCCTCCTATACGTTTGAGAATCTATACAAGACATATCAAGAATGGACAAGTAAAATTTACTCGAACGAACCCTCTGAGTCTTCTTATTTTATTTCTCAGATGTCGTGGGATTCTATACCGGAACACATGATGGACAAAACGATTATTGAGGAGGCTCAGAATGGCGGAGCTTCTCATTCGTCTTTTCAAAGAGAGTACTGCGCTCAATTCACTGATGGCAGTGATAGTTATTTCAGCGCGAAGAAGATGTACGAATGCACAATCCCTGACGGTCAAGAGCCAACGATTTTAATAAAGGGTGACACATCTAGTAAATATGTTTTAGCGATTGACCCTTCGTTTTCTAATAGTCCAAGCTCTGATTTTTTTGCTATGGCCGTGTTTGAGCTGGATGATGAGACAAAACAGGGGACACTAGTTCACTCTTATGCCGTAGCGGGAGGAGATTTAAAGGATCACATTAAATATTTGTTTTATTTAGTTACTAATTTCAATTTCGCGTTTGTAGTCATCGACAATGCCGGTTACCAATTTATAGATAGCGCAAATGAATCTGAGCTTTTCATGAAGAATAAGCTTGGAATTAAATTTATAGAATTCTCCAGTGACAAGGATGGTCCAGAACACGAAGCCCAAATAAAGATAGCGAGAGGACAATACAACTTAGAGGAGAAGGCTATTTGTTTCAAGCAGGTATTCACTACGGAGTTCATCAGGAAATCCAACGAACATCTACAAACGAGCATAGACCACAAGAAGATTTGGTTTGCTTCTAAGGCTACTGCGAATGGTTCGGTATTTGATAGGATGGTCAATATTAATTTAGATCCGAATTTAATTGGGGGCAGAAACGTCTTAGAACTTATTGAGGATCAAGACGACTTAATCTATCAGACTAAAAAACAATGCGCCCTCATTGAAGTAAAAAGCACCGCCAAAGGGACGCAAACTTTTGATCTACCTCAACATTTAAAAAGAAGCTCTTCCGCGACTAGAGCTAGAAAAGATAATTATACAGCATTGTTACTCGGCAATTGGGCTATTAAGTGTTATTACGAGATGATGAACGTTAACAAAGAAGAAGCGCAGTCAACTTTCGAGCCTAGGTTTGTTTATTAAAGTGTAATTTATCATATGCCGGATAATCTTATAAGACTTAAGCAATTAGAAAGGACAGAGCTTTCTGGGTTTATTAAGAGTGTATCCTCTGGATCAATTGGGTTAACCGGCCCGAATGGTCCAGTGGGAGCTTCTGGCGTTAATGTCACTGGCGCAATTGGCACCGGAGTCGGCCCTCAAGGAGGATTTTCTGGAATAATCTTTCAATTATCTAATGGAGCTAATACGGCTTCATTCGCTTTGCCTTTGGGACCAAGCGGCGCTCAGGGCCCTAGCGGAGTTCAGGGGCCAAGTGGAGTTCAGGGGCCAAGCGGTTCATCGTTTCCTCCCGGAGGATCAAGCGGTCAATTACAATTCAAGAGTGGCGGTTCTTTCGCTGGCGCTAATGTTTTCTATGAGCCCAACCAGTTAGGCGTTAATACTAGTACTCCAGCTTTCGATTTGGATGTCGCGGGACCGAATGGAATAAGAACCTTTTCCACTGGTACTAGTGCCAAGGGGCAAGTAGAACATGAAGCTGGTGGTACGAGCTTAAGGCTTTATAACGACGCTGGCTCTGCTAAAATTAGAATCTGCTCAAGCGGAGACGCGTTCTTGAATGGCGGTTCACTGGGCGTAATGACAGCGTTACCTTCCCATACGCTTCATGTTAATGGAAGCGGTTATTTTAATAGTGGGTTGGGATTTGGTAATTATAGCTCTATTCCCACTGGATCAAACTTTACTGGCGTTTCTGGTCAAATGGCTTATGATTCTTCTTTCTTCTATGTTTGCGTGGCTACCGACACTTGGAGAAGGGTCGCTATCTCTTCGTTTTAGTTTTAGCTGATTTTGGGATTTTTTGGTTTATTTTAATCCTTTTTTTGATTTTTTACTTATGGTGGTGTAATATAAGTAAATCAAATGGCTAAGAAAACCCCAAAGAAAACGGAAGAAGCCTCTGCTTCTATAATGCCTTTAATGTCCACTGCTTCTGACGGGGCCGAAACAAGGACTAGAAGAAACGCGTCATCCACCATTGAGAGGACTGACAAGTTTAAGAATATTGAAGACGGCCTAGTTCCGTTTAAGTATTCAAGCGGCGGCACTTATCAAAATAGAAGCAGCATAGACATTAGAGACGCTGTTCGTCTTTGCCAAAAGGCTTATTACAACTTCTCCGTTTTCAGAAACACAATAGACTTAATGACGGAGTTTTCGGTAAGCCCCATTTATTTTAAAGGAGGCAGTAAGAAATCTAGAGACTTCTTCTCGGCCTTTTTTCGTAAGATAAATCTTTGGAGCTTCCAAGATAAATTTTTCAGAGAATTTTATCGCTCTGGCAACGTTTTCGTTTATAGATTCGACGCGAAGCTAAAGACCGAAGATCTAAAGAAGATTACCCAAACGTTCGGAGCCATGCCAGAGATAATGAATACTAGTGAGGCTGGTTCAGTATCCATACCTTCCAAGTACATCATTTTAAATCCAGCCGACATTCAGCTTACGGGCTCCCTTTCTTTCTATACTGGAAGATACTCTAAAATAGTTAGTGACTTTGAACTCCAGAGACTCAGAAATCCCCAATCCGAAGAGGAGTCTGAATTAGTTAGCGGATTAGATGAAGAGACTCGCAAGAAGATAAAGCTTAAGAATATCAATCATCTATTGATTCCCCTCTCTTCCGACCGCATAACCGCCGTCTTCTACAAGAAGCAGGACTACGAGCCGTTCGCAGTCCCGATGGGCTATCCAGTTCTTGAAGACTTAAACGCCAAATCGGAGATGAAGAAAATAGATATGGCGATTGCTAGAACGATGCAGCAGGCCGTATTGCTGATCACGATGGGTACTGAGCCTGAGAAGGGCGGTATCAATCAGAGAAATCTTGAGGCGATGCAGAAGCTTTTCGAGAATCAGTCCGTTGGCCGCGTTCTTATTTCCGATTATACCACTAAAGCTGAGTTCGTTATTCCTCAGATCGGTGACCTTCTAGACCCCAGAAAATATGAGGTTTTAGATAAAGATATCCGAATTGGATTAAATAATATTCTAATCAGCGAAAACGAAAAGTTCTCTAACCAAAGCATCAAAGTCAAAGTCTTCATGGAGAGATTAAAGGAAGCTAGAGAATCTTTCATAAGCGAATTCCTTTTTCCGGAGATGAAAAGAATTTGCAAAAAGCTAGGATTTAAAAACTATCCTACTCCTTATTTCGAGGACGTAGATATGAGAGACGGAATACAATATTCCAAAGTCTATAATCGTCTCGTGGAATTGGGAGTTCTTACGCCCGAAGAAGGCATACATGCTATGCGCTCCGGAGTTCTCCCTGAGCCAGACGAGTCTTTTGATTCCCAGATGAAGTTTAAGGAATTAAGAGAGAAAGGGCTATACGAGCCAATCATGGGACAGAAAAAAGAAGAGATGCCTAAATCCGCCGGAAGACCAGAGGGATCGACTGGAATTCCTCAGTCCATAAAGAATGTCAACGCTTCCGTGGAAAAATCAGAAACACCCAATGAGGATCTTTTCTTATTCTCAAAGATTAAAGAGAATTTAATTACGGCTCAAAATCTTAATAACGAAGTAGAGAAGTTATTAAAAGAGAAACATAACCTAAAGAAGTTGAACAAAGTCCAAAAAGACATCTGCGCTAATATCACTGAACTAGTTATGGCGAATGAGCCGGTTGAGAATTGGATTAGTAGCGCCGCATCATTCATAGAGAAGCCAGAAGATAAAAATAAAGAAGCAGTTTCTAAAATACAAGAGATTTCCTCGAAGCATCAAGTGGACAATTATCTAGCTTGCGTCTTGTACGCGAGCAGAAGGCTAGCCTAACTACGAATAAGTTGATCACATATCTCAGAAGCTTCAGTGCCGGAGAGATTTTTTGGTGCTTTCTATTTACCTGCATAGCCATATTCGTGGGGTTCATCGGTGGAATAAGTATGGAAATTGGCTTACTCTATAATCTTTCCAAGAAGAATTATTTTCTTCTTAGGGAAGTTATACATAAAGAGGTGATCATAGAGACTCAAAGAGACACCATAGACCTTCAAAAAAAGCTCCTAGATTTCCTCTTGTCCGAGCCTGAAGAGAAAAAAGAAGAGAAGAAGAAAGACGAAGAAGACGACATTCCCCGCGCTTAAATTATATTTCTTATTTTTTCTTTATATTTTATTAAAAAATAAGTGTATAATAATTAGGCGAAAATGAACGTTTTTAATTTGCATTCTTTAGAGCTAGAGAGTGGAGAAAATAAACCCCAGAGCGCAGAATCCATCGCCGCCGACATAAATGCAAACGAGTTAATCGTTTCGTTTTCCGCAAAGTTAGTAGACTTCCTCCGTAATAAAGCCAAAGAACACAATAAAAACTTCCCCAAAAAGAAGATAACCTTAAACAAGCTAAAAGAAGTATATAAAAGAGGCGCTAACGCTTTTGGCGAAGAAGAGGGGAAAACTCACGGCGAATGTGCTATAGCCAGAGTCAATATGTTCTTAAGGATCTTGTCTAGTCAAGACATCCCCAACCATAAAAAATCGACCTTCGCCCATTCTCACGAGATAGACATAACTGAATCTTGGAGTCCAATTAGCGAAGATTTTACCAAAGCTTCCGAAGAAATTCAAGCAAACGGATTAGATTACAACTTCTCCGACGTTAATAATCTTTACTTAGATGAAGAATCAGCTAAGACAGGATTCTTTTTTGAAGTGTAATTATATATAGAAGGACCACGTAATGAAGGAATTTAAATTTACTACAACTTTTAGTTCTATCGTAAAACCTTTAGTAACCGAAGAAAAAGATAAATATTTAGCTTTAGCTTCTCTGATTGATGTAGGGAATTTTATTCCTAACGTTGACTCGGATAAGAATGTAGACCTACTTCCTGTCGCCTTCAACGCTTTTGTAGCGAACAGAGTTAATAAAAATGGAGATGTAATCGATACCGAATCCGCTATTGCTATTCATCAAATGTTTATCAATAAGCCGATCAATCTTGAGCATAACCGCCAAAGAGTCATTGGCGTCATCTTAAATGCTGGTTTTAGTGAGTTTGGCTCTGACCTTCCTCTTACCGAAGAACAAGTAAAAGGTTCAAATGCCCCCTTCAACGTTACCCTTGGTGGCGTTATCTGGAAGATAGTAAATCCTCAACTTTCCGATTTAATTGAAGATTCGAGCGATCCTACAGGTAGCTCTTATCAGAAGATTTCTGCCTCTTGGGAATTAGGCTTTAGCGAATACCATCTAGCCGTTATGGAAGAGGGAGAAAAAAATATAGAAAATTGCTCTATCATTTCCGATAATAATCAGGTAGAAGAGTTCAAGGGCAAGCTCAGAAGTTTGGGCGGGTCCGGCAAGTTGGAAGACGGAAGACGCATCTACCGGAAGGTGATCGGGGAAATAGTACCCCTAGGAATAGGGCTTACTGAGAATCCTGCTGCCGACGTTAAGGGCGTCGCTACGAAAAGAGAAAATTTGCAACAATTGGCGGTTAGCTCTTCTGAGTTAGTCGAAAATGAAAAATTAATTAATAGTTCCGAAAATATTATTTCACAAAATCAAGATATGAATGTAATTGAGAATAAGGAAAATTTAGTTATGATTAATAGTATCGCTGATATTACTGACGAGAAGCTAAAAGAAGTAACCGCTTCGACGGTTATTGATTTTATAGAGCGCGAACTCAAGAGCGTTTCTGAGCAGTATGTCACCGAAAAGGGTCAGGTAGAAACCGCCCTCAAAGCCTCCAAAGAAGAAGCTGAAGTTCTCAGCAAGACTCAGGAGACGATGAAAGCTGAATTGACCGAGCTTAAGAATACTTTAGAAACCATCAAGGCTGAACAGGCTGAGAAAGAAAAGCTTGAGAAATTCAATCAGCGCATGGCTTCGTTCGACCAAGAGTACGACTTAGTTGACGAAGATCGTCAGCTTATTGCTACTGATGTTAAAGATTTGAGCGACGAGAGCTTCTCGGCTTACCACAAGAAGATGGGGGTCCTCATGAGCGCCAAAAAGAAGATGTCCAAGAAGGAATTCATCGAGAAGTTCGTAAAGAAAGACGAGAAAGAAGAATGCAAAGAAGAGTCGAAAGCTTCCGAGAATACCGAACAGGTAATTGAAGAGGCGATAGACAAAGCGGAAAAGACGAAGCAGGAAGTGCCGGTTTCGATGGCCGCTGAAGAACCCACCTTAACTGAGAAGTACAAGAAAGCCTTCTCAGTAGAAAATTTCGAAATTAAACTTTAACAAACCCAAACAAACAAATATAATTAGGAGAAATATAAAACTATGGCTACACTAAGACCACTAAGACAGTATGACGAGCGCGATGTAATCAATCTTTTTGCTTACAGCGGTTCTCTACCTGTAAACAAAGGAACCGTTGTCAAGATTCAAGGCGATGGTTGGAAAAACACGGACGAACTTCAGAGCCTCGGCTCAGTTGGAGCTTCTTTCGGCAACACCGTTTCTGAGCGTTATGGTGTCGCTGCTAAGGTCGCTGCCGCTGGTTCTGGCGACACTGTCCTCGGCATCCTTCTCTATGACGTAAAAGAGACCGACGAGAACGGCGAGAAGCTCATCTTCAACCCTCGCAAAGCTGCCGAAATGGGCGTTGCCGTTAGCGGACAGGCTGTACCTGTTCTCACCAAGGGCATCGTTCTTTATAGCGGCGCTGTATTGGCTGCTGACGCTCCGACTGCCGGAGCCAGCATCTATAGCGATGCTAATGGCGAGCTCACGACCACCAATGGTGGCGGAACCAAAGTCGGAATTGCCCTCGGCAAGAAAGACTCCAACAATCACGTATTGGTTAAGATCGACCTCTAATTTAATTAATAGGAAAAAAATATTATGAAATTGAAACTTAAAAATACCCCCGAGCAGGTCGAGCTGATCAAGGCGATGGCTTCTAAGAATGCCACCACCTCCCGCGAAGCTCAGGAAGCCTTTGCTGCTTTCCTCGGACCTGTCATTCAGAAAGTATTAAATCAGGCCGGTACTGCCAGCGCGATTTATACTGATGCCGCGTATGACGAAGATGATAGCCCGAGCTATCCTCTCGACCTCTATTATGATGAGGCCGATAATTTCGTCACCGTATGGTCTCAGTCCATCGCCGGTGGTCTTCCCACCAGTCATGTCGAAGGTATGAAGGAGCTAAAGATTAGCACTTATCGCCTTGACAGCGCCGTTAGTTTCCTTAAGAAGTATGCTCGCAGAGGTCGTCTTGATGTAGTTAGCAAGGCCGTTGAGCGCATGGCTCAGGAAGTTCTCGTGAAGCAGGAGCGCAATGCTTGGGCCGTTATCCTCAAGGCGTTGGGCGAAGCCACCACGAAGGGCAACAAGCACACCGTTGCTTCTAACACCGCCAACACCTTCCAAGTCGATGACTTGAACAAGCTCATGACTCGCATGAAGAGAATTAACGAGTCCTTCGCTAATGGTACTCCTGATTTCGCTTACAGCCAAGGGATCACTGATCTCTATGTGAGCCCCGAAATCAAAGAGCAGATCAGAGCCTTCGCTTATCAGCCGATGAACACCCGTAACGGTGCCGCTAACTCTGCTGGTAACGTAGCTCTCCCTGACAATGTCCGCGAAGAAATCTTCCGTGCCGCTGGTACGCAGGAGATTTACGGAGTGAATATCGTCGAACTCAACGAACTCGGTGACGCCAAAAAGTACAATACTCTCTTCGGAGAATTTGATACTGCTGGTATCGCTCACGGCGGCGGCAACTTCAATACTTCCACGGACCAGATCCTCGTGGGTATTGACAATAGCCGTGGCGCTTTCATCCGCCCCGTTGCTCAACAGGCCGAAAGCGGTGGCCAGTTCGTCTCTCTCCCTGACGACCAGTTCTCAATGCGCTCCGATAAGGTTGCCTTCTATGGCTTCCTCGAAGAGGGACGCGTTTGCATCGACAGTCGCGCTGTTGTCGGAATCATCGTCTAAAGAATAGCGTTCATCAAACACACCAGAGGGCTTCGGCTCTCTGGTGTTTTTTTGTATTTTTTTTATTTAGAATAATCGCTATTCAGGATGTAATATCTTTGTAGAAATAGGAAATAGTTATGGCTAAAAAGAAATTAAATAACCTCGATCAAGCTCACGGCAAATCAGAGGAAAGCGAAACCAAGCCTTCTACGTTAGATCAGATCTGGGGAGACACTGGCATGTGGAGATACAAGACTACCGATGCGAACGAATATAAGTCATATTTAGATTCTTTAAATAAGTCAGATTTACAAAGTCACGCTTCTAGAATAGGAGTCATACCCAGTGATAGTAGAGATCTTTTGTCCCAAAAATTAATAAAAGAGTTTAAGAGATTTGTTGCTGGATATAGGCATCCCAAATCAGAAAATCAAAATCCTCCGAAAATTTCTGCTGCCGCTCAAAAGATTTTAAACGAAGGCAAATAAATTCTAAGCGGTAGTAATTTGTAGGTGTAATATTCTATATATTATGGCTACAAGTTATGATCTCAATATAACTCAAGGCTCAAGGTTCAGTATTCGTTTGGAGGTATATAACGAAGACCTTACTTCTTTTAACCTGAGCGGCTATTCGACTAGAGGCCACGTAAAATTCAGACATTCCGACACGGGAATTCTTCTCAATTTAAATCCCACCCCAGTATCTGGAGTAAACGGATCCGCGCTAATCAGTGGACTCGTCGATATTAATTTATCTGGAGCTCAAACGGCGGGAATCCCCATCGTACAAGGAATTTATGACGTAGAGATTTATAATAATGAAGGCTTCGTTGAAAAAGCTATTTTAGGTTATTGTAATATTCTACCAGAGGTAACAACCTAATGGCTCACGTAAAGGTCATAGTTCCCGGCTCGACGAGCGCTGCTGCGATAGTTCCCGGCACAACGACTGCTGCTGTAAATGCTCCGGGATTTGCTGGTCCATTAGGGCCCGTCGGTCCGCAAGGCATTCAAGGCATTCAAGGTATCCAAGGTATTCAGGGCGTAACTGGCGCTCACACGACTGGAGTTTCTGGAACTGGAATCGGAATTAATGGGGGAACTTCTGGAATCTTTTTCACGTTTTCTGACAACACAATTTCTCCTGTAATAAGTCTGCCCGTTGGACCAAGTGGAGCAACGGGGGCCCAAGGCATTCAAGGTATCCAAGGCATTCAGGGGGTAACTGGCGCTACTGGCGCTACTGGCGCTACTGGCGCTTCAATAACTGGAGCTTTAGGAACTGGAACTGGAATCAATGGTGGAAGCTCTGGGGTTGTTTTTCAGTTTTCGAATAATACGATATCCAATGTGGTAGGCTTACCAGTTGGCCCGGTTGGAGCGGAACCACTTACGGCTGTTTTTGATGTAACTGTTGTTTCTAATTTATTTAATATTGGTCATTCTGGTTCGACGCCAACAGTAACTCCCGCTCTTGATGTTCTTAGGGGATTCACTTATAAGTTTCTACAATTCGCTTCTTCTAACACGGATCACCCATTTGCTCTTTCTACTGATCAAGACGGAGTCCATCTTGGCGGAAGCAAATATTTAAATGGATGGTCTTATTCTGGAACTCCGGGAGATGGAATAGCTTTTGCTAAATTTAAAATTCCTTTCGATGCCCCAAATACTCTTTATTATTATTGCGAGAACCACGCTGGACATGGCGGAGTCGGGCTATTAAAAATCAGTACTCTTGCCATCGGCCCCACTGGCACTTCTATAACGGGAGCCTCCGGAACCGGAGTCGGAATTAATGGCGGAACCTCCGGTGTTGTTTTCCAGCTTTCGAATGGCGCGATCTCTAACGTAATAAGTTTGCCCGTCGGTCCGAGTGGAGCAACGGGTGCTCAAGGCGCTCAGGGCATCCAAGGTATTCAAGGCGTAACTGGTGCGACAGGCGCTACTGGCATTTCAGTAACTGGAGTCTCTGGAACTGGAATCGGAATTAATGGGGGAATCTCTGGGGTCGTTTTCCAGTTCTCTAATGGCGCGATTTCTAACGTAATAAATTTGCCCGTCGGTCCGAGTGGAGCAACGGGTGCTCAAGGCGCTCAGGGCATCCAAGGTATTCAAGGCGTAACTGGTGCTACTGGAGCAACCGGTCCTCAAGGCCCTGCTGGCTCGGGTGGTGGTGGAAGCCCGAGCGGAACAAATGGACAGGTCCAATATAATAATGGCGGCATATTCGGCGGCGCTTCTAAATTATACTATGACGACATAAACGATAGAGTCGGGATAAATACAACCTCTCCTACTAAATTATTAGATATCAAGGGAGATTTAAAAATAACGAGCGGAATTGTAGAGTTCGACAATTCTGATCATAGAATAATAATATCCAGCGACACTGGAACAACATATCCGGCCCAAGGCTTTGCGGGTGCGTCCATTTTCATTGGATTTACTGCGGGAAAAGATGCGAGCGGCTCTGATTTTGCTATTTTTATGGGATCGGGAGCGGGCGAAGAGGCGCAAGATGCTACTTATTCTATTTTCCTTGGCGAGAGAGCTGGTCGCCTAGCGACGGGCGCTTATCGTTCGAATTTTTTTGGTCATGAAGCTGGTCATGAAGCGGTAGGCGCTTATCGTTCGAATTTTTTTGGTCCCGGCGCTGGTTTTTTTGCGGCAGATTCGATTCATTCGAATTTCTTCGGTCATGGCGCTGGAGCTAACTCAACGAACGCCATTTATTCAAATTTCTTTGGATCTGAAGCCGGAAGGAATCTAACCGGGGCCTCCGACAACATTGCTATAGGCAGGAGAGCTGGTTATAGGATGAGTCCTTTTACTGTAACTAGCGGTATATTTATCGGGGGCAATTGTACTACGGATGGAACACCCATAGTAAATGCAATTGGATTAGGTAACGATCTTACCTTAACCACTTCGGATACCGTAGTAATAGGAAATAGCTTACAAAATGTCGGAATCGGCGGAGTAGTCAATCCAACGCATAAATTAGAAATAAGCGGAGATACCTTTTCTAATAGATACGTTTATGGAACTTCCGGCAAAGCGTATAATCAAGATTTAATTGTAGATTTTGATACCACTACGATCCAGCATGTTTCGTTAACTGGAAGCATCACCGGATTACACACGATAAATAGAGCCTCAAATTCAGGAGAAACTAAATCGGCCGTAGTAAAATTACTGGCGGCGACTACGGGTATAGCGTTAGACTTCAATAACGCTTCTATTAGATTTTTAGGAGCATCGCCCACTGGATTACAAAGTGGTAAGATCGGAATCGTATCTTTAAATTCTTTCGGTCCATTTGAATCGGATACAGTCGCTGTATACAGATCGCAAGACGAAGATTTATATAGCATTCCTTCTTCGGCTTTATTATTCAACTCTTCTAATTTAATAGATGGCACGAGTCAATTAACTTGGAATTATTTTGAGGCGGATGGAGGCACGGGCTCGCTAAACATTAGCGGACGCATAATGCCAAAAGCCAGCGGAAAGTACGATTTAGGCTCTCTGGATCTTCCGTTCAAAGACTTATATCTTTCTGCAAATAGTTTATATCTTGGGACCGGTAAAGTTTCATTCATCAATAATGAATTAAAATTTGGAAATCAATTTGTCGTATTAAATACGGGGTCTTCTAGCGTTGCGGGTCCACAGGGCCCCACTGGAGCTACAGGTCCCTCTGGCGCGACTGGGCCTTCTGGCGCGACTGGGCCTTCTGGCGCGACTGGGCCTTCTGGCGCGACTGGGCCTTCTGGCGCGACTGGGCCTTCTGGCGCGACTGGGCCTTCTGGTGCGACTGGGCCTTCTGGTGCGACTGGGCCTTCTGGTGCGACGGGTCCACAAGGTCCTGCCGGTGGCGGTGGCGGCGGAGGAAGCCCAAGCGGAACAGATGGGCAGATACAGTATAATAATGGCGGCTTATTTGGCGGCGCTTCTAATTTATCTTATAAC